>Ga0315282_10002146_pt1 | contig 36746 bp, 22 predicted proteins | sample YL17G07_20_MG_FD_203693 | JGI IMG/M metagenome (GOLD analysis project Ga0315282, IMG submission 203693) | Sediment microbial communities from Yellowstone Lake, YNP, Wyoming, USA - YL17G07_20 | ecosystem: Environmental > Aquatic > Freshwater > Lake > Sediment | place: USA: Wyoming | collected...
TGTCCGATAATGTCAGTATTGTTGTTAGCCATCGTTTCTCCTTTCAAGTTTTGAACTCATAATCTCTTGAATCGAAGCAAACGATGGCTTTTCACCAGCAATTTACAGAAGATATGTTACACTCCCAATTTTTGTGCGTTTTCATTAGCGGATAGCGGGTAGCGGATGGCGTATAGAAAAGATGAAAATTCTGGGATTTTTTCAAAAAGATATTTGCGTAACTTATTGATTAGCAATTAGTTATGATTGATTCGTAGTACGTTGTGCGGGGGCGGATTGCGCAGCGCGGAGAGCGAACGGCGGACAGGCGAACGGCAACGTAAAATAAGGACTTACGGCAAATCATACCACTTAGTGGTATGATTTTTCGGGACAAAAGTGCGTTTTCAGGGTAAAAATGGGGGTGCGGTGGGTGGCGGGGGTGGGGGCTCGTGACCCGTGGCTTGTGGCTCGTGATTCGTGGATTCCACCTTCGCCTCCTCCTTCGATAAATCTACAGAGGACGAGAAGGCTACGGTGGACAAGCGTGGCTCGTGGCTCGGGGCGGGGGAATTTACTATTTTCTATTGACTCCTTCGACTGGATTCGACACTTCGACAAAGCTCAGTGCAGGCAAGCTCACCATAGATCCGCTCAGGATGCTTGTGGACAACGTTTCGCAGTTTGGGTAGAATTTATCCGCCGGGTGTGAAGGTTGGGACTATGAATGATAAAATGGCAGAATGAAAGAAGGTGGATTTCCTTAGTTTTTCCAAGAGGTTATCATGAAACTTACAGAATTGAAGATAGAAAACTTTCGCTCTTTTGAACAAGAAACCATTCACTTCGACGATTATACCTGTTTGGTTGGGCCAAACGGTTCAGGGAAATCAGCTATTCTGATGGCGTTAAATGTGTTTTTCAGAGAAAATTCGGCAACTGTAACAGACGTATGTGTTCTGACAGAAGAAGATTTTCATCACAAGAATGTTGGAAAATCTATCCGGATTACCGTGACATTTGAAGATTTGTGTGAGGAGGCACAAAAAGATTTTAAGCGTTATTATCGGCAGGGTAAGCTGATAATATTTGCTCAAGCTGTATGGGACGAAACTTTTAGAAGTGCTACTGTAAAACATTACGGGTCAAGGCTTGTAATGAAGGAATTTAAAAAGTTTTTTGAGGCAATAGAAAATAAGGCGAAAGTAGCTGATTTAAGAACGATATATAATGGTATAAAGGGCAATTATCCGGGACTGCCTGACGTTGATGGCAAGGATGAAATGACCAATGCTCTAAGAGATTATGAAGAACAACATTCGGAAAAATGCGAACTGATAGATGAGCCAAACCAGTTTTACGGATTCACAAAAGGCGAGTATCGTCTGGATAAATATATTCAATGGGTTTATATTCCTGCCGTAAAAGATGCATCAGTTGAGCAGGACGAAGGAGGCAAGTCGGCGTTGGGTAAAATATTGGCAAGAACTGTGCGGACAAAAATGGATTTCTCGCAAGCAATCGAGACATTGAAGGCTGATACAGGAGCAAAGTACCAACAAATAGTTGATGCTCAGCAGAACGTTCTTAGCGACTTGCAACTGGATATAGAAAAGCGGTTGCAGGATTATATGGACCCACAAGCAAGACTGAATTTGATATGGCATTGCGAACCAGAATCATCCGTTACTATTAGGGAACCGGTGGCGCGGGCTCTAATCGGAGATGGTCCATTTATAGGAGGAGTGGCACGAGCGGGACATGGTTTACAAAGGGCATTTCTGGTAGCTTTACTTCATGAATTAGTCGGGAATGAGGAAAAGGGAGGGCCTAAATTGTTACTGGGATTTGAGGAACCAGAATTATATCAACATCCACCACAAGCACAACACCTTGCGAATGTATTAGAGCGCCTCGCTGGTACTAAAAATAACTCACAAGTGATAGTCACGACACACAGCCCTTATTTTGTATCGAGTCGAGGATTCGAAAATGTGCGAATGGTTCGCAAAATCAAACAGGGAAGAATGTCGAAGGTAAGTTGGTCAAACTATGACAAAATGGAAACCCGACTTAGTGGGGCATTGCAGGAAAAAGCTGGCTCGCCTACCGGTCTTATGGCCAGAGTATCTCAAATAATGCAACCTTCACAAAATGAACTGTTTTTTGCCGGACTGGCAGTGCTGGTAGAAGGAGAAGAAGATGTTGGTTATATTGCTACACACCTTGTATTGAGTGAACAATTGAGCGAATTTCGGAGACTTGGGTGTCACTTCGTTATAGCAGATGGAAAAACAAATTTAAGCAGGTTGGCAGCAATGGCGCTCGAGTTAGAAATCCCGATATTTGTGATTTTTGATGCGGATGGCAATGTGGTTAAAAAGGATCCAGGAAAACGCAAGGAACATGAAAGGGACAATGGGTGTATTTTGAGATTATGCTCGGTTACAGATAGCGAACTTCTACCGGAAGCCGCTATTTGGCGTGATGGATTAGTTATGTGGCCTAGCAGAATTAGTGATACTATTCACGATGATTTTGGAGTGGATATCTGGGATAAGGCTGCGAACAAAGTTCGGCAGGAACTTGGATTGCACAATGGTGTGAGCGGAAAGAATAAGATTCTAATTGCGGGCACTCTGGAAGAACTTTGGAGACAAGAGAAGAAATCTGCCACGCTTATGAGGTTATGTTCTGAAACTATTCGGTATGCACAAAAAATGCAAATATAAAAGGATGCTGAATATGAATCGGATTAAGGTCGTATCGAGCAATATTAGTTCAATTGGTTATGATGCAAATAGGAAGATATTGGAAGTTGAATTCCAATCAGGGAGTATTTATCAGTACTCTGGTGTGCCGGAACACGAATATAAGGGATTGTTAAATACCGCATCCAAGGGTAAGTACCTGAATACTCGTATCAAAGATTGTTATGCTTATGTTCAAGTGCGTTGAAGAGTTTGAGATTTGATGCCGGATAGAGACGTCAAAACGATTCGGGATTTAATTTACTACCAGTATGCGAAGATAATTGTGCGCCGGGCATGTGGGGCGGCGAATGGGAAAGAGGCGAAGGCGCAATCGTACGGGTTAATCAAGAACAAGTTTCGCGAGTTAAAAACCGGCAAGATTTCCTGGTCGGAAATTACCCGCGAAGACAGGCAATTCGTTGAAGCGGAGAAGCGGTGCGTATATTGCGGAGCGGAGGGTGATTTGAACTGGGAACATATCGTGCCGAAGTCGATACGGATTCGGCAGGAGTGCGAGAGGTGCGAGCATATACAGGGAATACATAACCAGATATGGGCGTGCGGCAGGTGCAACTCGATGAAGTCGGCGAAAGGATTGTATGAATTTTTCAGGGATAAATTGCCGGCGGAACGGAAGTATTATGACCTTATACCGCCATTGTTAGAGAAGAAATACCTTAAGACGATTTACAACTGCCATTTGTGCGCAGGAACGTTAGAAGCCGGCGATATAGATGGCGATGGAGAACTGACGGTTTTGGATATCGACCATATAATTGCATAAGAGGGCGGCCATAAACCACGTTGGGTTTATGGCCCCCGACTACGACCCGCCACACAGAAGTCGGGTAAACTTTCGAGGGCAGGCATAAGGGTCGCCGTGCCGGCGGGCGGTAAACGGAGAGATTCTTCACCCCGATATACAACATCGGGGTTCAGAATGACTGGATCCCAGATAACGACCCTACTTCGCCGAAATCGGCTTCGCAGGGCAGGCAGGCAGGTGGCGGGGCTAAATTTTTTGGCGGGGCATTTCCCATCCCAATTTTAGGAAGTTTTTGACTTGACAATTTGCGCACTTTTGTTATAAACAGTAAAGACTTTCTTTTAGTTGTTGTTTTTCGTTTCGCAGGTAAATATTCACGCCGGTCTTAATCGGAGGAGAAGAAGCGAAAGAAAGAACTGCCATTCATTTCATTTGGCGGACAGCCGAAATTCCCTCTGCAAATCAGCCGTTTTTTGCGATTGTGGGCGGGATTTACGCTATCGGTCAAACAAACGGAGAGAGGCGAGCGTCTATGCATCCGCAAGGCGGTCATTTGCTGAAAGGATTCAACTTCAAAGTCCCGGGTATGATACGCCCACAAGCCATTGCGGGCGGAAAATCAGTTGTTTTGTTACACCACTTTAAGGCAATTTTAATACCAAATCAGGAGTCGTTACTATGAAAAAACTTATCAAATTTTCTGTTGTCATTCTGGTCGTTTCACTTGTATCGGTGGTATTGGCCAAGCCAAAGGCCTATGTAATTACGGGCTGGTACGATGACAAGAACGATAAAAGCTGGCATGACGCTATTGCACAAGAGTCAAAAAAAGACCTCGAGAAAGCAGGTTACGAAGTCGTGCTTATCACCGATGCGAACTCAAAGCAGTTCAAGGACGCCGTGAATGACCCCAACGCCAAGGCCCTGGTCTTTATCGACCACGGCACAGATGGAATGGAAAGGGTTTGTCTTAGGGGCGCCAGCGGGAACAAGGAGAGAGTAGCAGGTAACGACCTCAATGCCGTCTACCACAACTTTGACATTGTTACGCTGCACGCATGCGACCAAAATCAGCCGAGCTGGAGAAACAGATTTCCCGACGCGAATTTTTTTGCGTGGACCGGAAGTGTTTATTCTTCATCGGAACTCACCTGGCAAAAGAAGAAGACTTACCCTGATGCCAATGCTCCGCAGGCCGGAACCAGCACGGTCACTCCCAGCTCGAAGCTGACCAAAGGGAAATTTATCAAGGATGGTGCTTCCGGAATACGCTATCCTATCAATCCCCTCTCCGGCAATTGGCCTATGAGCAGGGCGCAGGCGATGGCTTTTGGCAATCAAATCTACAATTTTTTTGTTTCGGACGACAATCTCGCTAATGCCGAAATAATTTTCGGAGCAGCCGTCAATAACGGGGTAATTACAGAATATACGATAGATGACTGTTATACGAACCCTGATTTCGAAATCACAATGACCTACGGACAGTTCATTTCGGCGATAGAAAATCCCTATGTATTGCTTAACGATAATCTGCTCGGAAATACTATATTTATCGACGACATCAGCGGTACAGGCGTGTCTCCGGGCACGCTCTTTGCCGGTGTACGGCGCAATATGTTCTTCGTCACCACGAGCGCATGTGAACCCGTGCCGGATAACGGCGCTTATGCCGTCCCCATCCCCGTTAAGCTTGCCTGGACAGCCAGCGGGGTGTCCGGCATTACGCACGATGTATACTTTGGCACAGTTTCCGCCGACGTGAACAGTTCCGACAGGAGCGGCGCCGTGTATAAGGGTAACTATGCGACCGGCACTACAACTTATACTCCTGGCAGTATTCTGCTGGATAAGAGGTACTACTGGAGAGTCGATGAGGTCCAGAGCTATCCGACTCTGGCGAGAGGCGATGTATGGACGTTTACCACATCTCCGATTTTCTATGCGGATGATTTTCAGACATTCGCCAGCACTTCTGCTTTAAAGAACGTCTGGAAGGGGACCGGCACCGCGAACAACGCCCTGGTCTATCAGAACACAGAAGGCACGGACAAGTCGGTACGCTTCTGGTATGACAACATGACCAGCCCGTATTATAGCGGAATCAAGCGCAGCGTTTCTGCGGCCCAAGGTTCCTCGCGCGACTACACCTTTGGCGGCAGCGGAAAATCATTGCGTGTTTCCTATAAGGTCGACGTCAACAACCCGGCTATTTATGTGTCACTATTCAACACCGCCGGCACGAAGTCTACCAAGGTCAAACAGCCTGTTACTACTGATAATACCTGGCAGGAGGCGTGGTTTAACCTTTCCGACTTCGGCAGCGTCGCAACGAATGTCAAGGCTATCGAAATTGGCGACGGCAACCAGACTAACCCGCTGCTGGGACAAGGGAATATATACTTCAATGACGTCAGGATTCAGGCGATGGAATACGTGGGTGAATTGTCCGGCGACATCAACGGCAGCCATAAAATCGACTATAATGACGTTAAGGCGGCAGCAGATACATGGCTCGACCCACCGGTAAGTCTTGTGAGGAACGGCGGTATGAACAAGGGAACGTGGGGCAGTATACCATCTAATCAGCCTAATGGCGGCCACGACCCGTGCAGCGTCAACTGGCCGAAGTATTGGTATCTGTGGACCAGCACAACGGCTACACAGAACCCGAATTACGTCCTCAGTGCAGATACCGCTGACCCCAGGACCAAGACCTGCGCAAGACTTGACCTCGACGGGCCTACTACTATGTGGAACGACGGCGCTATTTGCCAGACCATCGATGTCAACGATTATAACAACCAGGAGCTGCTGGTATCCTTTATGCACAAGGGCGACATTACCGCTCCTGACGACACGATGTTTGAGTATTGTCCGGTGATGGATGGCTGCTCAACCGATGATGAGTCCGGCCTGCCGATGCTCCGGCGTATACAAAACGGCGGCAGTCCGGTCTGCGATGACTGCTACGGTATGCTAAGCTGGGATTGGGAGCCGTATACTCACGTAATGACAGTCAACCTGGCCGAACTGGACGGCAGGGATAGAAAAAGCAGGTATCTGCACCTGCACTTCAGACTGTGTGGCGGAGCTGATTCAAGCGCGAATCCGCCGCAGTATCTTAAGATAGACAACGTGGTCGTTATGAAAGTGGGAGATATGCTGCCTGCGGGCGATATTACCTTAGACGGTAAAGGCGAGAAGGTCTTCGCGGTTGACTTTGGCGACTTTGCAGTCCTGGCGAACGAATGGCTCGTGACCCAGCAGTCAATACCATAAGCGAGGATGTCTATAAGCGCTGGGCAGCATGGTAAGTAAAAGCGAAAGACCACGATTCAAAATTCAAAACGAGATTGCCACGGCCTAAAAGACAGGCCCGCCACGAGGAAGGCGGGTAAACCTCGCAATGACGTGGTTGCCGTCCGCCTGCGGCGGATAAATGCCGGCGACCGCTAAACAAAACATAAAACCCGCCGAATAAATCCGCCTTCGTTAAAACTATGGCGGACAAGCCGGCGGGCTTAAGGATAGTTTAAAATCCCCGCAATAAATCCTGCCTGTCAGACAAACGGCGGGCAAAACATCCGGATTCCCGCCCATTCGACTTCGCTCCCTACTTCGTCCCGATAAACGACATCGGGACTTCGCAGGGCAAGCAGGGCAGGCTCTGCGCGGGAATGACAACAAATAAAAAACCCCTGTGATGCAGGGGGCTAAAGTTTAAGCGTACCTCACCCCGATGGGATAGCAAACGGTGTATCCGCCCGCTTTTGGTGCGGGCGTAAAATTTAATAGATAAGCGGGTATTGAGAAAATACGGCGGATATGGTAAAATAGCGGGAGTTTGGAGATGCGTTTATCGGGAGAATTTTATTTGGCAAATACACGCGAGACGCTGACGGTGCGAAAAGAGCGGGCAATACTCGTAGCCGCTATTCTGCACAGGCAAAACGATTATGATAACCTGACGGAACTGACGGCCCTTGCGGAAACAGCGGGTGCGGTAGTGGTGGACAGGCTGCAGCAAAAAGTGCACAAGATAAGCGCGGCCACATATATAGGCAAAGGCAAGGCAGAGCAATTAGCAGAACGAGTAAAACGCTCCAATGCGGACGTGGTAATATTCGATAACGACCTGCTGCCGCGGCAGATTCAGGAGCTTGAGGAGATAATCGGGGCGAGAGTAATAGACCGCAGCGAGCTTATCTTAGACATATTCGCCACGCGGGCGCAGACGAGACAAGCCAAACTGCAGGTTGCGCTGGCACAATTGGAATATACGTATCCCCGCCTGACAAGGATGTGGGCACACCTCGATACCGTGGCCGGTGCAGGCGGCGCAACGACAGCAGGCGCCGTCGGGGCCATCGGCACAAGAGGCACCGGCGAGCAGCAGCTTGAAATAGACCGCCGATTGGTCAGCAGAAGGATTACGGAGCTAAAACGCGAACTGGTCGAAATCGACAAGCGCAAAATTCGCGAGATTGAGGGGCGAAAAGGGCTTTATAAAATCTGCATAGTCGGCTACACCAATTCAGGTAAAAGCACCCTGCTGAATGCGCTTACCGATGCAGGGGTGCTGGTTGAGGACAAACTTTTTGCGACGCTGGACACGCGAACGCGGCAATGGACGCCGGTCAAAGGGGTTGAGGTGCTTTTGAGCGATACGGTGGGGTTTGTGAAAAATCTGCCTCACCAGTTGGTAGCATCGTTTAAGGCTACGCTGGAAGAGACCATTTATGCGGATTTGCTCCTGCATATTATAGATGCGGCCAACCCTGAGGCGATGAAGCAGATTGAGGCGGTAAAGGGGGTTTTGACGGAAATCGGCTGCGGCGATAAACCGACGCTGGAGGTGCTTAACAAAATCGACATTATCAGGAATGTCGGCGAGCTAGATATGATGCAGACGCTGCTGCCGAAGGCGGTGTGCATATCGGCCAAGCTGGGTATGGGATTGGACAAGCTGAGCGAGGCGGTGACGGCACAATATCGGGGCGGGGAGGCGCTGGTGCGGGTAACGGGCAGTCAATCCAACGGCAGGCTGCAAAGCTTTCTGCGGGCGCACGGCACAATTATCAGGGAGCAATATTTGGACGGCTCGGTTATAACGGATGTCAGATTAGGGCAAAATCAGATGGCTGCACTAAAAAGCCTCGGCGCCAATAAGATTGTCAACTGCCAAATTCCAATTGACGATTGAACTCCAAAAAGCAACAATTGTAATCAGGTTATGTTCAACAATATTTCCATAATCGGCGATGGCGGGATGGGCACAGTAATGGCGATGCTGCTGTGCGAAAAGAACATACCGGTGCGGATATGGGGCTACGACGCCAAACAGCTAAAACAGACAGAGCGAATACGTGAAAACAAGAAATTCCTGCCCGGCTATAAACTGCCGGAGGCGATTATCTTCGAGCCGGCAGACAGCCGCATAATGACAGGGGCGGATTTGATTGTCTCGGCTGTGCCGTGCCAGTTTATGCGCCAGGTATGGACCAGGCTGAAAAAATACACGCCTAAAGATGTCCCCATTGTTTCGGTTGTCAAAGGCATTGAGAACGATACGCTACTGCGGCCTACGCAGATACTTACCGAGATACTGGGAGGGGACATTAAGTACGCTGTGCTTTCCGGGCCGACAATTGCGGATGAACTCGCGAGAAGGCTGCCGGCAACGGCGTGCGCGGCTTGCAGCGATGAAAAACTGGCGAAAAGTATCCAGCAGACCTTCAGCACGAGTTGGCTGCGGGTCTATACAAATACCGATGTCGGCGGTGTGGAGCTGGCGGGGGCAATGAAAAACGTTATCGCTATTGCAGCGGGGATTATAGACGGGATAAAGGCAGGGGACAATGCGAAGGCGGCGCTTTTGTGCAGGGGGCTTGCGGAGATAACCCGTATGGGGATTGCGCTGGGAGCAAAGCCGCAGACATTCGCAGGACTGGCAGGCTTGGGCGACCTTGTAACGACCTGCATCTCGCCGAAGGGGAGAAACCGCTCGTTCGGCGAAAGGGTCGGAGCGGGACAGGGTGTAAAGCCGGCCCAGCAGGCCACCGAATCGGTCATCGAGGGAATTGCGACCTGCAAATCGGTTTGCGCGCTTGCGCGAAAGTATAATGTCGAGATGCCGATTACGCAGGCGGTCTACGAAGTGCTGTTCGAAAATAAGCCTGTGCAGGAGGCAATCGCCGATTTAATGAAACGGCAACTGAAGGCAGAATAATACCCAATTCACTCGTCCTATAAGGTTTACCGCCACACAAAAAACAATTTTCCACTGAAAATTCGGGGTTTGCACAAAAGATTCGCTAATAATCGGCGGTTTATTTTGCGGCTGCCGGCTGAAAATCCATACCGGGCCGATTGAAATAAAATACGGATTTTATCGGAAGCAGACTGTTAGAAATTATGTGGGTCGTCCGCATTTTGTAAACCGCAGGTTGTTTTCTATATTTTATGTAGGGCTGCTTCGTCAATATAAGACATACTAAAAATAACCTCGCCGGCGGGCGGTTATCTAATACAGGGGTCGGCTTAGAATACCGATAAAATTCAAGGTGACCGTGACAGGGTAAGGCCTTGACACCCTTTGTATTTACAGAAGATTCAGGGGAAAATTTGATATGCTTTGGTTCGCAAAAAATCATATTTGCCCGATTGGTCTGGATGTAAACGAGGACTATGCGAAAATGGTGCAGCTTGAGGGTAACGGCAAAGGTATGCGTCTTGTTGCCGGCGGAATTGAAAACCGACCGACAGGCGTCCAGCCGGGCAGTGTCGACTGGCAAATGTGGGTCATTGAAGCCGTCAAAAGGCTGACTGCGAGTGAAAAGTTCAGGGGCAGAGACATAATATCGGCGATACCGGCGAGCCAGGTGTTCATCGACTACATAAAAACGCCGCAGACAAAGGACGAAAGAGGTATCAGGCCGGATGATGCGGCAATTTCAAAGGTCAAGCAGAGGCTGCCGTTCGAGGCTGACAATGCAATTATGAAATATATACCCACAGAGGATGAGAACACCGTTGTGATAGCGACCGAGCGGGAAAAAATCGACAGGCTGCTTGCGGTATTTGAAAAAGCCGGTCTGCAAATCAAATCTATCGGCGTTTGGCCGGAGGCGCTGGTAAACTGCTACGTCAAATTTTTCGGCAGGCGCAAAACGGACGCTCAAACGGTGGCTCTGCTGCTCGACATAGGAGCAAACTGCACCAACGTTGTGATTTGCCGTCATAAGAATCTTCTCTTTGCGCGCTCGATACCGATAGGGACACCGCAACTGGAGACAATCAGCGGCGAAGAAATAACAAGACTGGTGACGGAAATTACCGCCTACCGGCGACAACTGGGCCTTATGTACAGAAATGCACAGATAGAACGTGCGATATTCATCTCCGGACAGACGGTAAACAAAAACATATATACTGCGATAGCGAAGCAGCTGGAGCTGCCTGCTCATATAGGCGAGTGCCTGGCCGCCGTGGAAATTCCTGCGGGCGGCGAGATAGAAAGAAGTGAAAATAAATCCAGCTGGGCCACCGCTTTTGGCCTTAGTCTGTCTCAGGAATAATAAGGAGTGGAAAATGCTTAACATAAATTTCGTACCGGATGATTACATTCGAAACAACGAATCTTACAGGACAAACCTGATTTACCTGGCATTGTTCGGGATTGTGATGGCGGCGCTGGGCGGGGTGTTTCTGACCATTAAAATACGACAGCACGCCTGGAGTATCAGAGAGAACACTGCCAACGCAAAAATAGCCGAGGCACAGGAGTCCCTGAAGCAATTCGAGGAACTCCAGACAAAAAGGATGGAAATGATGAAAAGGGCGCTGACGACAACCGAACTGCTGGAGCCTGTTCCGAAAAGCGTTCTGCTGGCATTGCTGACGAACAGTATGCCTGCGGGCGTTTCGCTGCTGCAACTGAAGCTTATTCAAAAAGAGGTACAGGAGAATCAGCCATCGGTCGCCACAGCCACCAAATACCAGGCTGCGCAGAACGAAAAAGCAAATGCAACTGCCGTCAAAGAGCCGCCGAAAAAAAATGTGGAGACACAAATCAGCATCGAAGGCATTGCCGCCAGCGACCGCCAGGTTGCAGCGTATATCGGGCGATTAGGCAATTCCATGCTGCTGGGGAACGTGGAGCTGGTGGAGTCGAAGGAATGTAAAATCGACGATGAAACGTTCAGACAATTCAAGCTGACAACAACGCTTAAAAAGGACTTTCATCTTACGAAGGAAAATATCAAAAACCTGAAACCCGGAGCGTAAAATTTAGGGGACAAAAAAATGCCAAGCGGTTTAAGAAAAACTGTGTTTTTCATTTTCCTTGCGGGGCTTAGCTACATGGGGTACAAATATATGATTAAGCCTGCCAACAATCACCTTGCGGAGCAGCAAAAGCGCGTGCAGGCGAAACTGACAAAACTGACGGAATTCGAAAAGGCCAATGCCCAGGTCAAAAACCTTGCTGCACAAATAGAGAAGCTGGAGGAGGCCATAACGTTCTTCGAAAGCAGGCTGCCGCCCACAAGCGAGATAGACAAGGTTCTTCAGGACATAACCGTAATCGGGGAAAAGCAGGGGTTAAAGTCGAAAAGGATACTGACCCTGAAGAACAAAAACAACAGCGGTTACGTGGAGCAGCCGTTGAAGATGGAGCTCGAAGGCAATTTCAACTCGTTCTATTCGTTTCTCCTGGAGCTCGAGAAACTTCCCCGAATAATGAAAATCAGCGAGCTGAACCTAAGCAAACAGCAAAAGGCCGAAGGGGAAATAAAGACTGATTTTATCGTGAGCATATTTTTTCAGGATAAAACAGGTTAAGAAATTAACTATAACTTAAAGGAAACCTGACTATGCTGTCCTTTTTACACGAGAATGAAAACAAGGAGATGCCGGAACCGCAAAGTGCGGCGGATACGGACGCCAAGCAGACACAGAAACAGGAATACCTGACCACGGCAGGCCAGGGCAAAAATGCCCGCAGAAGCACGGTGCTGCTTGCGGTCCTGTTCGGCATAGGCATATTATGCCTGTGGTTTATGATAAAAAAATCCGTGCCTGCTCCGGCGGCAGCTTCTCCAAACAGCAGTATTAACCAGCAGGAAGCACTAATTGAGGCGGCTGTCGCCCGGCTGACCGGCGTCGGAACAGAAATGCTCAGTAGAATAGATGAAATAGTAAACAAGTTCTATGAGCTTTCAAATACGAAGCAAATACAACTCAATGAGCTGATTAAAAATCCTTTCAGATTCGACCCATTCGCCGGCGGCACCCTGGAGGACTCCGATGAAAAATATTCCGCCGACGGGGGACAATTACTTATGCAGCAGGCGGGAAATATGCAGCTTTTGAGCATTATGAAAACAGACGGGGACAACTGCTGTATGATTGACGACAAGATGCTCCGCGAGGGAGACGTGATAAAAGGCTTCAAGGTTCGCCAAATCGGCAGCAACTTTGTCAAGCTGGAACAGAACAATTTTGAAATAGTGTTGAAACTACTGGAATGAAACTACCTTTTTTATTCGAAAAAAAACGGGATTCAGCACAGGCTGGTGCTGATATTAAAAAGAACCCCCCCGGCAACGCGGACGAGCTGGTCAGGGAGGATGAAAACCAGTTCATACGGGGACTTATCGAGCTTTATTCGCCCGAAGATGCCGGCAAATCGCATCCCTACGATATAGCGGATGTGCTGGTGGAAACGGGCAAGCTTACCCGGCAGCAATGCGAACAACTGCGACAGGAGCATTCGGAAAAGACCGACAGTGATATCGAGACCCTGCTGCTGAAAAGCGGGATGAGCAATCCCGATGATATTCTGGCTGCTAAAGCAAAGCTTTACGGCCTGGAGTTTCGACAGATAGACCCCCAGACAATAGACAAAGAGGCTTTTAACAAGCTCGACATAGATTTCATAAAAGGCAATTCTGTTATGCCGATAGCGATAGAAAACAAGAACCTGGTTGTTGCGACAAGTCAGCCTGAAAACGTCTTTGCAATAGAAGAGATTAAAAGGCAGACCAGGATGAAGGTGCAGGTGATAGTATGCACACAGGAAAATATCAACGCCGCCTGCCGCAGCCTGAAAGAAGAAAAAATTGGCAATTGCGTCGACGATATTATCAGCGACATTGCCGATGTTGAAATCGTCCAAAATCAGGAGGGAGACTTAGAAGACATCGAGAAAATGGCGGGACAATCGCCCGTCATTAAATTCGTCAACTACCTGATTAGCAACGCAATAACCGGCGGCGCAAGCGATATTCATATCGAGCCGAAAAGAGACCATACCAGAATAAGATACCGCATAGACGGAATACTTTTCGAGATAATGCAGTCGCCATCGAAGATACATCCTGCGGTCGTATCACGCGTCAAAATTATGTCGAACCTCGACATTTCCGAAAGACGGCTGCCGCAGGACGGAAAAATTTCCGTCATCATCGACGGCAGAGAAATTGATTTGCGGGTCTCGACGCTTCCCACGAATTACGGTGAAAAGGCCGTCATCCGCGTCCTGGACAGCAGGTCGATTATGAGAGGCCTCGAACAACTCGGTATGGAGACTGAGGCGATGGAGACATTCCGCAAACAGATAGACCTTCCACACGGGATACTGCTTGTTACCGGGCCTACCGGCTCCGGCAAAAGCACGACGCTCTACTCGGCGCTGTGCCAGATGGACGGAAACAAACTGAACATCTCGACGGTCGAAGACCCTGTGGAATATAAACTCGACTTTTGCAGCCAGGTGCAGGTGAACGAAAAGATTGGTCTGGATTTCGCGTCTTCTCTGCGAAGCCTGCTGCGTCAGGACCCCGACATTATAATGATAGGCGAAATAAGAGACAATGAAACGGCGCGAATAGCGGTGCAGGCCGCCCTGACGGGACATCTGGTTCTTTCGACTCTGCATACAAATGACGCCGCCAGCAGCATTACGAGACTTGTCAACATCGGCATCGACCCATACCTGATAGCGGCGTCACTCAACGCCTCGCTTGCCCAGCGGCTGGTGAGAAAAATCTGCCCCAAATGCAAAGAGAATTACAAGGTCCCGGAAAATATGCGCAAATACGTCGAAAGGACGGGGGTCAAGCCGAAAGAACTCTCCCGCGGCGCCGGGTGCAATTACTGCAGAAATTCGGGCTATTCGGGCAGAATTGGAATTTATGAACTTCTGGTCATTGATGACAACTTCAAGGATATGATTAACAGGGACGCATCGGTCGACAATATGCGAAAGATATTTCGTGAAAGCGGCCAGCCGAACCTTTTCGACGACGGGATAAAAAAAGTAAAGGCCGGGCTGACAACAATTGAAGAGGTGCTTCGCGTAACAACCGATGTTTACAGTCAGAATACAAAAGGAGATTCACAGGAAAAGGCGAACTAAAATTAGAAATTTGGGTCAGATATTATAGATTTGTGCTTATTGTCTGGCAAATACGAGGTGCGAAATGAAAAACTACGATATGATGAACGTTAAGACCATACTGGAAATTGCGGTGGAGATGATGGCAAGTGACATACACATCAACGTCGGCCTGCCGCCGATGGTCCGCAAAAACACCGAGCTAATCAGCCTGGATTTCCCCGTCGTCAGCAATGATGACGCAAAGGAAATGGTTCTGGCTATGGTCGGGCAGGACAGGTTCAAAAAATTCGAGGAACACAGAGACGTCGATTTCTCCACGATGCTCGACAGCGGCCACCGGTTCCGCGTCAACGCCCATTACCAGCGCAATACCATCGCAATTTCGTTTAGAGTAATTACCAACGTTATTCCTTCGATAGCCGAACTGCACCTCCCATCGATAATTATGGAGCTGACAAACCTGCCCAGAGGCCTGGTTCTCGTAACGGGTCATACAGGTTCGGGCAAAAGCACATCGCTGGCTTCAATGATAGGAGTTATAAACTCAAAATACAAAAAACGCATAATCACGCTCGAAGACCCCGTAGAATACGCCCTGGAAAACAAACTGTGTATGATAGAGCAGCGCGAAATCGGCTCCGATTCGCCGGACTTCGCATCGGGACTGAAACACGTTTTAAGGCAGGACCCCGACATCATTATGGTCGGCGAAATGCGAGACCTCGAAACCACAAGCTCAACCATTACCGCCGCCGAGACGGGACACCTGGTCTTCAGCACGCTGCACACAATCAACGCACCGCAGACAGTAGAGCGTATTATAGATATTTACCCTGCAAATCAGCAGAACCAGATAAGAACTATGCTTGCCAACACTTTGCAGGCTGTCATATCACAGACGTTATTTAAACGAATAGACAAGCCCGGTATGGTGCCCTGCACGGAGATACTGCTTTGCACCTCTGCGGTCAGAAACTGCATCCGTGAAAACCGGATATACGAAATACCAAACATAATCGAGACCTCACGCCGGCTGGGCATGCAGAATATGGACTACAGCATCGCCACTATGTATTTCAAGGGACACATAGACAAGGAAGAGGCGATAATGCGTTCAACCAATCCTGCAAAGCTGGAAAAAATGTTCAATTCCGGGGAGAAACCCGACCTTGTTTTGGAACCCGAAATGGCATCCAAAAATTAACAGGAGTAAAAATATATGTTCGATAATCTTCTGAGAAATAACGAAGGTGCGGTCGGTGTCGCAGAAAATAATCGGCGGCAACCCACACCGCAGGAAAAAAAACATCCTGAACCAGCATCAAAGCAGGGACATCAGGCCAATAAACAACAGGCGAATATCCTGGATAAAATACGTAACTTCAGGGTCGAATTCGGGCCGGGCAGGAAAGATATTCTGAATTTCACGAATCAGCTTGCGGTGATGATAAAGGCCGGCATAAGCATTCAGGACGCCCTGGAGGCCATAGGAGAGCAGAACGACAATCAAAAATTCAGAAAAATTATTCTCAATTTGAAAAAACAAATCGAGGCCGGCCAGAGTTTTTCGCAGGCCCTTTCTGAATATCCGGATGTCTTCAGCAACCTCTATATAAATATGGTTGCCGCAGCAGAAGTCTCCGGCTCGATGAGCTCCATGCTCCAAAAGCTGGCTGAATACCTCGACCGGGAGGCCGAAACCCGCTCACAGATTAAAGGGGCTATGGTTTATCCGATTATCATAGCGGTTATGGCGGTACTCGTAACCATTTTCCTGCTCTGCTTCATTTTGCCGAGATTCACCGCCATTTTTGCAGGAAAAGAAGACCTGCTCCCTACTCCGACAAAAATTCTGATGGCCACCAGCGCTTTTATGCGGCATTTTTGGTTTATCATTCTGCCTGCCATCGCCGCTGCTATATGGGGTTTCCTATACTTCATTAACACAACCAGCGGACGATTATGGTGGGACAAGACAAAACTCGTCCTGCCTCTTATCAGGAAAATGTGCAGAAGCCTGTATATAACCAGAAGCCTTCATACGATGGGCGTGCTGCTGCACGCGGGAGTGCCGATTCTTAACACCCTTTCAATAACGGCTCAAATCGCAGGAAATACCCTTTATAAAAATATGTGGCTGGCCGTCTACGAAAACGTTCGCCAGGGCAAAAAAATCGCATCGAGCCTGTTCCAGTACAACCTGATGCCCAGCGGCGTCGTGCAAATGATAAGAAGCGGCGAAGATTCAGGCTCCATAAGCGATGTGCTGAGAGACGTATCCGAATATTATGCAAGGGAGCTTAAAACCACAATCAAAACGGTAACATCAATGATAGAACCCCTAATGATAGTTCTGATGGGCTTTGTGGTCGGTTTTATCGCAATGAGCATCATCCTGCCCATATTCAAGATGTCACGCGTCGTTGCAGGCAAATAAAAAGGCGCAAAATTATGAGAAAGAACGGCCTGACACTTATCGAAGTGCTGATGGCAATTATACTGATAGGCGTCGCAATTGCCTCGCTTGTCGCCGCCAACGGGCTGTTTACAAAAGCCAATAATTTCGGGCTGGATTTGTCGACCGCAGAATTCCTGATTGAGCAGATAAGAGAGCTTACCACCCCGCTTCCGGCGGTAGACCCCAACACAGGGACGGCCACTTTCGGCCCGGAGGCCGGCGAGACCCTCGCCACCTATGACGACCTGGATGATTTAAACGGCGCAAGTTTCCGTCCGCCAATAAACGCCAACAGACAGCCGCTGAACGATTTTGCCGCGTTTACGCAGGAAATCACCGTTGAAAATGTCAGCGATACCAACTTTGAAACCGTTGTCGCACACCACAGCAGCCATTTTGTGAGAATCACGGTAAGAATTCTGTCAAACAATAATGAAATTATTTCAGCAAGCTGGATACGAGCCGGCACCTAAAACTAAGAGAAGCCTATGCCTTACAAAAAATATAAATTTAGTGCGGGTTTTACGATTGCCGAACTACTCATCACTCTGGCGATAATGGCCCTGCTGCTCGCAGCCGTTGCGACAGCCTTTAACGCCTCAGCCATAAATTTCAGAGAAAATGAAGGTATTTTTAAGACGATTAACAATGCACGACAAGCATTGTTTCGAATAACCACCGACATTCGGACCGGCCGAGCGTTCAAGCTTGATGACCCGGCCAACAAATGCACCTTTTTCACCGCCAACAACGTGGATACCACTTATGAGTACAGAAACGCGGACGGCAAACTTTACCTGATAACAAATAGCAACCATTGCGAGTTTGTCCTTTGTGACGGTGTCACTGCGATGAATTTTGTCAAGACGCCGACGGCTGACGGTACGGACCTCAAGAGCGTTCAGATAACAATAACTGTCAAGAGCAATAACACCCAGCAGACCCTTTCCGCCGCCGCAGTTGTTAGAAGATCCCTGAATTGACACCCCTTTCCACCTGAATAAAAAATTCTTGCTTTTTTATATTTCTTAAATGATACTATATAAACGCTTTTCAGGGCGGTTAGCTCAGTTGGTTTAGAGCGCCTGCTCGACACGCAGGAGGTCGTAGGTTCGAATCCTATACCGCCCATTCCTGTAAATCTTTGCAATAAAAAAAACGTGGCGGCCATAATGGCCGCCACGCCTTTTTACGATGTTACCTTTTCGGCCTGTTTCCGTGTTCCTTGTCCAGTATTATACCTTCTGCTATCTCGTAGAGGCTGATGCCTCCGTTAGTCCCAAACCAGATTTTCCTGGGGGTCTCAATATTTATCGTCAAGACATAGTTGTTGGCAAGGCCGCTATTGGAAACGGTATATTGTTTCCAGTTGTTGCCATCGTATCTGCAAACGCCGCCGCCATTACAACCGGCCCAGAGGATACCGTTCTGGTCTGTCCTGACCGAGCGTGTATTTTCACTCGGCATACCATTTGACGTGGTATATGTAATCCACGTTGTGCCGCTGAAGCGGGCCAAGCCGCCGGTAGTAGCAAACCATACCTTGTCATTGGGGTCAACCCACACATCATAAACGCTATTGCTTGGGAGGATGCCGGTGGCGTATATGGTCCAGGAAGTGCCGGTAAACCTGGCTGCGCCACCCAATGTCCCAACCCATTTATTGCCTGCTGAATCGACGTCAACGGCATTTACGCTGTTATTAGGAATCGCGCTATTGGTGGTTTTATAAGCAGTCCAGCTTGTTCCTGTGAATTTGCAGACTCCGCCGCCGACAGTTGCCACCCAGATAGTAGAGCCATTCGTATCAACAGCGATTTTTCTTGTGTTGTTATCGCTCAGTCCGCTGGTGGATGTAGTATAGTTTGTAAAGCTCGAACCATTGAATTTGCTGACACCGCCGTTGGTGGCAATCCAGAGATTACTTGAGCCGTCAAACTCAAGGTCCCAGGCGTAATTGTTTACCAGTCCCTGAGTGGTCTTATAAACCGTCCAGGTAGTGCCGTTGTATTTGGTTATGCCGCCGTTTGTGGCATTGGTGGCAACCCACATATCGCCGTTGCCGGCGAAACAAATGTCGCGAATGTTGTTGTCGGGAATACCATTGTTGGTATTTGTCTGATTGTATGTTGTCCATCTGCCTTCAGTAACGGTAATATAATTTGCTTTGGCCTCCGTATCGGTTCCATAGGGGCCGCTTGCCGTAAGACTCACGTTGAAACCTGCCTCAGTGGTTGAATCAAATATATGCGTCGGATTATGTGCGGTGCTTGTCGCCCCATCACCGAAATTCCAACTCCAGGCGGCAACAGTTCCTGTTGAAAGGTCAGTGAACGATACAGTCAAAGGCGGCACACCGCTTGTTGGATAAGCGGTGAAGTTGGCCACAACAGGAACAGGAACACCACTGCCCGACAGAGGAACGTTTATTACAGGGTTGCTGTTGGCATCGCTTGTTACCGTCAGGGTGGCATTCTTTGAACCAAGTGCTGTCGGCGCGAATGACACCTGCACAATAGACGAACCCCACGCCGGTACTGTCAACGGCAGAAGTGCGTTATGAGTAAAGGTCGAATCCGTAATATTTATGGAACTGACCGAAGCAGCCTTGTTACCGCTGTTAGTCAGCAAAAGGTCAAGTGTAGCAACCGAATTGATTTGCACATTTCCGAATGCCAGTGAAGTCGGCGTAACCGACATCCCGCTTTGTCCTGCGACGTGTGCTGTAACTTCTATAACGGGATGAGTATTACAGGGGTCATTCGTTATGAGCTTCACCCTGCCTGTATAGTTGCCCTGTGACAGCCAGGTGCCGTTGGCGGTTATGGTAAGATTCGAGCTGTTGTTCGCATTGACAGTTCCAGAGGTCGGTGAAGCAGTAATCCATCTGACACCCAGTTTAACAAATGCTTTTTGGAGATTTGCCCTTCCGCCGCTAACGCACTTATTGTGGAAAGCGGGGACAGCGTCAACCGAGCCCATAATCGCATTTTTAATCATAGGTCCTGAAGCGGCAGGGACGTAACTTTTCAGTAACGCAGCTATTCCGCTGACATAGGCAGCGGCATAAGAAGTACCCCAGCTGCCGCTGTAGTAGCCGCCGCCAAGTGTGGTAGTAATCATATCGTCGCCCGGAGCAAATAAATCCACTTCAGTAGAGCTGTAGTTAGATGTAGATGATAATATATCCGCTTTGGTCGACTCACCTACGGATATTATACTCGGAGAATCATAAGCAGCCGGATAACAGGCGCCGTTATAATTTTGATTACAGGCGGCACAAATATTAAGCATTCCCGACGCACTGGTTTCGTTCATTGCATCCTGTACCGCCTGGTGATAGACATAGCTGCCATAGCTGTGGTTTACTATCTTAAATCCCATCGCACTTGCGTAGAAAATTGCCTCGGCCTGCACAGCACCGTTGCTCCAGCCGCCTGCGCTCATCATTTTAAGTGATGCGAGTTTCGCCTTCCAGCAGATGCCGCTGATACCTATGCCATTGTTGCCCCTGGCAGCAATAGTGCCGGCCATCCACGTGCCATGGCCGTGGTCATCCATTGGGTCGCCGTCATAATTCCAGAAATCGTAACCATGAACGTCGTCTACATAACCATTCTGGTCATCGTCAATATTGTTGCCGGGTATTTCGCCGGGATTTGTCCATATATTATCGACAAGGTCGGGGTGGGTATAATCAATACCAGTATCTAGAACGGCAATCACAACATTATCGCCGCCGGTCCAAAAATCCCAGCCCTCAGGCGCATCGATATCGGCGTCCGCTACGCTGCCGGCCTGACTGCCGTCATTATTCAGGCCCCATTGCAAATGGAAATAATAGTCATTTGGTTCTGTAGACTGTATCCACACGATACCGTTTGTCTCAACGTATAATATGTCCGGGTTCTTGAGAAGCTCTCTTCTTGCCTGTTTCAGGTCAACTTTACCGTCTGCCTTAAGCAAAATCCATTCACCGTACATATCGCCCTTTAGCATCAATCTTGCCTTGGTCAGGACCCTTTCCTCGTGCATTCCGACCTGTGTGAAAGCGCTCGTAACCGAATCGGCGCCGTATTTTCCCGGCCTGATTTTGACAATCAGCTCATCAGGCATATAATCGCCCTTGAAAATCTCATCCTCAGCCGGCTGTTTGAGCAGGGTCGGCCTGGTGTTGAGATTTGCAATCGAATCTTTTATATCCGAAACACCTGCCGTGCTGACCGCCAAATCATGCTCGATTGAATTCACTTCAAAAGCCAACGAGCTGGTTCCTGTATTCTGGATAACAACGTTCTGGTCAGTAATTTGTCCCGGCGACAACACAAACTCCACCGAATTAGGCGAAGCAACCGCAACGGCATCACTGACAACTATATAATCCGTTTTGGTAATGGAGTCACTTCCGCCAAGACCTGAAACACTGAGTGATACCGTATATTTGCCGGTGTTGGAATATATATGCACCGGATTTTGCTGTGTGCTTGTGCTGCTGTCGCCGAAATTCCAGCTCCAGTTGTCAATATCTCCTCTCGATGTGTCCGTAAAGTTCACAGTCATAGGACTGCGACCAAACACCGGCAATGCCGAGATACCGGCTGTTACAGGAACCGGTATTCCTTCGCCTGACAGACTAACATTTATTGTCGGGTTGTCCTGTGCATTGCTGCTTATTGTCAGCGTTCCCGTAACATTACCGATAGTTGTCGGCGTAAATGAAACCAGAACAAACCTGGAACTGAACGGCTCTATCGTCAGCGGAAGCGTTGCATTATGTGTGAAATGCGAATCACTGGAACTGATGGTATTAACAGTGGTTGCGTTACTGCCGTTGTTCTCAAGCTTCAGGGCTACCGTATAAGCAGCCTGTTTTTCAACCTGCCCGAAGTTTATAGATGTCGGCTGTGCTGCCAGTCTCTTAATTGCGGTTACCGTTCCCGTAACATTTATGCTCAACGTCGGATTTAACGGGTCATTTGTTGTTATATTGATGGTTCCGTTGTAGGTGTCCGGCCAGACCTTCGTAGCATTGAAGGTAACTGTCAGGTTCTGATTTTGTGACGGTGCAACAACGCCGTCTACCGGAGACAGCGTAAGCCAGGTAGGAGTCAGTGCTAAAAGCGCTTTATATGCGTTCAATCTGCCTTCTGTTACACATTTGCCTTCCAAAGAGGCAAGATGGTCAGCAGAATTGAGAATAGCGTCCTTGATACTGGGCCCTGAAGAAAACGGGCTGAAACTCTTCAAAAGTGCAGCAACGCCGGCCACGTGCGGTGTGGCCATAGATGTTCCGCTGAGATAATCGTAATCATTATTCGGCAAGCAACTGTAAACATCCACACCGGGAGCACCTATATCAACTTTGGTCGGGCCGTAATTGCTGAAATAAGCCAGATTATCTGAAGAATCGGTAGCTGCTACCGATATAATATTCGATGAGTCGTAACCAGCAGGGTAACTGGTTGTGGGACCGTCAATATTCATAGAATTGTTACCTGCTGCCGTGACGAAGATATTACCCAAAGCGCCGGCCTCGTCTATGGCATCCTTAAATGCCTGGTCATAACCGCCGCCTCCGTAACTATTGCTTGTGATGGTTATTCCCATCGCATTTGCATAATGCAGCGCCTCAACAGCGTCTGATGTATATCCGGCGCCGAACTGGTTCAAAAATTTCAGCGCAACCAGTTTCGCATTCCAGCATACTCCGACAACACCTTTGCGATTGTTGCCCACCGCTGCGATAATTCCTGCACAATGCGTCCCGTGGAAATGGTCATCCACCGGGTCGCCGTCATTATTGTAGAAATCATATCCGTGCACGTCGTCGATATATCCATTGCCGTCATCGTCAATGTGGTTGCCTGGAATTTCATCCGGATTGGTCCAGATGTTGGCTGCCAAATCCTCATGGTTATAATCTATACCCGTATCGATTACACCGACCAGAACGTTTCCGCCGGTCCAGATGTCCCAGGCCTCCGGTGCGTCAATATCGGCATCCTGCAGGCCGTTGCGGCCGTCATTATTCATATTCCACAGCTTTTGCCAGTCCGTATCATTCGGAATATTGTTTGCTCTTAAGACATAATCAGGCTCTACATACTCAATATCGGGGTTCTTCAGAAGTTCTCTCCTGGCGGCCTTCAAATCAACCGGGCCGTCGGCTTTGACACGAATCCAGTCAGCCATCGAACGTGCGGCCAAAGGCCTCTTCGCTCGTCTCGCTTTAGTCAACATCTTATCATGCCGCATAGATGTCTGGGAAACAGCCGAGGTTACGGTTTGTTTATTCATCGCACCTGCCTTTATCTTTACAAGCAGCCTGTCCGGTGCGTGCTCGTGACTGAACATTTCATCCTCGTCTATCTTGGGAGCTTTGCTTCCGGCGGGTTCGAAACCTATTTTAATTTCTAAAGGCAATTCCGTTGCACTCATATCACCCATACCTGCATCAAGAGGCGTACCGCCGCCCGCCATAATACGGGCTATCGATTCCAGGTCGAAGGTAAGGTCTCTGCCGCCGGTATTCGATAATTGCACGGTTTGATTGCTTGTGCTGCCTGCGGGAATATTTGAAAACGTCACCGAAGTGGGCGAAAGATGTGCGGATGGCGGCAGAGTAACTGTAATATAGCCTGTCTTAGTCTCAATATCGCTGCCGCCCGGCCCGTTTGCCGTCAGGCTCACCGTATATGTGCCTGTATTCTGATACTGATGAGACGGGTTCTGTGCCGTGCTTGTGCCGCTGTCGCCGAATGTCCAGCTCCAGCTTGTAACTGAGCCGGTCGTCGTATTCGTGAAACTGACGGTCAGAGGCTTGTCGCCATTCGTAGGAGACGCAGTAAAATTCGCAACAGGTGGTAGCGGCACCGCAACCGTGATGTAATTGGTTCTGGTCTTAACGTTGCTGCCGCTCGGCCCGGTCGCCGTAAGAACAACTGTATAAGTTCCTGCAGAGTTGTATACGTGAGACGGATTTTGGGCCGTGCTTGTGCCGCTATCGCCGAATGTCCAGCTCCAGCCTGTAACCGTCCCTGTTGTCTGGTCGGTGAAATTCACCGTCAGCGGATATTCGCCGCTGGTTGGTGTTCCCGAAAAATCCGCAACAGGCGGTGGTGGCGTAGTCACTGCAATATAATTGGTGTTGGTTATTGAATCGCTGCTGACAGGGCCGCTCACGGTAAGACTCACACTGAAAGTACCGGCACTATTGTATGTATGAGACGGATTCTGTGCCGTGCTTGACCCGCCGTCACCGAACGTCCAGCTCCAGCTTGTAATGCTTCCCGTTGACGAATCGGTAAAGCTGACGTTCAGCGGATAATTGCCGCTCGTTGGCGAGCCTGTAAAATTGGCCTGCGGCATTCCAGCCGTCCTGACATATATTGCCGCTGCCAACGACCTGTCCTTCACATCCGCAAAGTCAATGTTCAACTGACCATCGCTTACGGAAATATTTGTAAACGTCTTGCTGACCGCATAATCATGACCGACATCCAAATAGATGTCATAATTGTCGAGCTTAAGCACCCCTTCAATCGTAACATCAAACTCACGAACTCCCGACCTGTCCTGCACAATCTCGGCAAAATACAGCGTTACATCATAATTACCGTTTCCGACATCGAATTTGTAGCTGAAATTCTGCTTCCTCTGGCTTTGATACAGCGTATCATCCACCGTGTTGGCTATAGGGTCGGTTGTGGTCTCGGTTCCGCCGCCCACATAACCCCAGCTTCCCGCACTGTAAGTCTTATCTGCCGCCCATTGCTTCCCAGCCGAATCGGTATATACACTGCCGCCGCAGTTGACCCTTTGTATATAAGTCGATGGCGCTGAGGTTACAACTATATAATTTGTTTTGGTATTTGTGTTGCTGCCACCGGCATTCGAAGCAGTCAGGCTGACTGTATATGTCCCGGCTGAAGTATATTGATGACTTGGGTTCTGTGCCGTGCTTGTCCCGCTGTCGCCAAACGTCCAGCTCCAGCTTGTAGGCGTGTTGGTCGAGGTGTCAGTAAAGTTTACCGTCAGCGGCGCATTACCGCTTGTCGGCGAACCTGTGAAGTTCGCTACAGGCGGCGGCACTCCAAAATCATACTTGCTCACACCACCGCCACCGGTCGCAAACCAGACCACGGTAGTGCCTTCAGTGTCTATACCATTGACGTTGTTGTTGGCAAGACCGTTACTGGTGGTATATACCGTCCACGGTGTCGAGCCTGTGAACTTGCTGACCCCGCTGCCGGTATGACCCGCCCAGACCGTCCCATCCGAAGCAACATCAATAGCTGAAGTATCGTTCTCTCCAAGACCCTGGGCGGTCGTATAGGTCGTCCAGCTTGAGCCGTTGAACTTGTTCACTCCGCCTGCTGTGCCAAACCAAATGTCACCGTTCGGAGCCAAGGCTACCGCCTTGACACTATTATTGGCCAAACCGCTGTTAGCCGAGGTGTATTTCGCCCAGGTCGTGCCGTCATACTTGTTCGCTCCCGTAAGAGTCGCGAACCATTTGTTTCCTGAACCATCGACAACTGCATCCAGCACTCTGTTGTTGGCCAAACCGCTGTTTGCCGACGTATAAGTCGTCCAGGTCGTGCCATCATATTTGCTGACACCGTTGGCATAGGTGCCAATCCAGATTGTTGTGCTTTGTGTGGCAACCGTCAGACAGTTGTTTCCTGCCAGGCCGCTGTTGCCTGTGGTATACTTGGTCCAGCTTGAGCCGGTATACTTGCTCAGGCCTAAGCTGGTCGCAACCCATTTGTTGCCTGAAGAATCGAAATCAACATGATTAACGGTGTTGCCTGCCAGACCTGCCGTGGTCGTATACTTTGTCCAGGTTGTGCCGTCATATTTGGCTAAACCCCCGCCATTGGTCCCGAACCACTTGACACTGCCTGAATCGACTGCTGAGCTGTTAACGGTATTGTTGCCAATCGCGTTTCCCGTGTTTGAGCTATTATAGGTTGTCCAGCTTTCAGCATTAACCCCCGTTACACCGGCCATTACAATAGCCAGCACCAGTGTGATTGATAAAAATCTCCCGCGCTTCATGTTTTTTCCTTTCAATATATTTTTATTTCTAACAGTAATTTAACAGACAAACTGCTGCACACATACAATATGATACCTGTCTCTCCTGCCTTTGGTTTTTGGTATGAAATACGAGGTCTTGAGTTCTAATTCTGCTTCAGCTTATCGCTCCTTCCTCCTCTGTTTTGTGGACAACCTTAATGATAATGAAAATGACCGCAAACACTGCTGCCGCACAAAATCATTATACCACATTCAAGGTTTCTCCAAAACCGCATATAAGCAATTTTTCTGCTGACTTTTTGCACTTTTTTGCACATTTTCTTTGCTCTTTTACCCCCTCTGCCCGCAGAGCAGTTTTGCTCATGCAATATGATATGCGAAAAAAAGCGTGGCGGTCATCACGACCGCCACGCTTAAAACTTCTTCGGTGATATCAAATCATCTCACACTTATATAATCAGACTTGACCTCTGTATCATTTCCGTCAGGCCCGCTGACCTCAAGGCTCACAGTGTAATCCCCGACAGATTGATACGTATGAGACGGGTTCTGCGTCGTGCTTGTCCCGCCGTCGCCGAACGTCCAGCTCCAGCCGGTAATATTGCCCGACGACAAATCCGTAAAGCTAACTGCCAGCGGCGGTGAGCCGCTCTTCGGCGCACCGGAGAAGGCCGCTACAATCATCTTGCCCTCACCGTTCAGATAAACCGTCAGCACAGGATTATCGTCGGCATTACTGCTGATAGTCATTGTTCCGCTTGCATACCCAACTTGCGTCGGCGAGAACGTAACCTGGAAACTCCTCGAACTAAAGGCAGGCACAGTCAACGGCAACGCCGCACCGTGGGTAAACGCAGTATTGTTAATACCTATCGAGCTGACAGTCGTTGCATTGCTGCCGCTGTTTCTCAACGTAACACCCATTGAAACAGCCGTGCCGACCCGCACCTCGCCGAAATTGCACGTCCCGGGCGAAACCGAAAGTCTTTTGGCGCCGGTTACATTCATTGTAACGTCCACAACAGGGGACGAATTGTCCGGGTCGTTTGTTTTCAGATTGATGGTCGCCGTATAAGTTCCTGCCTTGATTCCGTTTGCATCAACCGTAACAACAACATCTTCTCTGCCGCTCGGTGTTACATTGCCGCTCACCGGAGACACTGAAAGCCATTGTGAAATTTTCTGCAGCGCCTTGTAAACATTCAATCTGCCGCCCGATACCGTAATCCCCTGCATCGCCGCAATCGGGTCCACAGAACTCAAAATAGCGTTCTTAATCTCTGTTCCTGAAATGACGGGGTTATAACTCTTAAGAAGCGCAGCAGCCCCTGAAACATGCGGCGCCGCCATCGATGTTCCGTTCAAATAGAAATAAGTTCCGTCAATGGCGCAACTGAAAATATTAACGCCAGGCGCTCCCAAATCCACCGATGTCAGGCCGTAATTGGAGAATGAGGCTTTCATATCTTTATTGTCGGTCGCTGCCACCGAAATGATATTGGCCGAAGAATACGATGCAGGATACATCGGGTAACTGTCAATATCATGACCGTTGTTGCCGGCAGAAGCAATAAACAGGTATCCCTTTGCACCACCCTCATCAATCGCATCTTTCAATGCCTGCGAATATCCGCCGCCGCCCCAGCTGTTGTTCGTAATGGAGATTCCCATCATATTTGCATAATCAACTGCTCTTACCGCATCTGAAGTGTACCCTGAGCCGGCGGAACTTATAAATTTAAGTGCTACCAGCTTGGCTCGCCAGCAAACTCCCGCAACACCAATACCGTTGTCGCCCCTGCCCGCTATGGTACCTGCAACGTGAGTTCCATGGAAATGGTCGTCCATCGGGTCGCTGTCATTGTTGTAGAAATCATAACCGTGAACATCGTCTATGTACCCGTTGCCGTCATCGTCCTTGCCGTTGCCGGGAATTTCGCCGGGGTTAGTCCAGATGTTAGCCGCAAGGTCCTCATGATTATAATTTATACCGGTATCTATGACGCCTACCAGCACCTCATCGCTGCCGGTGCTAATGCTCCAGGCGTCTGTCGCACTTATGTCTGCGCCGGGCGTCCCGCTGTTCTGGCCTGTATTGTGCATACCCCAGAGAAAGCCAAAGTAATAATCGTTCGGTATAGTATCCGCAACGGTCACGATATAATCCGGCTCGACATACTCCACCGCCGCGTCCTTCAAAAGCTCTCTCCTGACGGCCTTCAAATCGACAGCACCGTCGGTTTTCATAAGAACCCATTCCGATTCCCCGCTGCCGCCCGGGACTCCGTTCTTTGAATTATTCCTTTTCTTCATCAATGTTCGTTCCTGGTGTATACCCATACTGCCGAGCAAAGCGGATGTCGTCGAATTTATGCCGGCGCCGTCGGTTGCAGGGTCCCCTGATTTCATCTTCACCAGCAGCCGCCCGGCAGCATATTTGTGCTTGAACATTTCATTCTCGTCCGGCAAGGGTGACAGCGGTGCCTCAAACCCCGATTTATTGGCTGTGGCTGAAGATAAAGCCGTCGCTTCAGCGCTTTGCTCGCTGCCGCCCTGCGGGGACATCAAGCCCTCGCCGCCGCTGTGAAGAACTATCGATTGCAATCCGAAAGTCAAATTGCTTGTGCCGATGTTCGATATGCCGACGTTCTGGTCGGCTATGCCGCCGGAACCGATGTTAAACGTCAATGAAGTCGGTGAGACCACCGCCCTCGAATTACTGACCTCGACATTTTTGACTTCTGTATCGGTCCCGCCCGGACCAGTAGCTGTAAGCGTAACCGTATATACCCCGACGTTGGGATACGTATGCGTCGGGTTCTGCTGTGTGCTTGTGCCGCCGTCACCGAAATTCCAGCTCCAGCCGGTTACTGTCCCGCCTTTTATTGACTGGTCTGTAAAGCTCACATTCATCGGCGGCCTGCCAAGCATCGGGGTCGCCGAAAAATCTGCCGCAGGCGGTGTAAGATGAACATTCAGCGTAACATAAAGAGTAAAATCAGGATGAATCGGGTCGTTTGTATGTATCACTACCGTTCCGTAATAAGTCCCCGCACCAAGCCCGGTAGAATCGGCCCACACATCGAAATGATAATAAAAATATGGAGGAAGCGACCCTGCCGTAGGAAATATCGAGAGCCACGCTGCGCTGATAGAGTTTACTTCCATCACTAAGTAGTCATATCCTATGTTAATCAGGTCTGTGTGGCCCTCAACCAGCTCACCCTGGTTGGCATCAAAAACAATATGATTAGGGTCAAGTATCCCTACCGGCGGCCCCTCGGCGTTAATATATGACGGCTTCATAAGCGCATCACTGCCTAAAGGCCCGCTTACGGCAAGAGTCACCGCATATATCCCCTGTGGAGTGTATGTATGTGCCGGATTCTGCACAGTGCTTGTGCCTCCGTCGCCGAAATTCCAGCCCCATCCTGTTACATTGCCTATTGACTGGTCCGTAAAATTAACAGCCAGCGGCGCATAACCCGCAAGCGGTGAGGCTGAAAAATCGACACGGGGCGTCCCCGACACCCGAACATTTATCGCAGATAGCTTAGCTCGTCCCTTTACTGATACAAGGTCAACTTTAAGCTGCCCGTCGGTTACAGGTATATTCAGGAATTCCTTCTGCGTGGCAACATCGTGCCCAACGTCCGCATAAATATCATAATTATCGAGGACGGTATTACCTTCGATTTTCACGTCGAACACCCTCATACCGGCCCTGGTCTCGAGAATTTCCGCAAAGCAGAGCGTCACATCATAATTCCCGTTTGCAACATCGAACTTATAGCTGAATGTCCTGCATCTTTCTGTTTGATAAAGCTGGTCGTCCTCGGTATTTGATATCGGGTCGCTCGTAAAGCCTATCTCTCCGTCTACATATCCCCATCCGCCGCTCGTATAAGCCTGGTCGGCGCTCCACAGCCGCCCCGACTGGTCGGTAAACGCCCCTCCGCCGCAGTTTATCCTTTTGCTGTAAGGCTGCGCAGGTGCGTATACGGCGATATAATTCGCCTTGGTCTCTATATCGCTGCCGCCCGAACCGCTAACAGTCAAACTCACCGTGTAGGTGCCAACCGCATTATAGGTATGGCTCGGATTTCGCACAGTGCTTGTCCCCCCGTCCCCGAACGTCCAGCTCCAGCTTGTAACACTCCCCATAGACAGGTCTGTAAAATTGACCGCCAGCGGAACAGGGCCGCTCGCAGGTGATGCCGAAAATGCTGCCGTAGGTCCTGCTATTTGCATCTCACGCAGGCTCACGCCTGAACCGGTCCCAAACCAGAGTTTCAGCGGTGATTCGGCTGCCACAGCATTGACGGTATTGTTCGCCAGACCGCTGTTTGTTGTGTTAAATACCGTCCACGGCGTGGTTCCGGCAAACATACTTGCGCCTGAACCATTCGAGCCGGCCCACACGACACTGCCCGAATCAACGATTATCGACAATGTATCATTCTTTGCCAGACCGTCGCTCGTTGTGTAGGTCACCCAGCTTGTGCCGATAAGTCTATTGACGCCGCTCAGTGTCGCAACCCATTTGTCGCCGTTTGGTGCAATAGCCACGGCTTTGGTATCAAGAGATGCCAGTGGCGGCTTACCGCATGTTGTCCAGGTCGTGTTGTCATACTTTGATACGCCTCCGCTGGTCGCAATCCATTTGTTATTTGACGAATCAACTGTAACGCCCCTGACGGCATTGGCAGCAAGGCCGCTGTTGCTTGTATTGTACTTCGTCCAGCTTGCGCCGTTAAACTTGCATACTCCTGAATTGAGTGTGGCAACCCACACATCGCCGCTGTTATCAACCGCAATTGCCCTGGTGTTATTATTGGCCAAGCCGCTGTTGCCGGTTGTATACTTTGTCCAGCTCGTGCCGGTGTATTTGCCCACGCCGCCGTTTGTAGCAACCCATTTATTGCCCGACCCGTCAAATGTAATCCCAAAAACGGTGTTGTTTGCCAGGCCCTGGGCGGTCGTATATTTCGTCCAGGTTGTCCCGTCATATTTCGCAACCCCGCCGCCGTTTGTCCCGAACCACTTTGTGCCGTTGGATTCAACCGCAGCCGCATTAATTGTGTTATTGCCTATCGCTCCTCCGGTATTAGAGTTGTTATATGTCGTCCATACCTCTTCGTATTGCGGCCCGTTGACCGTAATATAATTCGTCTTCGTCTCCGTATCGCTCCCGACAGAATTGGTGACAATCAGGCTTACCGTGTAAACACCGGCATTATTGTAAACGTGACCGGGGTTCTGCTGCGTGCTTGTCCCCCCGTCCCCGAACGTCCAGCTCCACGCCGTAACACCTCCTGTTGACTGGTCGATGAAGTTTACCGTCAGTGGTATATCGCCGCTTGTCGGTGAGCCTGAAAATGCAGCCGTCGGCGCCACAGGTGCCGTTACGATAATATAATTGACCCTCGTTGACGTATTGCTGCCCAAAGGCCCGCTTACCGTCAGGCCGACCGTATAACTGCCGATACTGTTATACACGTGACTCGGATTTTGCGCCGTGCTTGTCCCGCTGTCCCCGAACGTCCAGCTCCACCCCGTTATACTACCTGTCGACTGGTCGGTGAAATTCACCGTTAGTGGATAACTGCCGCTCGTCGGAAAACCGTAAAAATTCGCAGCCGGCGGCGTGGCATTCGTTACTGTAATGTAATTGGACCTGGTCTTTATATTGCTGCCGCCGGGCCCGGTAGCGGTCAAGCTGACCGTATACGTGCCGGCATTCTGATACTGATGACTCGGATTCTGCTGCGTGCTTGTTCCGCTATCGCCGAAATTCCAGCTCCAGGCGGTTACGCTGCCCGTCGATGTATTGGTGAAATTCACCGTCAATGGCTTAAATCCGCTCGTAGGTGAGCCGCTGAAATCCGCAACAGGCGGAAGTATATTATTCACCACTATGTAATTTGTCTTGGTATTCGTATCATTTCCGCCTGGGCCGCTTACAGTCAGACTGACCGTATATGTGCCGGCAGATGTATATTGATGACTTGGATTCTGTGCCGTGCTTGTCCCGCTGTCCCCGAATGTCCAGCTCCAGCTCGTAATAGTGCCGGTCGATGAATCGGTAAAATTCACCGTCAGCGGCACATTGCCGCTCGTCGGTGAACCGCTGAACTGAGCAACAGGCGGTATCGGCGTAAAATCATACTTGCTCACACCACCGCCGCCGGTCGCAAACCAGACTATCGTCGGGCTTTCTGTATCTATACCATTGACATTATTGTTGGCCAGACCGTTAGCAGTCGTATATACCGTCCACGGCACTGAGCCCGTAAACTTGCTCACCCCGCTGCCGGTATGACCCGCCCATACGGTGCCGTCCGATGCAACATCAATAGCCGACGTATCATTCTCTGCAAGACCCTGTGCTATCAGATAGGTCGTCCAGCTTGACCCGCTAAGCCTGTTCACTCCGCCGGCTGTTCCAAACCAAATGTCGCCGTTTGGTGCCAAGGCAACCGCTTTGACATTATTATTGGCCAAACCACTATTGCCCGTGGTGTATTTTGCCCACGTCGTGCCGTCATACTTGCTCACGCCGGTAAGTGTTGCAAACCACTTGTTTCCCGCGCCGTCGGCAACCGCATCCAGTACCCTGTTGTTGGCCAGACCGCTGTTGGCTGTGGTATAAGTCGTCCAGGTCGTGCCGTCATATTTGCTTACGCCGTTGGCATAAGTGCCAATCCAGATTGTTGTGCTTTGTGTAGCAACCGTCAGACAGTTGTTCCCTGCAAGACCGCTGTTGCCCGTGGTGTATTTGGTCCAGCTTGAGCCGACATACTTGCTCAGACCTGTGCTGGTTGCTACCCATACGTTGCCAGAAGAGTCGAAATCAACATGATTGACCGTGTTGCCTGCCAGACCTTGTGCTGTACCATACTTTGTCCAGGTTGTCCCGTCATACTTGGCAAGTCCCCCGCCGTTAGTGCCGAACCACTTGTTGCCGCCCGATTGAACCGCTGCGCTGTTAACAGTGTTGTTACCGACAGCGCCTCCTGTGTTGTTGTTGTTGTATGTCGTCCAACTCTCGCCATACACCCCCGATACGCCAGCTACTACAATAGCCAGCATAAATGTGATTGATAAAAATCTTCCTCGTTTCATGTTCTTTCCCTTTCGATTCGTACCTTTTACCGTAAAATAAATTCACAGATATGCTGTATCACAAATACAACATAATTCCAATTTCTGGTGTTTTCGTTCTGCAGAAGTACCGCGTATTGTTATTCTCCTCCGTTCCGTGGACAACTGTATGATAATGAAAATAACCGCAATTCCGCTGTCGATTATTATACCATATTATATGACATCCCCAAAATCCCAAATAAACAATTTTCCTGCTGATTTTTTGCACTTTTTTGCACACTTGCTTTGTACCCTTTTTTGCCACAGGGGGCTTGTTCCGCAATACTTTATACGCCCTAAGATATACGAAAAAAAGCGTGGCGGTCATCACGACCGCCACGCTCAAAACTTCATTCATATTATAAAATCAACCTTTCGGAAAACTAACAAACATCACCCGCAGCCTTTATGGCCTCCGCCAGCTCAACTCTACCCTCATAAAGGCTTCTGCCGATTATCACCCCCGCAACCCCCAGTTTCGCAAGTTCTTTAATATCAGTAACTTCCCTCACCCCGCCCGATGCAATAACCGGAATATTCACCGCCTCAACCAGTGTCTTTGTCCTCTCAAGGTTCGGCCCTGTCATCATCCCGTCCCTGTCGATATCGGTATATATTATCGCCGCCAGCGGCAATTTCGCCGCTTTTTTAGCAAAATCAAGCAACTTCTGCGGGCTGTCCTGCATCCAGCCGTGCGTGGCCACCTTTGAGCCGCGCGCATCAAGCCCAAGCACCACCTGATTTCGGAATCTCTTCGCCATTTGGCCAAACCACTCAAAATCGCTGACCGCCTTTGTCCCGATTATCACCCGTTCCACGCCTATATCGAGCAGCTTTTTTATAGCAGCCTCATCCCGCAGACCTCCGCCAACCTCAATCTTAAGCTTTCCCAATGCCGCTATGGCAGTTATGGCATCAGTATTGACCGGCCTGCCTGTCCTGGCGCCATCCAAATCGATTATATGCAGCCATTCAGCGCCAGCAGATATAAACTCCTCAGCCTGCTTTACAGGGTCGTCCTGATAGTTTATCTGCCGGTTATACTGACCCTGGATTAGTCTGACGCACTTGCCCTCTATTAAATCAATAGCAGGTATTATGTACATAACCTTAAGCCTTTTTTAAGAGCATCAAATCTCCTGAATATTAGACAAACATTACGGTTGTTTCAAGAAATTTTGACAACAAAAAAGCTTACGGTGTTTTTGCGACCGCAATAAGACGTGTTTTATAGTTAGCGGTTACTCGCCGTGCCCCTTATGGACCCCAGATAAAAGATTTCTGGGGCAGGCAGGTCAGCCCGCAACTGCTTTCCAGCCCTGGTTGAGTTCTTCCATCAGCGTTATACAATCCCGAATCATCTGCGGGTCACGCTTTATGTTGGCCTGTGAGAGGCGGTTGCTCATAAAAACGTATAGCTTGCGAAGATTAGCAGCGATTTCGCCGCCGGACTCCACATCCAAAACAGCGTTCAACTCATTGATTATATCCAATGCTCGGTTTATGTATTGGCCCTTAGCTGCATAGTTGCCAGCCTCCAGCTCCTTGACTGCCAGCTTCAGGAATTTGATTGCCCCGTCATAGAGCAGGACAATGAGTCTGCCTTTGTTTTGGGTGGTTACCGCGTTATCCTGATATGCTGTGACTCCGTTCATTTTGAATACTCCGTTTTATGTCTTTTAGCCCCGAACTGCTTCTGGTTCGGGGGCAGGTTTAACTTATGGGGAGATGACCGTCCTCGATGTATCGGGATGCAGTCATCTCCCCTTATCGCCTTTCAAAGGATGAAACTCCTAGTAATTATCTCAGCAGAGTCAACGCCATCTGAGGCATTGTATTGGCCTGTGCCAACATCGCAGTACCAGCCTGAGCAAGAACCTGATTTCTGGTCATTGCAGCCATTTCAGTCGCCACATCAACATCAGATATACGAGACTCTGATGTCTGCAGGTTCTCAGCCTGGATGTTAATAACTGAGATGGAGCTTTCCAGACGGTTCATCATATAACCGAATCTTGAACGAGAGGTGTCCTTGAGGCTGATTGCACTGTCCAGAGTTCCCAAAGCGCCCTGAGCGCTTGTATCTGAAGCAATGCTCACTGCATTAATCCCAAGACCTGTCTCGGTTACGTTGGTGCCGTCAACATCAATGTAATCGGTTGCGCCGCCAAACTGGATTCTCACGGTAAATGCAGAGTCGTTGAGCAGATTAATACCGTTGAAGTTGGTCGCGCCTGCGATACGGGTGATTTCCGCACCCATCTGCCCGAACTCGTTGTTCATAATCACTCTCTGGGCATCGGTATACGAACCCGTTGCAGCCTGTTCAGCCAGTTGTTTCATTCGAACAAGTGCATCATCTATTGTCTGCAGAGCACCTTCCATAGTTTGCAGCAGACTGATACCATCCTGAGCGTTACGAGCTCCCTGCTGTAGCACAGCAATGTCGGCTCGCATCAACTCGCGGACGGCCAGGCCGGCTGCATCATCCTTGGCACTGTTTATGCGCAAACCGGACGATAGCCTTTCGACCGATCGAGCCAAGGCGTCGTAGCTTGTGCCTAAGTGCCGGGCAGCGTTTGCCGCCATAACGTTGTTCTTAATTGCTAACATACTTGACTCCTTAAAATATAACCTACTGTTTCGGCCCTCTCGAGCCCCCTTCTATCTCAATACACGTTAAACGCTAACATACATACACCTCAACACTTCACAAAAACCGTTGTGTCAACACCCATTATCGTCCAATATAGAAACGACTTGAGGTATTTTTTGCCGCAAAATTGTACAAATTTACCCCGAATCCATTAGACCCGTAATACCCCCGCTGGACATACTGATATTGCAGCCAAACCCCCAAAATTAGCGCAAAAATAAGGAAAAATTCTTACCTTATCCTTAATTTTTTCTCGGAACTTGTCTAACCTGACCGTCTTAAACTAAAGTAATACAATCCTTCAATAATCTATTTACTCCCCCCCTGCCGGGTCAGTCGGCTTCGTGCCGCAGCAGCTACTTTGCAATTCGGGTATTTCGCCAATAACTGCTCATAAACGGTCTTCATCTTCGCATCCGCCTCTGACTTCGAAATCAGCCCGGATTTACCCATCTGCTGGTAATTCTGCCCCATCATATACAATGTGCTGCCAGCCGATATAAACATCGGGTAAACATCGACCAGCTTCTGATAGCACCGGT
>Ga0315282_10002147_pt1 | contig 36744 bp, 21 predicted proteins | sample YL17G07_20_MG_FD_203693 | JGI IMG/M metagenome (GOLD analysis project Ga0315282, IMG submission 203693) | Sediment microbial communities from Yellowstone Lake, YNP, Wyoming, USA - YL17G07_20 | ecosystem: Environmental > Aquatic > Freshwater > Lake > Sediment | place: USA: Wyoming | collected...
GTCACCCCGGCATCCACCAGCCAGAGCTCCGTCAGGTTCGTGAGCCCGGCGAGGTGCGCCAGCCCGGTGTCCGTCGCCCAGGTCTGGCTCAGGTTGAGAGTCGTCAGGTTCGTGAGCCCTTCGAGGTAGACCAGCCCCGCGTCCGTCACCTTGGTGCAGTTCAGGCGGAGGTCCGTCAGGTTGGTGAGCCCGGCGACGCCCGCGAGTCCCGCGTCCGTCGCACCGCCGTAGCCGAGGTCGAGGTGCGTCAGGTTCGCCAGCCCGGCGCGGTGCACGAGCCCCGCGCCCGTCAAGGGGGTTGCCCACAGGTTGAGGTCCGTCAGGTTCGTGAGCCCTTCGAGGTGCACCATCCCCAAGTCCGTCACTTCGGTGTTGCGGAGGTCGAGGTCCGTCAGGTGCGTGAGCCCTTCGAGGTGCGTGAGCCCCGCGTCCGTCACATCGGTGTCGCCCAGGTCGAGGTCCGTCAGTCTGGTGAGCCCTTCGAGGTGCACCAGTCCCGCGTCCGTCACGCCCCTACACGAGGCCAGGCGGAGTTCCGTCAGGTTCTTGAGTTCGGCCAGGTGCGCGAGTCCCGCGTCCGTCACACCCGTGGAGTCCAAGTCGAGCCTCGTCAGGTTCGTGCCGGCGAAGTCAAGCTCCAGTTGCGCAAGTTCCGCGTCGCCGATGTAGGTCGGATCGACCTCCGGCATGTACTTGGGCCAGGCGCGCGAGAGCGAGAGCTCCTGCCCCGCCGCGATCTCGACGACCCCTGGCGTCGTGCGGAGGTACGTCCACTTCGCGTCCGGGTCGCCCGACGGCCGGACCTCGGCCACGAGCGTGAGCTCCGTGCGGACCGTGGTGGCCTGCGCTGGGGCGGCGAGCTCGGGCTCCGAACTCATCGTCTTGTTCTGCATGAGGCCCTGAGCGAAGCCCACACCCACAGCCGCCGCGCCAATCCACACGATGATCCACCGTCGAGTCATTGCGGATCGCCTCCCGGGTCTGTGGTGTGGCGTCATTCGCAGGACGCCGGCAGGACGCCGCCACGGCGAGCGTGGGTCCCGCTAGTGATACCTTGGAGTGCCGGCGATCGATTACGGTTCCAAGCGCGAGCCGCGCTGCGAGGGCAGGGAGGGCCGCGAAGCGCCTCTAGCTGACTCCCCACAGCAGGACATAACGGAAGACGACCTGAACGGGGCCGCTCGCAATGTCGCGCTCCAGCCGCGCAAGGCCCCGCTTGAACGCCGGCCCTCGAATCAGGTGGAGACAGGAGAACGCCTTGTCCCTGTAGGCCTGGAGGTCCGACAGCTCGAAGGCGTGCTCCACCGCGTCCCCGAGATGCCCCCGAACCCGGCTTCAGCCATCAGCCTCCGGACCTCGTCCATCGTCGGATAGCGCTCCAGCTCCAAAGGCACCGTCTCGGCGAAGTAGCGCGAGATCAGGCGATTGCGGACGATCCGCTCGGAGTCGGTCACCTTGCGCACAAGTCCGCACGGCCTCGGCGCAGGTACCGCCGTTCTGGCACGGCCGCCCCTCGCTGACAACGCGGATCAGGCCAGAGCCGGGCGCCTCGTGTAGTTCCGCGTTCGGGCACTGATCGTCGGCCGGCCTACCGCAGGGAAGGAGGCGCTTGCCGGACCGTGCCCGGGGGCCCTACACCACCTCCATGGTCGAAGGTGGCTTCGGAGCGATGTTGTACGTGACGCTCACCACACCCGGCACCGCAGCCAGGATCCGCTCGCTCAGCCGCTCGAGTGTCTCCCACGGCAGCCTCGTCGGCGTCGCGGTCCGCGCGTCGATGCTGTCCCAACAGCGGATCTCGACCTGCAGGCCGAAGTCGCGCTTCCCATCGCGCATGCCGGTGACTCGATCCTCGTGGAGGATCGCCATGTACTGGAAGGCCTCAACACCACTCAGCTCCTCCTCGAGGACGGCCGTCGCCTTCCGCACCAGCGCCAGCCGCTCCGGCGTGGCCTCGCCGATGACCCGGGCCGCTAGAGCCGGTCCGGGGAAGGGCATGCGGCCGAACACCGACGGCGGGAGCCCCAGCGCCTCGCCGACCTTGCGGACACCGTCCTTGCGGAGCCGGATCAGCGGCTCGATGATCCGGTACCCGAAGGCCTTCTCCGGGTCAATCCCGAGTTGCTCGAAGACGTTGTGCTGCCTCTTGATGCCGGCGACCGTCTCGTCCACGTCGGTCAGGATCGTGCCCTGGAGGAGGCAGGTGGCCCCGCTCGCCCGCACGAGCCTGCCGAACACGTCGCGGTAGAAGGTCTGCGTCACCGCCTCGCGCTTCTCCTCGGGATCGGTAACGCCGGCGAGGGCCGAGAGGAAGGCGTCGCGCGCGTCGATGAGCTCCACGGGCACGCCGAGCCCGGCGTAGAGGTCGACCACCCTTTGGGGCTCACCCTCGCGCATGAGGGCGTTGTCCACGAAGACCGTGCGGAGCCTGCTGCCTAGGGCCTTGTGCCCGAGCATCGTGACAACCGAGGAATCCACACCTCCGGACAGCGCGTTGATCGCCGTTCCGCTGCCGACCGTCTCCGTGATGCTCCGAACCTGCTCCTCGATGAAGTCGATGGCGTTCAGCCCGGCGGCAGGCAGTTCCGTGATGCCCATGGCGACGATCATTCTCCTCTCATGTACGGCCACTGGAGAGCGGCTCCGCCGCCCTGGTGCTTCCGGCGAGCCGGTTTCGCATGGGCCGCGGGACGGACCTCCGCGCGGGCGACAGCTGGGGGCGAGCGACCGCAGAAGGTGGGCCGAACGCACTGACCGCGACCGCGCGTCCGCCCGCACGCCGGAAACGGGACTCAGACAGAGGACACCCGCAGGCGTCGGGGGCACCCCGGGAAGGCCGCCAGAAGCACCTCGTCACAGGGCGTGGCGGGGCGGACGTTGGAGCGGGACCTCGCGCATCTTGCCCACTGCCCGATCATGCGCCGCCACTGGGGCTCCTCGGGATTCTGTTTAGAGGCCGAGCAGGTCTCGGTGGGCCGACAGAGAAGTTGCGCCTGTCTGGTCAGCAGGGGAGGGGATCCCCGCTGTTTGCTCCCTTGCCCAGTCTTTGTGCTGACGTCTGCGCATTGCGTGGACCAAAGTATGCGATCATCGAACGGGGTTGGTGTGTATGATAAGCCGTCGCGTCTGCATTGCGTTCTACTCCTTCGTCCTAGTCCTCGTCTCGTCGTCCGTTGCGGGCAATGCGGCGACCCTAGGCGTGTCTGCCGACGAGAGTGTCACGGGCGGTGGGTCCGCCGACACGAACTGGGGCTCCGACGGCGAGTACCGCGGCGGCCTGTGGACCGGGTGCGACTACGTTGACGACGAGGACAATCCTGCTCGCTTCTACCTCAAGTTCGAGCTGCCGTCCTACGATGCGGGGACTTACATCTCCAGTGCGACTCTGTGGGGCTACTACAGCGACGACTATGACAGTTCCGTCAGCCAGACCCACAGCTTCTACCTAGGCGCCAGTGACGCCTGGACCGAAGCAGCGATTACCTTCAACAACCAGCCAGGCTGGACGGGCAGCGCGATCGCGCAGTTCGATGCGTCTACGGGCGGGCCTCCGCGCTGGGTGTCCTTCGACATCACCAGTGCATTCGATGGGGCATACCAAGGCGATGGCGTCCTGACCCTCATGATGAAGGCTGACGACGAGACACTGAACAGCGGCAACTGGGAGTACTTCGCCGACCGCACCTACGATGACGACACCAAGGGCTTCTACGTCGATTACACCACAGCGCCCGGCCTTCCGGCATTTGCGCTGGTAGGTGCAGTACCACTGGTTGGTGGCTTGGTGCGCAAGCTCCGCAAGCGGTAGTCGAGCTCATCTCAGCTACGGATCGCGGCCTCGCCCTCCTGGACGGGGCCGCTTCTGTGTACGCCCTGCGGCCCGAGGGCGCGCCGCATCAAGGAGGAGCGTGCGGGCATCGCCGACATGCAGAAGGTGATCGGCGTCCTCCACAGCCGGGCTGCGCGGATCGCGGGCGGGCCAGCAGAGGCGGCGGACGCAGAGGGTGTGCATCGCGAGAGCCGGCCAGCCACCGGTACGCGGCGGCATGATCGACTTGAGGCCCCGGCCGCACTCGCGCATCAGGTACAGGGACGCCGTGTTGGGAGGCGTCCGCATGGTTGGCAGAGCCTCGGGTGGCAGAGCGGCCGTAGCGTACCGCGCGCGAGGTGCGGATCATGAGCGAATGCACGGCCGGCGCCACGGATGCAGTAGTGACGCAAGCGAGGGCCATGACGCACCGTGGCGCACGGGCCACCAGCGTTGGCACGCGGCTCTCCCCCTCGTGTGCGGCTCCAGTCTGTCGCCCCCTCCTCGCAGCGGCGTCAGTCAATGGGCGTAAGGCTCACGTCGTCAAACACGCATCTCGTCCCCGCCCGAACGCCGAGGATGACGAGCGCAGACTCGGCCCCCGCCGGCGCGACGAACCGCCCCCCTTGCAGCGTGTACTCCGTCGGGCGGTCGGTGCCGGCCCAGTCGTTGTCGTACTTGATGTGCCCTGCCGGTCCGCACCAATCGACCGTCACCTTGTAGCTGCCATCTCCCGCCGTCTCCTTGACCCGGGAGGCGAGCTCGTACGTCTTCCCCGCCGTGACGCGCATCGGGCGGCTGCCACACTGCACCTCGCTCGTAGCGCCCACGCCATCCAGCTCGAGCGCCTGCCTGCCCTCATGCGCGTCGGCGACGATGTGTACTCGCTCCGGCGGGCTGGGCCCCCAGTGCAGGAGGCCTTGCTCGAAGTCCCCGTTCGCGATGGCGCCCAGCTTGACCGCCTCCTGCGCCGGCACGAGCTCACATCCACGCAGCTCGATCTGCGCGGCCTCGCCCGTCGACCGGATGCGGAGCCGGAGGGAGCCCCACGCCGTCGCCTGCCAGAGTGGGTCGCCGTCGGGCTTGATCTCGGCTCGTGGAAGGACGACGCCGTCTACGGTCACCTGGTCCGCCCGGGCAACGCGCGCGATCACGATCTCGTGCGCCCCTCCGGACAGATAGTGCGAGGTGAAGCGGAGCGTGCCGCCGTCGAACGAGGCATTGGTGGTCCGGCCGGGCGAGATGACATGCACGGTGCGGCCGTCGGGGACGCGGAGGACGGTGGCCGAGGCAGCAGGGGCCGTGCCGTGGAGGGCCTCGGCGAGGAGCCCGATCGCGGTGGGCGCGAGGCACCAGTGGTAGGTCTCGTCGCCCTTCACGGGGCTGTAACTGTCAGGGAAGAAGCCGACGTGCTTGCACGGCGACGCGTCGGTCTTCTGCTGCTGCATCGCGGAGATGAGGACCCCGTCCGCAACCTTCGCCCACGGGAAGTCGGTGTCATAGGGCGCGAGCTCGCGGATGGCGTCGGCATAGACGAGGCCGACCCACTGCACCGCGTTCCCGAACCACAGGCCGGTGTAGATGCTGGTGCCCATGACGGAGATGCTGGCGTAGAGCATGACGGGCCGGTCGGCCGCGTTCCAGGTGTAGAGGAACGGGAGCCCCGTGGTCGCCCAGTGGCGGGCACGGTCGAGGTACGCGGGCTTTCCGGTCAGCTCGTAGCCATAGAGGTAACATCGCGTCGCGAGGGCGGCCGCGCGGAGGTTGGGGCAAGCGAGCGGGACCTCCCAGTTCTCGGCGCCCTGGGGCCGGCTGAACCGGTCGAGGTAGGCCAGGCCCTTCTCGCCGGCCTGGACGAGCAGCGGGTCGCCGGTGAAAAGCGCGGCGCGCATGAGCGGCTCCAGGCCCATGACGCATGTGCCGACATTGACGTCACCATCCTTCCCGAGGGACCGCGACTGGGCCTGGCTGATCATCTTGCCGCCGGCGGTCGGGTGGAAGGCGTAGGCACCCTCCGGGGACATTCCGAACGCCAGGCGGAGGCCCTCGGTCAGCAGGCCGCTGACCGCGGCCGCGGAGTCGCCAAAGACGAACGCCTCATCGAACCCGCGCTGGTTCCCGTTCGCGGCCCAGGCCTCGGCGAGCTCCCGGGTGATGGCGGGCGTCAAGGCGTCGGTCGGGTTCGCGCGAGTGAACTGGTGCAGGAGCAGCGCGTTGCCGGAGTTGTAGCCTGCGCCCCACGGGTCATCGAGCGCGCTGTGCCAACCCTTCTTCGCCGGGTCCCAGGCGGTCTCCGACAGGCCGTGCGCGACGAGCCGCGACTCCTCGGCCCAGGTCCGCGGCGCCGGCGGCGGGTCCGGGACGCCGTTGGCGTCGAACCAGTAGCGCACGGCGGCGGTCACATCGGCGCCCGGAAGTGCGGCGATAGACACCTCCTGGATGAGCGGCGAGCCCGCCGCGACCGCGGTCGGTTCGGGCGTCTCGCGAGCGTTCTCGGGCAGGCCCTCCAGCACGGACGGGCCAAGCAGCGCGAAAAGGTGGGCGTCGCGGTCCTCGTGGCGCGCGGGCGAGTCGAAGCACGCCGCGCGGTGAGCGGCCGCGGGGGGCTTGCCCCACCCCAGCTCCGGGTGCCAGAATGCCATGGTGCACAGGCCGTCGGCCGCCACGGCCATCAGCGGCATGGTGATCTTCAGCGGGTTCGGCACGAGGCGGTTGCTGTACGGCGGCACGATGCCGTAGTCGCCGGAGGAGACCTCGTCGCCCGCCAGGTACTCCAGGCCGGGGAAGAGCCCGCTGTCCTTCCGAGCGCCGAAGGCCCCATCGCCGGCGTAGTAGATCGGCCCGTAGAACGCCCGCAGCGGCGTCTCAGCGGCCGGATCGACCTCGCTGCGAATCTCGACGTGCCGCGCCTCGGCGGTCAAGGTGCAGTCCACGGACCCGGACCAACGCCCGCCGGCCTCAAACCCGCCACGCAGCGTCACGCGGGCCGTCCCGTCCGCCTCATGTGCGCTGGCCGACGGGAGCCAAACGGGGGTCCTCGTGCTCGGCTGCCCGGCGGGCCCAGTCCACAGCTCGCCCATAGAGCGGATCGTGCCGGCGCGCTGCCACGTGCCGCCGAGGTCGGCCTCGAGTAGGCCGACGCCATAGCCTGAGACCGAGCGCGGCAGAACCAGCCGTACGAAGCGGTTTTCGAGCACGTAGATGTCGCCTGCCGTTCGCGCGCGGACGCCTCCCGCAACCGGCGGGCCGAGGTCGGGGAGGGGCTCGATGGCGATGACGGTCTGCTCGGCGCGGGCGGACCCGGAGGAGGCCTTCAGGACGCGTAGGCCGGGCTCGTCGAGCGTCACCTGAGCGCCATGTCGCCCGTGGTCGGCGGCCACGAAGCGCTCCGCGGCCGCGCCCACCCGTGCCTCGGCTGCGTAGTCGGGCAGGACGTTGCCGTTCCGGTCGCGGGCCTCGAGGGCGACCGCGAAGGGTCTGCCTACCTCGGCGACCACCGGGGTGATAAGGCCAAGCTGCGCCAGAGGGCCGGGCACGATGCCGCAGGCGCCCGGCGGATCGGGCAAGTCGAGCGCGCGACCGTCGCGGTCGCCGTCCATGGCGACGAGGAAGCCGACGCCGGGCTCAGCCTTCGGTTGGACCTCTGCGCCGGGGCCGCCGCCGGAGGTGTCGCCGTAGATGATCTCCAGCGTGTCGCCGGGGCCGAGCGCAGGGTACTCGACCGTCACGCGTGTGACGCTGGGCACCTGCAGCTCGCCGCCGGGCTGGACGAGGCACGCGGCGCCGTTCGAGGCCTTGACGGTGGTGTAACCCGGCCGCTTGGGATCGGTGGTCTGCACAAGCGACCAGCGGGGGTCGACGTTGCTGCGGCGGAACTCGATCGCCGCGCCGACCGGGAGCCCGTGCGGGCCGGGGTGATAGGTGAGCCGGAAGGTGCCGTAGCCGCCGGCCTCGACGGTCGCCGGAAGCACGACGGTCGCCTCGCCCTCGCCGTCGAGTGCCTGCTGCCCGGCGTCGATCGGCAGCGCCGAGAGACGGATCTCGTCGAAGAGGCACTCGACGCCCTTCGAGACGCCGAGGAGGACGACGGCGTAGGCCGCATTCTCCGGCGAGACGAAGACGCCACCGTGGTTCGCGTAGCTCTTCGGATGGTCGTTCCCGCGCCAGTCGTTGTCGTAGCGGAGGTGCTTCCCCTCGGCGTCGAGCCAGTCGATGACGACTTTGTAGCCGCCCTCCCCGGCCAACTGCCACACACGGGCGCCCAGGAGATAGGCCTGGTTCGGCTCGGCGCGCAGGCGGTCCACGGTCACATCGACCTCGTTGGGCTGCTCGCGGGCGTCGAGCCGGAGGCCTCGGGCGCCCGCGAAGACGTCCTGCGAGACGACCTCGGCGACGCCCTTCGCAGCGGACCAGGGGTCCTCGCCCTGACCATAGGGGCCGATCGTCACGCGCCAGCCCTTGGTTCCGTCCTCAAAGCCGCCATTCGCGATGAGATTGGGGAGGTTGGCGAGGGGGTCTTGCGCGAGTAGCGGAGACGCAAGGCTCAGCACGAGGATCAGCGCGGTACAGGTGCGCGGCATTCGAGTTCTCCCTCCAGAGGAGGCGATGTCCGGCGGCCCTAGCGGGACACCGAGGGCCCGGTCGTGGGCCTAGGGTGGCGGACGCGGACCGCGAGCTCCTCCGCACGGGTCGCCGGCGCACGCCAACACCTCTCTTGACCATGGGGAGTTTCGGGCCGGCGGAGCCGTGGCCTGCTGGTCTGAGCCCCGGAGCCTGGTGAACCCGGAATGAGAGTGTTGGCGCCGCCCTTGGGGGCAAGTCTGATGCCCTCGGCCTCTGGGGTGGTCTCCGATCACCGCCTACGGTTCGCTAGGCCGAAGCTCCCCCTGGGTTATGGTGGTTGAGCCGTTGGGGCCCGAGGGTCCGGACCTGGTTGGGTGGTACACGGCCCCTGCTACGGCCGGGGGCGGTCGAGTAGTACCACGTCACCTTGCCGCCGCTCGCGGGGCGTTCGAGCCAGAAGTAGGTGTAGTTCGGCCGGAACCGCGTGGAGCCCAGGAGGAGAGCGTCCCCCGCCGCGCTGAGCGTGGTTCTCGTTCGCGTGTCGACCACGTCGGCGGGCGCTGTGTCGGCGGCTGCCGCCGCCAGGTTCCGCGATGCGGCCTGGCCCGTCGGCTGCACGTACACGGCATCGTAGGAGAGGGACCCGCCGCTGCCGCCCCAATCGGCCGTGTCGACCTTGCTCACGGCGCGGGCCAGCATCGTACGTTCATCCGGGTCCACGACCCACCAGCGGTTGTCGCGTTCCTCGAAGCTGAAGCCGCGAGCCTGGGACACCGACTCCGCAGCAGCAGAGCCGGCCAGAGCGGGGTCGCCGAGGGCGGCCACCCCGAAGGCCGCCCACGCGGCGAGCAAAGGGAAAAGCGGCCCCGCTCCGAGGGGGCACCGTGCTGCTCGGGAAGCTCTCACAGCCGTTCAACCTGCGCTCGTCGAGGGGCACAGCGTGGTTCGGAGCCATCCGCGCAGCATTCCGCCCACCTCGTCGGCCCCCTCCTGCCGCTCGCCGCAGTTGGCGTGGACGAGGTAGAGCAGGCTGTGGGTATCGCGTCGAGGAGGTCGCGGACGACCCGGAGGAACGGGTCGCTGTTCCTGCGAGCGCAGATGCTGTGGTGCCGCTTCTCGGTCGGGCGTCCTGGGCAGGGGCGGGCCGATCGGGTCCGAAGATGGGTGGGGAAGGGCCACTCTTCGGCCTACCCGCCGTATCTGGCTACATGCGAATGGGAGGTACTGGATGCTCTGGCTGATCGGCTGCACCGCGGTGGTGCTCGCCACCCTCGCGACGGGCGTGCAGGGCGCGCCGACCACGATCGACGTCGCGAGTTTCGGGGCAGTGCCCGACGACGGACGGGACGACACGGAGGCGTTCCTGGCGGCGCTGCGACAGGCCTCGCAGACGGGTGCCGAGCAGGTCACCCTCCATGCGGGCCGCTACGATCTCGAAGCCGGCCGGAACCCGGAGAACCCCCAGGTCCTCTTCGTCCTCTCAAACATCGAGGGGCTGACGATCGACGGGGGTGGGGCCGAGCTGATGGTGAACGGGGCCACCAGCCTGTTCACCTTCGCGAACTGCCGTGACATCACCCTCCGGAACTTCACGGTCGACTCCGTACGTGCGCCCTTCTCCGTCGGGGAGGTCATCGCGGCGGAGCAGCGCTGGTTCGATGTCCGAATCGCGGAGGAGTTCCCGGTGTCGGGTGGGGAGCCGGTGGGCGCGTTCATGGACTATGACCCGGTGACTAAGCTCCCCGCGCGGCATGGCCTTGATGTCTACGGAGGCGTGGAGCGCACCGAACTGGTGGCGCCCCAGACGCTCCGCGTGCACCTCGCCAGCGACATCCTCATGCCCGTGGGCCATCTGGTGGTGCTGCGCCACTGGGTCTATGGGCACAACGCCATTGCTTTCCATCGGTGCGCCGACGTGAGCGTCGAGGACGTCACGGTCTACACGACGCCCGGCATGGGGCTGATCGGCATCGTCTCGGAGAACGTCTCGCTCAAGCGGTTCAACGTGCTCATCCGCCCCGGGACCGACCGGCTGATGTCCGCTACGGCCGACGCGACCCACTTCGGCGGGTGCAAGGGAACCGTCTCGCTCACGGACTGCGTCTTCGAGGGCATGGGCGACGACGGCGCTAACGTGAAGTCCGGCCTCTACCTCACGGTACTGAAGCGGGCCGACGACCGCACGGTCCTCGGCCAGCACAACCTGAAGATGGTCGACCTGCCGGATCCGGGCGACACGATGGAGATGATACACACCGACACGCTGCTCACCTACGGCAGCGGTCGTGTCCGCTCCGCGAGTCTGGAGCCGGGAGAGGGGAATGTGCACCGCGTCGAGTTCAGCGAGCCGCTGCCGGAGGAGCTCCGAGAGGGCGACGTGCTCGGCAACGCCTCACGCACGCCGCGTCTTCGCATGATCGGGTGCACGGTGCGGCGCAACCGGGCGCGGGGCGTGCTCTGCCAGACTCGCGACGCCCTCATCGAGCGCTGCACGTTCCAGGATTGCACCTCTGCCGGCGTGTTGGTCATGACCGAGGTCATCTACTTCTTCGAGAGCATCGGCACGCGCGACGTCACAGTGCGCGACTGCCGCTTCCTCAACTGCAACTACGGCGCCGCCTCGGCCGAGGCCGCGTTACAGGCGTTCGCCTGGCTCAAGGATTGGGCCTACCCGCCCCAGCCCGGCGTGCACCACAACGTCGTGTTCGAGGGCAATACCATCTCGGGGACGGACGACGCGGCCATCTTCGCCGCCGGCGTGGAGGGCCTGACTATCCGCGGTAACACGATCGAGCAGGCATGCCGCAGCCCGCGACGCGAGCTGGGGCACGACGCGATCCATGTCATGTCGTCGAGCGGGGTCATCCTCGAGGGCAACCGGATCGACCCGGCCAAACAGGGCGGGGGCTTTCTCAATGACGTGCGGGTGATCGACTGACCCGGCGAGCGTGGCGCCGACCCGTCACCGAGCAGCCCGAGTAGGCGCGTACACTCGCATGGAGCGGTCCTTCGTCCGGGGCCTACCTGGGCCCGCTCAGAACGCGCGTACATCCTGACCGGTGCGATGCCGGGGCTTGCCGCTCTCAACGCGTTGTGCCACCATGGCCCTGTCGCCGTCGGGCGGCCGCTGGAGGTATCGTCCATGGCGCTCCTCTGTGCCTGTCTGGTAGCACTCGGGCGGTCCAGTGATCCGGGTTCGTCTGCCCCGGCGTACCGCAAGCCGGCGCCCGTTACCATGGCCGAGCTGGCCGGTCGAACCACACGAGGCGTCTCGGCACTGGAAGTCATCGACTACGCGCCCGGGCACTACGATGGCCCGCTGACACCCAGCCCGCCTCACGCCGACGGGAACGCACGGAGGGCCGTGGTCGTCTTCTGGAGGGGCCGGCCCGAGCGGCTCATCTTCAGCCACGAAGCCAGCTACTGCCCGTTGCTGGAGCTGCCGAGCGGCGCCGCCATGTGCGACCAGTTCTTCGAGGGCAACCTGGGCGATGCGGAGCTGTTCAACGCCCCGGGGCGGAGAGAACGGAACAGCTACGTTGACATAGTGCAGGGCGGCCCCCAGCGAGTCTGGGTACGCTGGACGTACCACTGCGTCAACATGAACGACGACTCCAGGCCGCGACTCCGCGGGACTGAGGACTACTTCGCCGATCCCAACGGCCTGGTCTTGCGGCGCATGAGCTACGAGAGCCTGATGCCGGACGATGTGGTCGGTTACAGCACGCAGCCCGTCGAGCTGTTCGGCGTGGCGCCGGTGGGCGCCACCCTTAGCGGCCTGTTCCCGCGGGATCCCGAGCACGGCGACTACCAAACCCACACCGTACTGGACCTGTACAGCGGCCGGCGCTACGACATCTACTGGGACGAGAAGGGCGGCGTCCGCCGCCGGGGTGACGATGCCACGCTGGCGGCTATCTCGCACTCGAAGGGCTGTGCCTTGGTCCTGCCCTTCCGCGAGAAGCTCTTGTTCGCCGTGCTGGGCGAAGCCAGTGGCTTCCCGACGGACATGAACCAGCTAGTCGACCACTGCACTCCCGGGGCCGAGGGCGGCTGCGGCTGGGGTACCGGGCTCTGGGACCACTGGCCCATCGGCTGGCTCAACTCGCAGACCAGCTACTGGAAGCCGGGGTCTCCATACCCGTACAGCTTCGGCTCGGTGGGGCAGTTCTTCGTTCCCGCGGGGGAACGCATCAGGTCCTTTGCAGCAGACTACCCCGGCATGTGCAAGGACATGAACCTGAACCGCTGGACGGAGCGCCGGGTGTTCAGCGTGCTGCTCGGGGCCGCACGCGACTGGGCGGACATCCGCCGCATCGGCCGGAAGTGGCTCGACCAGGGGACGCGCTGCATCCGGCCTGAGAGCATCGCCGGCCTGAGGTAGACCGGCGAAAGCCGCTCGGGGACTGCAGGCACTGTGAGGTCCCGTCGCGGCCGTCGATCTGGGGCGGGCCGGCACCGGCCAGGCGCAGGCCACGGTGCCGCGGTACGTGCCGACCGCGAGAGTCGCCGGCGTGGCCGGCAGGGCGTGCCGAGCTGCCGGCGAAGCGCAGCCCGGCAGGGCGACTCCACCTCGCGGAGGTTGCGCATGTCGTTTGGACACTCGTCTGCTGTGCTTCGGTGGCTCAGTGCCTTGGCGCTGCTCTCACTCAGCCGGTGCGGGGCCGCCGAAGGCCAACCGATGGCCATCAGCTCCTTCGACCGGCCGCTTCTCTTCGCTTACGGCTCATGGGAGAACGTGGTCAGCGTCGAGGGCAACCGCCTGACTATCCACGGTGTCGACAGCAGGGGAGGGTGCGGCTGCGATGCCGAGCTCGACCTGTCGGCGGGGGTCGAGCGCATGCCGGCCCTGCGCGTGCGCGTGGGCGCTGGCAACGAGACGGCCACCATCGCCCTGCTGCTGGGCGACGCCGCCGGCAACCTCTCCCGCTTCGAGTTCGCCCTGCCGCCGCCGGCCCCCGAGCCCGCGACGCTGCTGCCGGCGAAGGGCGGCTCGCTCGCCGAGCCGGACCTCCTCGAGAAGGGCGGGCCCCTCGACCTCGCCCATATCACCCAGTGGCAGATCGGAGGTGACTGGAGCGGCAGACCCATGGAAGTCGACGTCGAGGCCATCTTGCTGCTCGCTGAGGCGGACGATCCCGCCGTGGCGGTGGCCCGGCAAGCGCGGCGCGACCGTCTGGAAGCCGAGCGGCGCGAGGCGGAGCGGAGGCTGGCAGAAGCGCGCGCCAACGTCCGGCACACCCCCGAGTCGCCTTGGGTCGAGGCCTGCCATGCCGTGGCGCCCGACGTGCTGGCCGTCGCGATTCGCGCTCGCGACATTGTCCCCGGCCGCGTCGAGCCCTACGTGCCGCAACCGGGTGACCGCCTCGAGGACAAGGGCCACCGCGCCGACCTGGTGCGTGAGGGCGAGTACGTCGCCAAGGTGATCGGCCGGCAGCGCGACACGCTGGTCTTCGACGAGGCGATAACGGGCGACGCCCTGCTCGAGCCGCTGGCCGACCTGCCCGAGACCTGGGCGATCCACTCCGCCACCGACGCGCACTACACCACGCCACGGGCGCCCGTGAAGGTCAGCCGCAAGAGCAAGCCGGTGAACTGGAAGCTCGGCGGCTGGGTGGGCGACTTCGCGATGCGTCACATCGTCTACCTGAGCCTGCCGGAGCCCGTCGTCGAGGGCGAGAGCTACACCGTTGACTGCTCGGGCATCAACCTGCGCGAGCTGGAGCACATTTTCACCTACGCGCCCAAGGTGACATGGAGCGAGGCCGTACACTGCTGTCAGATAGGCTTCCGGCCCGATGACCCGGTCAAGCGCGGCTTCCTCTCCGTGTGGCTCGGCACGGGCGGCGCCCAGCACTACGCCGACGGCCTCGGCTTCGCGGTGCTCGACGACGCGACGGGCGTGGAGGTCTACCGCGGCACACTGATGATGGCCTACGCCGCCGACCATGCTGAGAGCATGTGGGTGAAGGAGCCGCGCAACTGGAACTACACGGACGTCCTCCGTGCCGACTTCAGCGAAGTCACGCGGCCGGGCACCTACCGGCTCTGCGTCGATGGCATCGGCTGCAGCTACCCCTTCCGCATCGCCGAGGACGTGTGGGAGAAGGCCTTCCTTGTGCAGATGCTGGGCTTCTACAACCAGCGCAGCGGCATCGAGCTGGGCCCGCCTTACAGCGGCTACCGCAGGCCGCGCGACCTCCACCCGGCCGACGGCGTCCGCGTCGTGCAGTCGACCCACAGCGTCCTCGATGGCGGCAACGACGGCGAGGAGCTTGAGAAGGGACAGACGGGCGAGCTCGTGCCCGATGGTTGGGGCGGTTACCACGACGCCGGCGACTGGAACCCCCGGCGGATGACGCACATGCGCAACAACACGGACCTGTTGCTCGAGCTGCTGGTCATGGACCCCGGCTACTTCGGCGGCCTGTCATGGCCGCTGCCGGAGGAATACCCGGTACCGGCGATACTCAATGAGATCATGTTCGAAGTGGACTGCTTCCGTCGGCTGCAGCTCCCCAGCGGGGCGTGCCGATACGGGATGGAGACCAACGGCGACCCGCGCGATGGCGAGGTGAGCTGGAAGCAGACGATGGATGTCTACGTCTACGCCGAGGACCCGTGGTCGGGCTTCATCTATGCCAGCGTCGCTGCGCGCCTGGCGGGAGTGCTCGAGCGCTATGACGCCAGGCTGGCCGCGACCTACCGCGAGAGTGCCGTCCGCGCGATGGAGTGGTCCGAGGCCGAGTGGGCGCGCGTCCGCGCACGGCCCGGGATCGCGGAGCGGTGGGAGATCCCCGACGACCGGAACTTCGCCGCCATCGAGCTCTACCGACTGACCGGCGAGAGGCGCTGGCTCGACGTCTTCATGGAAGACACGGTCCTCAAGGACGAGCAACCGGAGCTGTTCGCCTGGGGCAGGCACGTCCAGCAGCATGCGGCTTTCGCCTACACCCTCCTGCCCGACGACCTGGCCGACGCGGACTTGAAGGCCAATGCTCGGCAGGCGACGCTTACCTTGGCGGAGCGTGCGCTTGAGTATGCTAAGGGCAACGCGTGGGGCCTGACCACCTCGGACAGAGGGCGCCCGCTGTTCCAGTTCTTCTACACCGTCCCCCTGGCCGTCGACCTGGTGCGCGCCCACTACCTGACGGGCGACGCGAAGTACCTCGCCGGCGCGGTGCAGGCCTGCCTGTTCCCGGGCGGTGCGAACCCGATGAACGCGACCTTCACTGTGGGCGTCGGGCACGACTGGCCGCACAATCCCCTGAAGGTGGACGCCCGCCTGACCGGCCAGCCGACGCCCCTCGGGCAGACGGTCTATGGTCCATGCGACTTCCTCAACTGGCAGGATAGCTTCCATACCTGGCCCATGAACCAGCTCCTGAGCCAGGCTAGCACGCCGGGGCCCTATGCCTGGCCGGTGCCGGAGGCGTTCTACGACATCTGGATCTACGTGGCTCAGGACGAGTACACCGTTGAGGGCTTCGGGCAGAATGCGTATGTCTGGGGCTACCTGGCAGCGCGGGGGCGAGAGTGAGGCCGCCGCGAGCAAGCTCCGGGGCACACCCGGGGCCTTGTCGGCGGGTCGGCGGTCTGACCCGACTGGCCGCCAGCTCCCCAGGGGGGGCCGACCGGCGCCGTGCGCCACGCGACGAACGGCATCGCGCCGACGAGTCCAGGACAGTGTGGCGCCCGATGCCACGAGGGATGTCTGGGTCTTCTTGCGTGCTGAGAAGCCCCTGACTCCGAAACCGTGGCCGAGGGCGTGCTGCCCGGGCAGGCACATCGCGAGTCGCACACGAAGGCTTCGCCGGCCGGTCGCACACCTGGCCCGTAGCGAGGCCGCTCGTGGAAGACCGATCATGCCCATGCGGCTCGATCACTGGCCGGCCTGCGCGATCCACATCGTGCCTACGGCATCCGTCACTCAGGCCGAGCCCGCCGCTACACAGGTCCCGTCTGACGGAGTTAGGAGATGGAGCGTGGTCCTCGCATGCCTCGCTGCCGCTATGCTGGCCGGCCCCGTGCCCGGGCAGGCGGCGAAGCCGGCAGCATTCACGGTCGGCATTGAGCTGCCCTCGCAGGTGCCGGTTCCGAAGCCCGTTGAGAACGCGCTACGCGACATGGGCATCGGGTACGCCGGGTTCTACGTATCGAACGCGCCGGAGTGGGAGGCGCCTGAGGCCGAGACCACGGCCGCGATGCTGGCGCTGTGCGAGCGGCTCGGGCTGCGGTTCACGCTGGACTGCCACCACCGGAACCCGGGCCCCGACAGCGTTCGCGCGGCGGCGGGACTGGGCGGCGCGTTCGAGGGCGTGCTGGTCGACGAGCTGACGCACATCCGGCTCCTCTACCCGGAGTTCCGCCCGCCCGACGGCGACGCGATGCTCGCCGATCCTGCCGGCTTCCGCGGTCTGCTGGACGCCTACGGCCAGACGGAGGCAGGGCTCGCGCGGCTGAACCAGCACTTCACGGACCTCGGGGCGCCGCGGGTGGTCGCCACCGAGGTGTGGCCCTCGCTGCTCCACGCCGACGCGCGCGCCGGCATGACGCCATGCCCGAAGATCTGCAAGGAGTTCTACTCGCCGGTGAGCCTGGCCGTGGGCCTGGGCGCCGCGCTCGAGTACGGTCGCGACCTATGGGTGGATGTGGATATGTGGTACTTCACAGCGGTCCCCGGCCACCCGGCGGAGGAGGTCCGGGCGAACCTCGAGCTTGCCTACTGGCTCGGAGCGGACGTCGTCTACCTCGAGGGCTCCGGCTACAACCTGTTCCCCGGTGGGAAGCAGGGCTTCCCGTTCTCGCTGATGGCCCAGATCGACTCCGAGCGCTACCAGCTCACGCCGCACGGCGAGATGCTGAAGGAGTTCTGCACGCGGTACCTGCCCGCGCACCCCCGCTCGTGGACGTTCCGCGACCTGCAGCCCTCGATGGCCATCGTCCGCTTCGACGACACCGACGTGGGGCAGAAGACGTGGGGGGCGGACAGGCTGTACGGCACGCCGAACCTGAAGCCCGACCGCGACACGTCCGCGTGGCTCGGGCTGTGGAACGTGCTGACGTGGGGCAAGACGGGCTCGGACGGCCTCGCGTGGTTCAAACCGTCGGTGCCGCACCCCGCCGAGAACCCCAGGTACCACACGCAGGTGACGCCGTCGTACCTCACGGACCCCGCGTGCTCCGAGCACCGCTTCTTCGTCCCGCTCAACGGCGCCGTGGTCTTCGACCACCTCGTGTCCTACGATCGGCTGAAGGGCATCCCGCTCCTCTTCCTCACCGGCAAGCACGTGAGCCCGGAGACCATGGCGGCGGTCCGGCGCTGCGTGGCGGAGGGAGCGCTGTGCGTCGCGTGGGGGCCGCTGGCGGCGGCGAACGGGTTCCCGGAGTGGACCCAGGGCGTGCGCGTCGTGCGGCACGGGCGCGGACGCTTCGTCCTTACCGACGACTTCGGGTCCGATGACACCACTCGGCACTACCGGCAGTTCCTGGGCCGATCGGACGAGATCCGCTATCGGTTCACCGGGCGCACCGTCGTCCTCAAGCGCACCACCGACAACACGGTAGCCATACGGGTAACGGAGACGGGCGCCGAGAGGTGACCTGCGCGGGCCGTGGGGCACGTCACGTGGGGGACGGCGCGCCAGAGGTCGCCGCGGGCGGCCGAGACCGTTGCGCACAACGAGGAAGCTCACCATGATCAACACCAGCCTGTCTCTGGCAAGTCTGGCGGGCTCCCCCCGCGCCTATCCCGGTTCCTTCGCCGGTTCCCTGACTCTCCCCACGCTCGGTGCTATGTTCTCCCTGGTGACCCGACAAGCGCTTTCCTGGAGGTTAGCAGCGGTGTCAAGGCAACTGGTCGAGCCGATTCCAGGCGCTCTTCTCTGCATTGCCGCGGCTACGCTCGTGTGGGCGGACGGGGGCACCGATGTGGGGGACTCCGCGCCCCACATGAACATGGACAGGGCCGTCGTAGGCGCCATTCGGTGGGACGGATGGAACGAATGGGACGTCTGGCAGAGATGCTTCGACCCGCCCGAGTGGCGCAACCGCCTGCCGTTCTTCGCCTCGGTAACGCCCGAGGGCAAGGCCCTTGTCCGCGAGGACTCGCAGGAGGTCATAGACAAGGAGATCGCCTATGCCAAAGCTGGCGGTCTCGACTACTGGGCGTTTGTCTGGTACCACCCGAATGGCTGGCCACCCAACTCGAGGAACATGGCCAAGTGCTTCCAGCTCTATCTTTCAAGCGCCCTCAAGATGGACATCAACTACAGCCTGATCATCTCCGGTGGACTGCATCTCGGCCCGACGGAACGGCTTCCCGAGACCATGGACTACCTGGTCCAGCGGCTCAAGGACCCCAACTACCAGAAGGTCCTGGGTGGCAGGCCTTTGGTCTACTTCCTGGAGATTGCCGACATGGTCAAAGACATGGGCTCCGAGGAATCCGCGCGCGATTGGCTCAAGAGCCTACGGCACAAAGCAGTGGCTGCGGGCGCAGGGAACCCCTACTTTGTGGTAATGGCGTACTGGCCACCCAGAGGCGCGGAACAGCTCGACGCACTCGGGGGTGATGCGATCAGTGCGTACACGGGGCACTGCATCGGGCAAGTAGTGGACAACAAAGGGTTTGCCTACGCGAAGCTCGCCGAGATCAACCGGACGTTCTGGGAGAACGCCAAGGCGACGGGGAAGGCTTTCATCCCCACGATGAATGCCGGGTGGGACTCCAGACCGATGAAGCGTCCCGAATTCCCCGACCGTGACCGCAAGGACGACTGGTATGCACCACCGACGCCCCGGGAGTTGGCTGATCACCTCAAGAGCGCCATGGATTGGGTGGAGGCCAACCCCTCGGTGTGTCCGGCCAGGTCAGTGCTGATCTATGCGTGGAACGAACTGTCGGAGGGCGGCTGGCTCGTGCCGACCCTCAGTGAGGGAACCGCCCGCCTAGACGCTCTATCGGAAGTGCTCAAGGCGGAGAGTGTACCTCCTGGCGCTGCTGCGCTCAGCTTCACCAAGTGCGTCATCGATGAGAGCCCCACTGCAGCCGGCATCGCTCCGGGCCCTGACGGCAACTACGCGTGGTTCAGTGGCCAATGGTGGTATTCCCCCAAGCCACCCCTGAGCGAGTATTTGACGCAAGACGGCGTCCTGGCGCTAGCTCTTGGCGGCGATCTCGTGAGCGCTCCTAACGACTTCTCGACCGGCAAGCTACGTCTCTTGCCCGGTTCCGATGGGTTCTACGTGGAATTCGACTGCTGGCTATCGGACAACGATCCGGACCACTTTCCCGCGCTTTGGCTGATGCCCGCCGAGCACAACGGCAAGCGGGAGGATCACTACGCCTGGGATCCTCCCGGCCATGAGCGGTGGATGGAGTTCGATATCGACGAGGGCAGCTGGGGGCCTGGCCTGGCGGGAACCGTCCATAGCCATTCGGGCATCTACGAAGAGGGCTATCAGCAGATCCGGAACCCCAACAACGTCTCTTCGGTACCCATTGACCGAAGCAAGAAGCACACCTTTGGTGGCAGCTATGACCCGGTGCATCAGTCCGTGACATGGTGGGTGGATGGAGTAGAGCAGATGAGCGCAGGCGCGCCCTACGTGCCAGCGGTCGCGGCCAACCAGCATTTCTACCTGATCGTCAGTGCACAGAGCCGTGGGGCGCAGAAGCCGTACTCCATGTTCGTCAGCGGCGTAAGGGCCTATGTGCCACCGACCTCGGCGTTGCCCCCAGCACGATGAACAGGCTGCAGCGTATGGCGCCGGTCGGCCAGACCCATGCAGAAGGGACGCGCGCCCGCCTCGCCACCGGGCCAAGCTCCTTCCACCGGCCGATGCCGCTGCGTGGCCGAAGGGCGCCCCGGGCACGGTGGCGCGAAGGTGCTCCCTCAGGCCGCGGTCCGGGGGCCTCAGGAAGGCGCGCCACCTATGCCTCCTCCCGCTCGGGCGCCGTACGCGGCCCTGTGCCCTCGACCGCGTGCTTCGGGCATCGCGTTCGGCCGTGCGGGTTCTCGGGCACTGTGCGCCACCGCTGTCCGGTGATGCGCAACGGCGTCCCAACGCGATAGCCGGCGGAACTGTACCCCGCCCGGCAGATCAGAGCAGCAGGGAAAGGCGCGCCATGAACCGATTCGACCGGATACGGCTGCTCGGCCTCGCGACGGCGACCATGCTCCTCCTCTCGCCCCGCGCCAGCGTCGCGGCTCCGCAGGGCGGCCTCAGCGGGCCGGGACAGGCCTTCGATTTGCAGGGCTTCATTAACGCCGCGTTGGAGAAGGGCGGCAAGACCATCGTCGTGCCGCCAGGGCGCTATCGGGTGACGCCGCGAAACCGCCAGTGCCTGGCGCTGCGGGACCTGAGGGACCTGAGGATCATCTGCGACGGCGTAGAGATGATCTGCACTGAGACTACGCGGGCACTGTCCATCAGCAATTGCGTGGACGTCACCGTGCGCGGGTTGAGCATAGACTACGACCCGCTGCCCTTCACCCAAGGGCGGATTGTGGCGTTGTCCGCGGACAAGTCAGTGCACGAGATCGAGCTAACCGACGGCTACCCGACCTCCGACACCGCAACCACGTTCAAGTACGAGATCTTCCAGCCCAATGCGCGCACCTACCGCTGCGGGGAGTACGGCATCAGCACGCTTGAGAAGCCCGATTCGCAGCACCTGCGCATCACCCGTCGCGGCAGCAACGCCAAGGACCCGGAGCAGGTGGGGGACATCATCGCCATCGGCTCGGACGCCGCGCCCGGCGGGAGCCTCCCGCACGCCGTCGAGGTGGCCGGCAGCAAGTGCGTGCGGCTCGAAGACATAACCGTCTACGCCTCGAACTGCTTCGGCTTCCTGGAGGACAACTGCGACGGGACGACGTACTACCGCTGCAAGGTGGACCGGCGCCCGCCCGCAACCGACCCGGTGCAGCGCACCGACCCGCGTATCCGCTCACTCAACGCCGACGCATTCCACAGCATGTACGCCGTAAAGGGCCCCGCGTACATTGGGTGCGCGGCGCGGTTCATGGGCGACGACTGCATCAACATCTGCGGCGACTACCACCTCATCACCGCCTCCAAGGGGCGCGTGCTGCGCGTCCTGTCCAAGCAGCTCGGCCGGATCAACATCGCGGCGGGCGACAGGGCGGAACTGCTCTCCTACAGCGGGCTGCGCCTGCCTGACGCGAAAGTAGTGAGCCTCGAGCCCGACTCCCAGGTCAATGAAGCGGAGAAGCAGTTTGTCTCGAAGCAGGCCATGGAAGCCGGTATCAAGGAGGACCTCACGCGCGCCAACACGTTCCGGATCACACTCGACCGGGAGGTCGATCTGCCGATGGGCTCGGCGATAGCCTCGACCTCTCACATGGGCAACGGCTTCGTGGTTCGCGGCTGCAACTTCGGCTCCAACCGCTCGCGTGGCATTCTCGTCAAGGCCAGCGACGGCGTCATCGAGGGCAACGTGCTGGCAGGGAACGTCATGGCGGCGATCATGGTCGCCCCTGAGTGGTGGTGGCTGGAGTCAGGCAGCAGCAACGACGTGAGGATCATCAACAACACGATCCGCGACTGTGGCGACCTGGCCATCGCGGTCTACGCCTTCGGTGGCGCTCCCGCAGTCGCTCCCGCCGGGGCCCACAACAACATCACCATCAGCGGCAACAGCATGACCGGATGCCCGCTGCCCAACATCCTCGTCACCTCGACGAGGGGTCTATATCTGGGGCGGAACACGTCCCGGTCGTTTGAGGGCAAAGCCGCGTCCGAGTGGACGCGCTACCGCTTCGGGCTGTTGGACAAGACGCTGGAGCCGGTGATGACGCTCAACTGCGCAGACGTTCGCCGGGGCGGGTGATCTGTACGCCCATCGGCTCACCGCGAGGATCTTCATCGTGACGCCGGGCCAGAGCACCAGTCGGCCTTCGCCGTGGCTCCTCCGGGTGGCGAGCACCTCAGTCGACGGCCGGCAGAAAGGGAGGGAACACCTCGGTCTCGCCGGAGAAGAACCGGAGGCCGCGGACCACGACGCGGTTGCTCTCGCCGGCGCGGAAGCGGAAGCGCCAGCCCTGGGCCGTGGTCGGCGCTAGTGTGACCACGCAGTCGACAGTCGGCAGCTCGGCCTCCACCACCTCAGTCCAACCTTCGCCGGACGCCGCAAGGATCCGCACTGCGTGCGCCGCGTGGCAGATGCCGCTGTGCTGGGTGTGCACGGCTACGGCGCTGAGCCGCACCGGGCAGGGGAAGGAGACGTCCGCCTGCACCCACCCGTCCTTCGACTCTTCCGAGTGCCACATGGTGCTCGGATCGAAGGTGTTGCCCGGGCCGCTGCTCGGCGCGATGGGCATGAGGAGCATGTTGCCCACCTTCGAGCCGTAGGCCTCGCCGGAGTCCGTGGTCGCACTGAGGCTGTAAGGGAGCTGGCCGGGGATGTCCATCGGCCCCAGCCATCCCGGTCTCTTGGGCATCTCATAGCCGACCGGCACATCCGCGGCCGGGTCGAAGGTCAGGTTTCGGAAGACCCGCCTGTTGTAGGCCAGCGCCCGAATGTCCTCCGGGCACAGGATCCCCGGCGTCTCGCTCGGCTCGAAGCCATGGGTGTGGTGTGCCTGGTTGTAGGACATGATCGACTCGTGCGTCCACAAGTCGAAGCCGTAGGCGTCGCTGTGGAGGAGCCCGAAGGCGTGCCCAAGCTCGTGCTGGAACGTCGACTGGACGTTCGGGGCCGTGCCGATGGCATGCGACGAAACGATCACAACGCCCCCGCCGGTGTTGAGGCCGCCGTTCAGTGGCCTGCCTCCGGCGAGTGGGAGGTCGTCCGCGGGGTTCATTAGAGTTACCAGGAAGATGTAGGGCGCGGAGAAGCGACTCTCGTTGACCGCCTCAAGGGCCTCACACACGAATTGGGGGGCTCCCCCCTCGGGCAGCTCGCGGTACTCCGCCAGCGTGAGCCTGCCCTCCAGCACGAGCGGCGCCCGGCCCTCGATCTCGAAGGTGTCCCTGCCGTGGAGCATCTCCCTGTACCGATCTCTGGTCCACCTCAGATGCCGGCTGATGCACTCGACCAGCTCTGGCGTGGGGCCGTCCTCCCCCTTGGGGACGACGAACACCGGCCACACATGCACGTGGCTTGGCGGCAGGTAGCTCACCTGCGCCGCCTGCGATGGGGCCGCCAGGGGGACCGCCAGCCCCGCCATCAGGAGCGAGGTCCACTGCATGTCGGTGCCTCTCTTCTCGGTGGATGGCGTCGTGCCGCGGCTCGCGCTCCATCCTCGGCGGAGGCGGTGCCGTAGTTGCGGTTGAAGAAGCGGCGGCCGCGCGCCGTCCGCGATGATACACCAGGCGTCCGGCCCAGTGGAGTCCTGTTGGCAGGCCGGGCCCAAGAGTGGCGAGAAGTGAGCGGCGGGCCGCGCGCTGCCAGAGCCGAAGATGGCTGAGGAGAACAGCACTCATGCAGGCAAAGCGTCTCACAATGGACTGCGACTACCACGACCTGACCTACATAGGCCGAGGCAGCCGTCGAGACCTGGCCCACCTGTTCGACAACATGGCCGAAGCCGGCTTCCACGCGACTACGTTCGACTGCTTCTGGTGCGGCACTGCGCTGTACCACAGCCGGCGGCTGCCCGTGTTCACGAACAGCATCGGCTGGGAGTCGGCGGCCGGCCTGGCCGCCGTTCTGCGGGCGTGGGATCCATTGGCCGCCGCCGTGGACCTTGGTCGGGAGCGCGACATCAGTGTGCTGCCGTACTTCCGCCTGTTCGAGGAGGCATATGCTCCCTTTGACGGCGACGCGTTCTTCCGTGCCCACCCCGAGTACTGGTGGCAGACGCGTTGCGGCATGTATCGGATGACGGGTTGGCCCTGCTACAGCTACGAGGAGGTCCGGGAGCACATGCTCGGGCGCCTCGATGACCTGGTGGAGCATGGCGTGCCGGGTGTGCTGTTCGGCCTGTCGAGGACGCACATTCCATGGTTCGTGGCGTACCGCTGGGGCTCGGACGGCAACAGCTTCGGCTTCAACCAGCCGATAGTGGACGAGTTCCGTCGTCGGCACGGTGTCGACCTCTCGGCGTTCGATCATGTCGAGGAGGTGGCCTCAGCCGACCACAATGGGTACGAGTTCGTGTACGAGCGGCGCTGGGTGGGAGCCGAGCCCTTTGACATGTGGGCCCTCCGACGCCTAATGGGGGAGGGGCTGGGCCTGTTCTTGCGCGAGGCCAGGCGGAGGCACCCAGGGCTCCACATCGCCGTCGAGTGCGCGCAGCTACCGGCAGGAGGACGACCCGATGAGCCGGCCGCCGAGGCCACATTCCGCATCGACCTCGAGGGACTGTGCGCCGACGGTACCATCGATGAGTACGTGATGAGCATGAACTACCGTCTGGGCCCCCTGACCGAGGCGCTATTGCCGCGGTTCCAGCATGTTCGAGACAGCGGCAAGCAGCTCACCGCTTGGCTCAACGATCTGTTCTCACCCACCGGCGGCGGCAACGAGCGGCTGGGCGTGGCGGATGTGGCAGCGTACGTCGACAGGTTCCTCGCGAGCGGCATCGATGGCGCCGTCGTGCACGAGGCCGCGTTCCTCTTGGAGACCGAGGACCCGGCAGCCATGTGGCGAGAGGTAGGGCGGCTGGCAGGGTGACGAAGAGCGGAGATGAGTCCTTGAATGCACGGCAGCCGAACGCTGACATCGCTCGAGCCTGCTGTTCCGTGGCTATCGGGCTCTTGTGCGCACCCGCAGCCACGGCACAAGGCCCGGCTAGCGGGTCCGTGATCGAGGGGCCCGACCAGGTTAGCGACGGCTGGGCCGGCAGCCTGGGGGCTTCGTTCACAGATGGGCAGCTTCGCTGTTCGGGCACTGCCTGGTCGGAGTACTGCCGGTGCCTGGTGCGGTTCGACCTCGGCGGGATCAACCCGTCGCTTTTTGGGCGGGTCGCGAAGGCGACGCTGCATCTCACCGCGACGGAGGTGAGCAACCCGTCCGGGCGGGCCACCGACGTGGCACCATCCACCCAGCCGTGGACGGACGCGGCGACCCTCGACACCGCCGATGGGACGACCCCGTGGCCCAAGCGCGAGGGGAGCGGGAACATCGACTACGCCATGCGGATGGACGCGGCGACGAGTCAGGTGATCGGCGCGCCCGGGGACGTGGCGTTCGATGTCACCGACGTCGTGGACGGGTGGCTCTACCAAGGCGTCGCCAACGATGGCTTCATCTTGCGAACAGGCGACACGGTCTTCGGGCTGCCTGACTCAGGCACGTGGACACTTACGTTCGCGGACAGCAGCGCGCCTGCCGGCGCCGGGCCTCGGCTGATCGTCGAGATGGCGGGCTCGCCGCCCTCACCGGAGACTATCGCCGATCGCACGTTGCGATGGTACCCGTCGCCCTTGCTGCCTCCGGTCCGCACTCCGTATGTGTTCATGTGGTACTTCGGAGAGGCGCCGCGCTATCCCGGGGCTGTCACCAATGCGGGAGGCTTGTCTGTCGAGGATGCTGAGCGTGGGATGCTTCCGCTCGGCTGGTTCTACGGCCCGCAGAACCCCTACTGGAAGACCGAGCAGGACGCTGTCGACGCGTATGCTGCGTCCGCCAGGAGCGCGCTGCAGGGCGGGACGCTCGGTATCATGGTCGATGAGTGGCAGCCCACGATCGAGGGCGAGGCCCCGCTCGCGCCCGCCGACCCGTACGGCATCACTGGTTCGCTCCTGGGTATGGCGGAGGCCAAGCGAGCCAACCCCGGCTTCTACATCGTGGTGGCGTGGCGCGGCGAGGACACAATCGAGCCGGCGACGCGCGGGGGGCTGCCCGACCTACTAGCGATAGAGGCCTACTCGCACGTGGCGAAGTCGTACCCGCGCGAGTGGGGCACCTGTGGCGACCTGACCGGCACCAAGATGCGTATCGACACCGCGAGACGGCTCGGGATGATCGAGCAGACCATACCTTGGCTCGGGATGATCCTGGCTCCGGAGGACTATCACGAGGGCGACCGGCTGACGCCGGACATGGTGGAGCAGCAGATCCGCGACCTCCGCGCCTACGCGCCGGAGATGCCCGGAGTCGCCTTCTATGCGAACGGCGACCCGGGGCTCGCCGAAGCATGTGATCGGCTGGCCCGGCGGTACTTCGTCGAGCCGGCACCCGACGTAGCGATAACCGAGCCGTTGTTCGGGGCTGAGGTGTCGTCGGCGCACATCGTCGTGCGAGCGGAAGCCAAGCCCAAGGAAGCGCGCCACGTGGTCAGCTACCGCTGGCTGGTGGACAACCGGTTGGTCGCGGAGACCACCGTTCCGCGCTACGTGTGGGACTTGCGAGGCGAACTGCCCGGCCTGCACTTCGTCACCGTCCACGCGGTGGACGACGCCTTCAACCGCGCTGCGGCACAGGTGCTGGTCACGGTCCGACGATAGGCGCGTGCGGCCGCGACGCGAGACCTTGAGTGCGATGACGGCCGGGCGTAGTTGCCGCTCGGTGAGGTCGCTTGCGGCATCCACCTCGTCGTGGTGAACGAACGTGAAGAGGTGGTCCTCCTGTTTCCGGAACGGGTTGGCTGGTTTCTCCTCGTGGTGACTGGCTCGGGGTGGGTCGGAACAGGCGGGCCGCTCCGACCTTCGCCGATGCGCCTCGTTCCGTCGACGAGCAGGCCAACAGTGATCGGTACGAGCGCCTCACCCCCATCCTGGCCCTACCCCGGGGTGATCCGAGGTTGAATGTCATCTTGTCGCGGAACAGGAAGGCCGAACACGGCACGCAGACGCATCCGGTGCGCACTTGCAGCGCCGCTCACCTCGGCCCTCCGCTGGAAGTGGGTCCCTTCATGGTGGAAGCTATGGCGCAGCCGCTGCCGCTAACCGGGGTGAGCATCGCCTGGGAGAGCTCTACGACCGGTTCCCAGAAGCCATGACCGTGCGGACGGTCCGCAACTGGGGCTGGAGCTTCCGAATCGCCCGGTCGGCTCGCCCGGGGACCTATCGATGGAGCAGGTGAGCGTCAAGCGGCATGGGATGAAGCAGTGGGACACCGACACCTAACGGACGCCTCAAGGGGATCGGTTGCCATGCGCACAATGGGCATTTGGCATGCATACGCCTTCGGCTTCGCGCTCTGCATTGCCGTTGCGGCTGTCGCGACGGGGCCGCCGGGCCGCGGCGCCGACTTGCTCATCCTGGAACCGGTGGTCCCTCATCTCCCGGATAGCCCCGCGATCATCACAGCATCACCACTCACACACTTCCCGATGCGGAGGAGCTGCATGGGTAGCACCTTTCTATCTGCACATCCGGCGGATGTCGCCTCCGAGGCGGATCCGGGGGCGCGGCAAACACCGGCTGTCAGTGCCACCGACTTCCTCGATAGCATCGGCGCCAACTCCGCTGTTTCTAGGCGAGGCGAAAGCCTGGCGAGTACCATCGATTGCGTCACCTACCTCGGGCTTCGTTGGCTCCGGGCGGGCTACGAGAGCGACATCCCCGTCGCGGATCTGATAGAGCTCCACAGTCGAACCGGCGTCCGCTTCAGCTATGGACTTGCCAGCGGCGGAACGGACATCGTCCGGCTCCTCAACGGGGCTAGGCAGCTAGCTGCGGCCGGCGCTCTGCTTGCCCTGGAAGGCAGCAATGAGCCCAACAACTGGGGCATAGCGTACCAGGGCGAAGAGGGGGGCCGTGACCTGACCTGGTTGCCGGTGGCGCGCCTGCAACGGGATCTGTACGATGCCGTCAAGCGCGACCCTGTGCTGCGGGTCTATCCGGTCTGGAGTATCAGCGAGAATGGGGCCGAGACGGACAACGTCGGATTGCAGTTTCTGACGATCCCGAACGGCGCCGGCACGTTGATGCCGAGTGGCACGCAATACGCCGACTACGCTAACTGTCACAACTGCATGACCCATCCCGGCTGGCCGGGTCTGCATGACAACCAGACGTGGATCGCGGCTGATCCCACGTCGGCCTGCAGGGCGGACGGCCTGCATGGGAACTACGGCCTGACCTGGCGGCACCACCACGCCGGCTATGCTGAGCCCGAGCTCCTCGCCCTGCCGCGAGTTGCCACCGAGACCGGTGTCACCGTTGAGGGACCGACAACCGAGCAGGTCCAGGCATCGCTCTATCTGACCGTGTACCTGGACCAATTCAAGCGGGGCTGGGAACACACCGCCATCTACCTTCTGAGAGACCGAACGGATGAGGGTGGCAATCAGACGTTTGGGTTCTTCAGGCCTGACTACACGCCGCGGCCCGCTGCGACCTACCTGCACAATCTGACAGCGATCCTGGCTGGCAACAGCCCGCTTCCCACACCGAGTGGTCTCGGCTACTCCATCACCGACCAGCCGGCGACCGTCCATGACCTACTCCTCCGGAAGAGCGACGGCACGTTCGAGCTGATCGTGTGGAATGAGCGGTTGGTCGGCTCGGACAACGTAACCGTGGACCTCGGTGCCACGTTCGCATCCGTGACGGTCTACGACCCCACGATCGGGACCTCACCAGTCGGGAACTTGAGTGATGTCGGTTCTGTTGCGCTGACGTTGAGCGACCATCCGGTGATCATCGAGATACCCGCGCGGGCTGCGGCGTGGCAGAGACGCCTGGGTGAGACCGACGTGGTGCGGACAGCACTGAACAGCGCCGGCCCACCGGCTTCGGGTCCTCCGGGGTCAGGCGCGGCGCCCGGCTGGGAGAGGCGCGGCCTCATCCTCTCGCGGCCACGCACGGGGGACGGTTCTGATGTGGTTGGCGACCCGTGCGTCGTCTGGGACGACGAAATCCGGTCCTGGCGGATGTTCCTGTTCCTTGCCCCGCCCGGGACCGGCGAGGCCGTATGCGAGACCCCGGACGATCCCGGACCGGGGCGCTGGCGGCTTCTCGGTCCCCTGAAGTTCGCCAACCCGTCTGCCCTTGCCGGTGGCGCTACGCACAAGCCGTTCATCGTCATGGACGCTCGCCACCCAAACCGGGCCGCGCGCGTGGACGGGCGCTTCTGGCTGCTGTGCGTCTCCTATAAGGGCGGATCGAAGGTAGTGCAGCGCGCGTTCTCGGAGGAACTCGCGGGTCCCTGGACCATCGAAGACGGCATACTGATCGACACCGGCGGGGCTGGCGCGTTCTACGAGAAGCACGTGGATGCGGTCACGGGGTTCTGGTTCGAGGACAGGGACGAGTTCCTCTACTTCTACATGGGTATCCGCGCGTGGACCAGGGCCGCGCCGTGAGCCCGTACGGCAGCGCGTCCGCGGCCGCCGTGCAGAAGCGGCGGGAGCGGACGGTCCGCAAGCTCGGCATCGTGCTGCCCCCGTGCCAAGAGCGTGGGCACTGGGCGTCCGGCTAGGTCGGCGGTCTCCAGCTTCTGCCGGGTCGCGAACACCGCTGGGAGGCGGTCGTGAATGCGTCCTCCACAGCGCCTGAACCCGGCGATCCCAGCGTCGCGCGGGAGGAGCCGGCGCCCAGCCTCGGCGGGTTCGCGTTCTGCGATGAGGAATGGCCGATCAAGGGCTGGCGGTTCACCCCGAAACCGATCGAGTGGATCGAACAGATCCCGCCCGAAGCGGTCGAAGACGGTGAGGGCACGAACCTCTGGCGCCAGCACATCCTGCTCCTGCCGGACGGCCGCTACGCGCTCCACTACAACTCGGGCTACTACGGAAGGGAACAACTGTACATGAAGGTCGAAGCGAGATGAAAGGAAGTGGCACGTGACGGCCATGAATCACGCGATCGCGCAGACAGTCTCGCTCTATCTGCTCGGGTCCACCGCAGTGGCAGCCGAGCCCGCCTATCCGGTTCAGGTGAGCGAGAACCACCGCTACTTCGTGGACCAGAACGGCACGCCCGTCTTCTGGCTCGGCACGACCCAATGGAACCTTGTTCGGGACTACGCGCTGGAAGATGCCCGAACGACCCTCGAGAAGACGAGGAGCCACGGCTTCACGTTCGCGCAAGTCATGCTCCTGGGAGTGGGCGACGGCACGAGCCCCAACGTGTACGGCGAGGCGCCCTTCACCGGCGCCGATCCGCTCACGCCGAACGAGGCGTACTTTGAGAACGTCGATGCCGTCCTCGGGATCGCCCGCGAGAGCAATGTGGTCATTTCGCTCACACTCTACCATCAGCGCTGGCGCGAGCTGATCGGCGAGCAGAACGCGCGCGGCTGGGCGACGTGGCTGGCGCAGCGCTACAAGGACGTTCCCAACATTGTCTGGTCCATGACGCCCGAGGCCAGGCCCGAGTTCGTTCCCGTGCTGCGAGAGCTGGCCGCGGGGCTGCGCGAAGGCGATGGCGGCCGTCATCTGATCACGTTCAAGCCCGATCCCGCGCCCTATTCCTCGAGCTTCATTCACGGCGAGAGCTGGCTGGACTTCGACTCGATGCAGACATGGGCAAGCGTCGAACTGATCTACCCCTTCGTGACCAAAGACTACAGTCTCAGACCCGTGAAGCCCGTGCTGATGGCCGAAGGAGCCTACGAACACGGCTCCGAGTACGGGTTCGATGTCACGCCGCTTTGGGTCCGGCGCCAGGCCTATTACTCCTACCTGTCGGGCGCACATCACACCTATGGGCACAATGACAGTTGGCGGGTGCTGCCCACGTGGAAAAAGGCGTTGGATGCCCCTGGCGCGGTCCAGATGGGCATCCTCCGGAGCATCTTCGAGGCGCGCGAGGAGTGGTGGTACATGGTTCCCGACCAGGCCGTCTTCGCCAGCGGCGGCAAGACCGACGGCACCGTCCTGAACCTGGCCGCGCGGCATGAGGATGGCAGATGGCTCATCGTCTACCTGGCAGACAAGGCCACATTCTCCATCGACCGGAGCAAGCTCACCGCACCAGGACAGGGCAGCGCGTTCTGGGTCGATCCACGAACCGGTGAGTCACTGTCCATCGGAGCGGTTCCGAACACTGGCGTGGGGCAGTTCACCACCCCCGACGGATGGGAGGATGCCCTGTTGATCGTGGAATCGGCAGGGGGGCAGGCGGCTGGATGAGCAAGGGACTGACCGGAATGGCGCGTGCCTACCGTTAAGTGGATAGGAGCATGTCCCGTCCACAGCCGAAAGTGACCGGCGCCCCGCTCCCGGCGCTGCCCGCGCCGGGGCTCCGTGGGTATCTGCTGTCTGGACTAGCTACTTCCGGCGGGACCTCCGCAAGATCCCGCCAACGAGCGGGGCCGCGTTTCGTACTCTCGGCATCGCAAGACCATGCCGCGCGATGTCGAGGGTACCCACCCGGCTTTGGGGTGCGAGATGCGGCAGCGACGTCCGTTATCCGTCCCGCAGCCGGATCTCCGTGCCGGTCTCGCGTGAGCGTCGGGCGGCATCGAGCGCCCTGATGATCTCCAGCGTGTCGGATAGCGGGATGGGCATGACCTTCGTGCGGACCATCTCGATGAAACGCACCAGCATCTCACGGTAGAAGCCGGCGGAATCCTCGATCGCGAGGTGGGCGCTGCCCTGGCTTCCCAGAAGGGTCGCGCGGAACGTGTAGGCGATGTCATGGCGCACAACCAGGACTCCCATGCGGCCGTCGCCATAGTCGAGTAGGACATGGTTCCTCTCGGCGTCCCCCACGTTGCGGACCGACCGCACTCCGGGGCCCATGGCGGCCTGCACGAGTTCGCACGGGTGGATGCCATAGAAGACCAGCTCGTTCGGCCCGACCGCCATGGTGCACACCACGTCGCCCAGGGCCGCCTTGTCGAGAGCCGCGAGTTCGGTGCTGTACCGCAGCGCGGAACAGGACATAACCGGGGTGGCGCAACGCTCGGCGAGCGAAAGGAGCTCCTCGGCCTCTTGCGGGTCGCGGGACAGGGGCTTGTCAATGAACGTGGGGATGCCGGCCTCGAGGAAGGCCGGGGCGCGCTTCTGGTGCTGCTCCGACAAGTCGTCGCAGATGAGGACGCCGTCCACGTGCCCCAGCAGGTCGCCGGGGCGGCTCGTCACGAGAGAGATGCCCTCCACCATCCCGGCGAGCTGGCGTGCAGCAGCCAGATCCTCGTCGCAGACCGCCACCACGGCTGCGCCCTCGACCGGTCGGCTCGCGTACCCGGGGAAGCCCGCGGCGGCCCAGGCCGCCTCGTCCTTCGGGTTCAGGATGCCGGCAAACGACCGCGCGTGCCAGACAGCGGCGCCGCCCACGAGACCAAGACGCGTCACCTTTCAGCCACCTCCATGGACCAACACGAGTCACCTTCGCGTCCGCTGTCAGTCGGTGGGCTCCGAGCCCCCGACCCACTGCCGGTAGCGTGTCAGAAGATCGTCAGGGGGACTGAACGGCAGATCCACAGGCCGGGCCCTCAGTGCGCTCTCATAGCACGCGAGGACGACGAGCCACTCGTCCAGAGCGGTGCCTAGGTTCGTGGGAGCCACGGCGCTATCGTCCGCGACCCAGCCGAGGAGCGCCTCCGTGAGAGCGGCTTGGCCCCGCAGGTCCTGGGCCGCGTAGTCGTTGGGCCCTCGGGCCACCGTGCGGTCCGGCAGCGACCGCTCCCATCCTGCCATGCGCCAGTGGAGGTAGCCGTGCGTGCCGCACACGGCGATGCGCTTGTGCATCCATACAGCCGGGTCCGGCTCGAACACCGGGTAGCCCTCACCGGCCTGGAGCACACCCCGGATGCCGTTGGCGAACGTCACCACGGCTGTCATCGTGTTCGGGCTTGGGTGCGTGCCGTCGATGTCGTCATAGCCGGATGCGATCCCCACGACTCGCTCGACCGGGGCGTAGCCGGCGAAGGCGAACATAAGGTCAAGAATGTGCACGCCCTGCCCGGCGACCGGCAGACCCGCGGAGGCGTCGATGAACCGCACGTCCCCCACGGAGTGCGCACGCACCTCCTCCAGGAACTCCAGGATGAGGGGATGATGCCGAAGCTGCAGGTTCACGGCGAACTTGGTCGCGCTGTTAGCCTCCAGGCGGCGGAGTGCTTTGTAGTCGCCGGTCTCCACGCACACGGGCTTCTCGACCAGCACTGCCGGGACGCTCGCCTCCGCCAGCCGGGACATCAGCGGGACGCGCAGGTCCGGCTTGGTGACCAGGTGGACGAGATCCGGATGCTCGGCGGCAAGCATTACGTCCAGGTCGGTGTAGCGGCCCGCGATGCCATACCGGTCCCCAAAGGCATCAAGCCTTTCAGGGTCGAGGTCGCAGCAGGCCACAGGTCGGCCGCGCGTGATGAGGCTGTAGGCCTGTGCGTGGCCGTGTGCCCGAGGGCCACAGCCCACGAACGCGCAACGGTACTCCATGCGGGCCTCCTTGGTGCTGACGCCGGATTCCCGGAAGGGCCCGGACGCCCCGAGCGCCGGCTGACCATCCGGCCTACGGCAGCGATGCTTCGCCGGCCGGGCTCCGCCGGCCTGCGCATCGTGCTGACGAAGCCGCAACGCCGCGCGCCATCACGGCGTGGCAGCACCTGATGGCCCGGGGCGCAAGCTGTGTCGTCACCGTGCCCAGTGCCCACCTGCGTGGGCCCGCATGGCATTGTTTGGTCCGGTCTGGCCGGCTGGTGCGCTTGTGCGCCCGAAGAGGTGGGCGAGTTCGTATCTCGTTCTGTCGCCCCGGGGAGGTCGAGGCGACGCGCAGTGCGGATACTCGCAACACGCTGTGAGCAACGCCGACTCAGTCGGCCCGCAGCGTCTGATGCCCGGACGACATATGCGGCGCGGGGACTGCGCCGGACCAAGGCGCTGGGAAGGACACACGCGATGAAGTCAGACCGCGGGAGCAGCAGGCACAGCCGACGCGAGTTCCTGAGGAGGTCGCTCGCGGCCGGAAGCGCTGCCGCGATCCCGCTGATTGTCCCTTCGCGCGTCCTGGCGAAGGACGGCGCTGTCGCGCCATCGGAGCGGATCGTGCTCGGCGGCATCGGGATCGGCCCTCGTGGCTCATCTGTCCTCGGGCCCATGCTTGCCGAGCCGGACGTGCAGTTCGTGGCGATCTGTGACGTCCGCGCCGACCGGCGCATGTCAGTGAAGTCGAGCGCGGACGCCGCGTATGGCAACACGGACTGCGCGATGTACCGTGACCTGCGCGAGCTCCTCGCCCGCGAGGACATCGATGCCGTACTGATCGCCACAGGCGACCGCTGGCATGCGGTTGGCTCGATCCTGGCGGCCAAGGCGGGCAAGGACGTCTACAGCGAGAAGCCCTGCGCGCTCACGATCGCCCAGTGCCAGGCTCTGGCTGACACGTTCCGCCGCTATGGGCGCGTCTTCCAGGCGGGCACGCAGCGACGCAGCGTCCCGAACTTCCTGGCGGCCGTGGAGCTCGCGCACAGCGGAAGGCTTGGCCGGTTGCGCACGCTGCACGCCTCCAGCTACCGTCCGCACGTCACGCACGAGTGGCTTCCGGCCGAACCGGAGCCCGACCCGGAGGTCATCGACTGGGACATGTGGCTTGGCGCGGCCCCGTGGCGACCGTACAACAGCACCTACGTCAATGGCGGGTGGCGAGGCCACTACGACTTCGACTCCGGCGCCCGCCTGCTCGACTGGTGCGCCCACACGGTGGACCTCTGCCAGTGGGCCAACCAGACAGATGACACGCTTCCATTGGAGTATGAGGCGTCGGAGAACGGCATCACCGCCCAGTACGCCAATGGCGTCAGGCTGGTCATCGACTTCCTCGACGAGCCGTTCGGGACCCGCGATCCCCTCTACGGCACATCTCGCGGAACGTGCCCCGTTCGCTTCGAGGGTGACGAGGGCTGGGTGGAGACAGGGGACAGCGGGGAGATCGCGGTGAATCCGGAATCTCTGCGCGCGGAACTGGGGACGCTGCCGCAGATGGCCGGGACGGACTCAGCAAGCCACTCGCGCAACTTCCTTGACTGCATTAAGTCCGGAGCTCGGACCAACGCCAACGCGGACGTCATGCGCCGTTCGCACATCGCCTGCTACGCGGCGGCCCTCTCCTGGCAGCTTGGGCGCAAGCTGACCATCGATCCGGCGACCGAGGCTTTCGTCGGCGATGACGAGGCCAACACCTTCAGGTCTCGCGCGATGCGGGCGCCCTGGCGTATCTAGCACCGGCTCGGCACACCCCGGGCCCGTGAGCACGTTCGGCAACGGAGATAGGGAGCTATGGATCATCACAGACGCGCCGCCGTTATCCTCGCCGCCTCGCTCTTCCTCCCGCCCTCGGCGGCGTTGGGCGCTCAGAACGCAACCGGGCCCCAAGACCCGGTCACCGTTCTGAGGTCAGAAGCCGGGACGTTCGACAAGGCCATCGCATGTCAGCAGTTGGCAGCCACGGGCAGGGCGGATGCCGTGCCCGCGCTGGCCGCGCTCCTAGGCGACCCCGTGCTCAGCGCCTATGCACGGTCGGCTCTCGAGGCGATCACCGACTCCAGCGCGGATGAGGCCCTCCTCGAAGCCATCGGCAGGCTCGAGGGACAGCTCCTGGTGGGAGCCGTCAACTCCATCGGAGTGCGCAGGTACGCAGGAGCGGTCGAGGCTCTCGATGATCTGGTGCGAATCGGCGATATGGATGTCGCGTGCGCGGCCCTGGCGGCATTGGGGCGCATCGCGACCGTCCGTGCGGCCCACACCCTCGTTGAGACGCTGCGCGAAGGCCCCGCGGGCCTGCGCGCACCCGCGGCGGATGCTTGCCTTGTGTGCGCGGACCGGCAGTTGGCCAACGGCCGAAGCTACCGCGCGGCGGCGCTCTACGATGGCGTTCGGGAAGCACGGGTTCCCAGACACATTCGTCTGGCCGCGACATGCCGCGCCATCGTGACCCGAGGCTCCGCCGGTGTGCCGATGCTCATCGATCTGCTTGGGATCGGCGACAGCGAGGCAGTGCGAATGGCCCTTCGCGCCGTTCGGGAGATGCCCGGCGAGGCGGTCAGTCGCGCCCTGGCCGACGAGCTTGCCGTCGCCAAGCCGGGGATGCGGGCGTTGCTGCTTCAGGCTCTTGCTGAGCGCGACGACGCTGTCGCGCGGGCGGCTGTCGACGACGCGACGCTCACGTTCGCGCCGTTGTCCAATGGCAGGACATTCGGTGGCTGGGAGGGCGACATCGGGTCATCGTTCCGCATCGACGACGGAGCGATCGTCGGCGGCAGTCTCCGCTCCCCCATCCCCCGCAACGAGTTCCTGTGCACAACGCGTCGCTACGGTGACTTCGTCCTTCGATTGGAGTGCAAGGTCATCGGGGCGAACGGCGGTGTCCAGTTCCGATCGGAACGCGTCCCGGGCAGCGCCGAGGTGTGCGGCTACCAGGCGGACATGGACGCGAGCGGCGTGTACTGGGGATGTCTCTATGACGAGTCCAGGCGTGGGATGCTCGTCCAGGCCGACGCGACCGAGGTGGCGCGAGTCCTGAAGCGCGGTGACTGGAACGCCTATGAAATCCGTTGCGAGGGACCGCGC
>Ga0315282_10002148_pt1 | contig 36743 bp, 35 predicted proteins | sample YL17G07_20_MG_FD_203693 | JGI IMG/M metagenome (GOLD analysis project Ga0315282, IMG submission 203693) | Sediment microbial communities from Yellowstone Lake, YNP, Wyoming, USA - YL17G07_20 | ecosystem: Environmental > Aquatic > Freshwater > Lake > Sediment | place: USA: Wyoming | collected...
TGCCCATCAGGAATCCTGATGCTCCACCTGCCCACTGGTTCCACACTAACCCGATTAGCATGGGCACTCCGACCACGACAATGGCTTCCAACAAAATGTATTTGAGCCCTATGGCTGCAGGAGAAGTCGACATCGAGATGCCAACTATGAGAAAAGCCACAATGGTTGGAACAACCACTCCAAAGACTATGTCTCCAAACTTCCATTCATTCCATTTATGAGATGTCTTATCTATTTGTTCCATTTACTGTTTCATCCTCACATTTAAAAGCGTGATTTTAAAGACTAAAAAATCCCCTTATTTATTTATCTTCTCCTTAGTAAAAAACGTAACTCATTCCGAGGGAGGCTATTTTAAATAGATTTACTTACGAGTTTGACACGGTTGATTACGTGTTCATAAACCCCATTATGTTCGCGAAGACAAATAATTGAGGGGAATTAATGTGGCGAAAGCAATGATGCCTGAAGAAAGCGTTGTCTCCAAAGTAGAAGAACTCATGGAAACCCTTGACCACATCAAGAAATACAATGCACTCGCCAACTCCTTGAAAAACTTCGGAATTATTATTGCCAGTTTTTTCGTAACATTTTTTGTTCTGAGAGGTCTAGTAGATTTCTTAGATCTTAGCTCCAGATTAGACAAACCGGTCTTTTTTTCAGTACTATTCCTGTTGCTTCTTGTCCCAATTGCAGGAATAACGACAGGCATCCTTACAGTGAGAAAAAAAGTAAATTCGGTTAAGACTGGTGAATGGAAAAGAGAGCTTTCAAACGGTTTTCCATCAGCATTGAAGATTTTAATGGACCTAGATTGGGACAAGACGTTTGATGAAATCTCATTGGGGCGACTCAGCTATTTCCTGTATGGGCTTCTTAAAACCACCGTCTATTGGGCTGTAACCTTTTTTGCCTTGGGTTCTGTTGGAGCTGCCTTCACTTTTTTGTTTCCACATGGATCACCATTCTTCGGTGGCTTTTTCGCAGCGTTTTTGGCTTTATTGATAGTTTTCGTATTTTTGAGAAAAGACCTTCTTCGGCGCTATTTGGAAATGCGCTCGCTGGATATGCTTCTTTGGGAGCTGTGGTGGTTTAGCCTTGAACTCAGGAGAACAGAGTTCCAAACCTGATCTCTACGTAATCGCCAGGATAATCAAGGCGCTAAAAGAGAAGGATAAAATGAACAAGACCGCCTTGGCGACCTCCACTGGGTTAGCCTACGATAAACTCGTTAAGTATTTGGCTTGGATGACGGAACGAGGCTTCATCAAAGTTGATGAAAACGGGCTTGTTGTCTTAACTAAAGAAGGAATCGAGGCATACGACGATTTGGTGCATTGGATAATGAAGTATGTTGGGCAGCTCAAGTTCCCAAGGTTGCGGCTAAGAACATAGTTCAGCTATTAGCTCTGAGGTTGACTGGGCACTCCCTCGGAGCGAGTTCGCCTTTTAAGGGTCGCAGTTAGGCTATATTCGGAAGCACCAAGTATGCCATCAATTGAAGCAGTCAACCTTACAAAAAAATACGGCCCTTTTACAGCTCTCTCTGATTTGAACGTCAAGATTGAGAGCGCAAAATGCGTCGGTTTCCTATGTCCAAACGGTGCAGGGAAATCAACTACGTTGAAGTTGTTTACTGACCTGATTAGACCCTCCGCAGGAGAGGCTCTAATAAATGACGTGAACGTCCATACGCAAAAGAAAAAGGCACTCGAATCGGTGGGCGCACTCATCGAAATACCCGAGATTTACCCTGCGCCAACACCAAGAGAAGCATTAATGATGATTGCAGAGATTAGAGGAGTACCAAAGGAAGAACGGAATAGGCGAATTGAGGAGGCTGTCTCCGAAGTCCGAATGGAAGAATGGATCGATAAACGCGTCGGCAAGTTCTCCAAAGGAATGAAACAGAGAATCTGCGTCGCCTCTGCCTTACTCAGCGACCCCTGCGTTATTCTCCTAGACGAGCCTACAACGGGGCTTGACCCTCGCGGAATGAGTGAAGTCAGAGATATCATAAAATCCCTAAAGAACAAAAAGAGGCTGATTTTCATGAGTAGCCACATACTTAGCGAGGTTTCGGAAGTCTGCGACGAGGTTGCGATGGTAGACCATGGTAAACTAATCATTTACGACACGCTTTCCAATGTGACGGCGAAGGTTTCGGGGGGGAGAAAACGTCGTTGAAGTTGGATTGCGAAATGCCGTTGATGTAGGGTTGATAGAAAAGATGGCCGCGAAAATCCCCGGCATCGACAAAGCTGAAAAAAGTGATGGTACGACGTTCAGGATAAAATTCATTGGTGGCTTGGATGTCCAAGAAAGAATTCTTGCTGATTTAGTGAAAATGAACATCGGAATGGTCAGCTTCAGACCCGCCTCGTCGGCTCTCGAAGAGGCGTACCTGAATCTTGTAAAGAGTACGTTGTGATAAACATGGATAAAACAGAAATTGGTCATAGGAACAAAGTGCCAAGCAGTCTGGCTCAAGTCGGCATAACCATGAAGTACACATTACTCGATTATGTGAGGTCGCGAAGATTCTTCGTTCTCCTAACCATAGCGTTGATAATTAGTGCAGTTCTCACTTTTGTAGTCGGATACTATCGACCTGAAAGTTTTCTCGCAACTGACTTATCGTTTTATTCGGGGTGGTGGGGAAACATAGCGACTTACGTGATAGTTCTCTCAGGTATTTTCTTCGGCGGCAATGCCATTTCTGGAGAATTTCAAAACAAGACCGGTTACTTTGGAACACCCAACCCCATTAGAAGATCATCTATATACATAGGAAAATGGTTGTCCGCTCTCATCGCATCAACAGTCATACTTGGTGTGTTCGCAGCGATTACTGTAGGCAACGGATTATACTACTTCCCAACCGTGCCTTCCGAATTTGGACTATCTTTGCTTTTCGCGTGGTTCTATCTTATGGCAGTTCTAGGCTTCACGTTCTTTTTCAGTTCGTTGTTCAAAAGCAGTTCCATGTCGATTCTCGTAACTGCTATCCTCTTCCTCTTTGCGTTCAACATAATTCAACTTTTCGTTGCCAACCTATCTCAGATTGAGCCTTGGTTTGTCCTAACTTATGGAGCGCAAATAATAGGGAATATTCTAACCGTGCCTTATCCTCCAGCCACGTCCGTCACAAGTCTCCGTCCGGGAGGGAATGGACCTACTTCACCACTTTCAACGCAACTGTCCCAGAGGGACTTGCAATCATGGGGCTATATTTCATCATCACTGCCGCATTGGGCTTGGTGCTCTTCGAAAGGAAGGAGTTTACATAAGCGACCGCTGAAAAACAAACCTCCTGATTGACATTTCAACATCTCAATGAAGAGTTCTTCTGAGTAAAGCCACCGCAACCGCAAAAACAGTTCAAGACGCCCAAAAATCAATCGAAGCTGGATTCGAATATGTCTGCGAGTTTAATGACGTAAAAGTATTCAAGAAACGCAAGTGAGACCCTATTTAAATAGGAGCCGCTGGGAATGTGGTGGGGCCGCTGGGATTTGAACCCAGGATCGCCAGCGCCCCAGGCTCACCGTGAAGGACTTTCACTCTGGTATGCTGGACCATGCTACACCACGACCCCACTGGTATGACTTGTTGCTATTTCTTCCTTAATGTTGGTTTTGGTGTATATGAACGAAACAGATGCTCTCTTGCAGCGTAGAAGGTTTCGAATGCCATGATCTGTGCTTTTCTTTTTGGAATCCTAACCAACGGTTTAAGAGTATCCATGACTTTCTTTATTTCTGTTGGGTTCCTCATTATTACTCTGTCTTCGTAGACGAAGCAAGCCCTTGCTTCTACCTTGCAGTGCTGCACTAGCGCATCACGGATTCCTTTGTGAAATTCAATTGGTGCGCGCTGAGTTATGGCGAAATGAGCTTTGTTGCATGTTTTCTTTGGATTACAACCTTTCGGTAACAAGGCAAGGGTGCCCTCACTTTCCCACCAAGCACACAACTCTTTCAAAGTGAATGGTCTCATGTGTTTAAACTTTCTTTCTATAAACATAATACTTTCTCTGTTCCACGTATGCACTCGCAACATGCTGGTATCCTTGTCCAAGCTAGACGACGACCTCTCAACACTGGACACAGGCCCACGGGAGACTTGTCATAATGCGTTGCTTAAGTTAAAGGCTTCTGGTCTACTGGTCTCGTCTTTTCAAACAGCGGTTCAACCTATTTAAAGAGAGGGTATAGTCTGCAGAGAGCACTAGTTCCCAAGGACATGGTGCGCTGTTGCAGCTGTTTATTTTTGAATTCATATGGCTAATTCATAATCATTTTAACCTTGTGTTAGTGAATATAATGGCAGTTTGCGCAGTACACTGTGCATCATGCTTGAAATGAAGCTGTTGATGTAGATGAAGGTCGCCGTTGAGTCTGCGAGTGTAGCGTATATTGATCTTTACAGGGAGAAAAAGATTATAGTTCTGCATGTGGATGACGATGCTGAATTCTTAGCGGTTGCGAAGCAGTGCTTAGAAGAGCAGGGCCAGTTTCAAGTTGACACCGCTTTGTCTGCTGAAGAAGCCATTGAAAAGTTGAGGAGTTCAGAGTATGATGCGGTTGTTGCTGATTATATGATGCCCGGGAAAAATGGTTTGGAGCTTCTGAAAGAGCTGAGGCAAGAAGGAAAAGACATTCCCTTCATTTTGCTCACGTGCAAAAGCAAGGAGGAAGTCGCTATTGAAGCTTTGAATTCGGGCGTGGAACAGTACATCCCCAAGGGGGGCGATGCAGAGGCTACATACGAAGAATTGAAGCGCAGCATCTGCAACGCAGTTAAGAAGCGAAAAGCAGAAAAACTTTTGAAAGAATGCGAATGCCGTTTTCGCCAGATCACCAAGAACATACAAGACATGCTCCTGTTAACTGACATAAACTTAGTATGTACGTACGCTAGCTCTTCGGTTAAATGGATTTTGGGGTATGAACCAAGCGAAATAATAGGAAAGCCCGTCTACGAGTTAGTTCATCCAGACGACTTGTCAAGGGTAATTGAAGTTGCTAAGAGAACTTTAGGAGATGGCTCCGAAGTGAAGATGGAAGTCCGCGTTAAACACGCTGACGGACATTATTTGCTGCTGGAAGTCACAGGGAAAGATCTGAATGATGATAATGGCCAATTAGTCGGCGCATTGCTTACTTCTCGTGACATCACAGAAAGCAAAAGAATAGAGCAGATACTGAAAGAACCCGAAGAAAGATACAAAAAACTATTTGAAGAAGCCATGGACGCCATCTTCGTTGCTGATGCCGAAACAGGAATCCTTATCGATTGTAACCGCGCCGCAACAGAACTAACAGGCAGAGCAAAATCAGAACTAATCGGCATGCACCAACGTTTCCTTCACCCAGAAGAGACCACGGGAAAGTTTAGCAAGAGTTTCGAGCAACACCTTGGAGACAAAGAAGGACAGATAATAGAGGCACAGGTAGTCACTAAGAATGGGGAAATCAGGGATGTCACCATAAAAGCCAACTTGATCGAAGTTCATGGCAAAAAAATGCTTCAGGGAGCATTCAGAGACATCACAGAAAGCAAAAGAATCTTCGAAAAAGCCAGTTTTCAAGCGCGTTTATTGAATGCCGTGGGGCAAGCCATGATAGCCACAGACATGAAGGGAAACATCACATATTGGAACCGTGCTGCGGAACAACTTTACGGCTGGACAGAGGCGGAAGTGTTAGGCCGCAATATCGTGGAGGTCACTCCTGCAGAAACTTCAAGGGAGCATGCAACAAATATACTTGATCGGTTAATTGCTGGAGAATCTTGGTCAGGCGAGTTTCTTGCTAGGCGCCGTGATGGCACGGTTTTCCCAGCGATTGTAACGGATGCGCTGATTACAAATGATAAAGGAGAGTTCATTGGAATCATTGGCATTTCAACCGATATAACCGAGCAGAAGTGGATGCAAGAAGTTTTTGACGACGCAATCGGGAAAGTGGTAGAGCTTAATGAAAAACTGCAGGTTGTCGGAAGCTTGACTAGACATGATATTCGAAACAAGCTTTCCGCAGTAATCGGCAGAACCTTCCTGCTAAAGAAACGACTCAGCGGCAACGCGGAAGCCTTGCTTCAACTGAAAGAACTGGAATTAGCCTCTCAACAGATGTTGGACATTCTGGAATTTGAAAGAATTTACGAGCAAGTGGGTGTAGAAGAACTGAAGTATATTGATGTGGAAAGGCACCTCAATGAAGCTGTTGCGCTCTTCTCAGATTTGAAAGGGACAGAATTGATTAACGAGTGCCACGGGTTAACGGTGCTTGCGGATTCCTTGCTGAGACAGCTATTCTACAATTTAATCGATAACTCGTTGAAGTACGGAGAGAAAATCAAGAATATAAGAGTACACTGCAAAGAAGAGGAAAATCAGCTGAAGCTCGTTTATGAAGATGACGGAGTGGGAATACCCGAAGAGATGAGGAGCAACCTTTTCAGCAAAGGTTTTGGGAAAGGCACGGGTTACGGGCTTTATTTGATAAAGAGGATATGTGAGGCTTACGGCTGGACGATACAGGAAACAGGCAAGCAAGGCCAAGGCGCGCAGTTCACGATGACCATACCCAAAATCGGCAAGGATGACAAGAAAAGCTACGAAATCAGCTGAGCGCTACTCTGATGTGCTCTGCGGAACTATATCCCCTTATATATAGAGTGAACTTCCCGTGGCTCTGTCTCCAAATTCGTTTGGGTTGATTTGAACGTGTTTATTTGGCGTGAGCTCAACACAGGTCTTGCCATAAATCCTGAGTTTTAGAGACAAAAACAACAGTTCAGAGACAATTAAGAGACAGAGCCACTTCCCGTAGAACCAGCGTTTCGCTGTTAGAGTGCAGTCTGGATCTTGCAGGTTAAATCAAGGTGCCCTTCGCGAGGCTCTCACGTCTTTGAGGTGGCGGGTGAAACTTCACTTGGCTTTGTCGGCGGTGGTGTAATCGTTTCTTTGGGTGTGTTCTTCTCGTAGGCTCTCTCCAGCAGAATCGGAGTCAAAATAGTCGTTATTATGACCATGCCGATGATGGCGGCGTAAGTGCTTTGGGTAATAACTCCTGCCGAGATTGCTACTCCCGCTACTATCAAGCCTACTTCTCCCCTGCTGATCATGCCCAAGCCCACTTTGAGACCTTTGTTTTTGTCTTTCAGGAAGTACGAGGCTGGGAGCCCGCAACCAATCAGCTTGCTCACAATGGCGACTGCAACGAGCACGATGAAGAAGAGGTAAAAGAACAAGTCAGAGGTTATGAAGCTTCGGATGTTGAAGGCGGCGCCTGCAAGAGCGAAAAACACAGGTGAAAAAATGGTGCTTATTTTCTTCGTGTAGTCGCGTATCTTCTCTATCGCTTTGGAACTTGCCACCGCCATTCCTGCTGCGAAAGCGCCCACAATAGGCGACAATCCAATGTACGCTGCTAATGCGGCGGCTCCGAAACAAGAGGCTGTAGCGGCAGCTTCAACTGTTTCCGCTGATCGCCCCCGTGAGGTTATGTTAATTATGCGAGGAAGAATAAACGAGGCTGAAACCACCATGACAAGCCACAAGGCAAGAGACTTCAGTATAGCGAACAAAACATCGAAGGCGCTTATTGGCGCAGAGGTTGATATAAAGGAAACTATAACGCCCAATACCGCGAGCCCTAACACATCATCAACGACGGCCGCGCTTATCATAACCTTCGACTCTACTGCCCGTGACTGGTTGAGTTCCATCAGCACAAGAGAAGTGATGGAGATACTTGTAGCCACCAAAGCTGCGGCAATCACAAGACTTGCCCCCGTACTGAAACCTAGAAGTAGCGCGATGCCATAGCCCATGATAAAGGGAACAATGACGCCGAGTGTTCCAACTGTGAAACCAGCTGAACCGACGCGTCTGAAATCAGTGAAAGTCATCTCCAAACCAACCACGAACAAGATGAGTATGCCACCTATTTTCCCGAACGCCTGAACAATGTCGTTTAGTTCAATTACTGGTGACCCACCTAGGGTCATGATTGACCCTAACGCGTAGGGCCCAAGTATTATCCCCGCGAGGAGTTCACCCAACACGGAGGGTATTTTTATTCTTGCGAAAAGTTCACCCAGAACCTTCGCTGAGAAGACCAGTATGCAAATGGTCAATATTGCTCTCAGCACAGGATCTAAAGCCATTTTCCCCGCATCCCCTCTGCAAAGTTAGTCCATTATGCGCGAATTAGTTGCCTATTTAAGTTATGCGATAGGGGTCGCATGTGTTTCCATGGGCTAAACTTTAATTCGGTAAGCTTCAGCTTAATATTCTCGCCAATTTTGGGTTAGGATAAAGGTTGAAATAGTGCGTGAAGGAAGCTTCGGCTTTAGCTTGCTTTGCTTGTCCTTTTTTGGTTCATTCAACGGTGGAGAGTTGTTTTGGGACAGCAAACTTATATCTTGTATAGGCTTGTTTGACAGCGGCAATGAGCAACTTTAGCGACGGTTTGCGATATTATTTGCTGGTTGCAGGGGTTGGCTTGTTAGCTGCCTCCATTTCAATAGCGTTTTACCTGCTGTATTTAGAATTGTGGAGTTTCACTCAGAACGAGCTGTCTTATTCCATCCTTGTTTTTTTGCCTTTATCTTTTCTTGCCATTTGTGTACCATACGCTTTGGTGAAGCTTTTTGCGAACACTAAAACAACAGGTTCAGGTACTCACGCGGTCTTAGAAGCTTACCACTTAACCAATGGGGACATTGGCTTGAAGGACACCCTAGTAAAACCTACCGCTGCAATGTTAACAATAGGCTTGGGCGGAAGCGCGGGACCTGAAGGCCCAAGTTTGCTCGCGGGAGGCGGAATAGCTGCTACCTTGTCAAGACGCTTTAAGATACAAGCTGACCTGCGGAGGAGGCTGTTCATTTCTGGGGCTGCTGCAGGCTTGGCTGCTACCTTCAGAACGCCGTTAACAGCGATACTTTTTGCGCTCGAAATCCCCTACAAGAACGACTTGGACAGAGAAAACTTCATCGAAGCGTCAATTGCATCCATTCCCGCTTACTTGCTTTCAGTTGCTGTGCTCGGTAGCGAACCATTTTTCGGCGCGCTTGGAAACACACCTATTACTCTGTACGAAATTGCCCTTTCGCTATTTCTCGGCTTGATATGCGGCGTGTACGCAATATTCTTCACCAAAAGTTTTTCATGGATAGAAAATCTCGGAATCAGGCTAAGGAAGAAAATTGGAAATTTCGGTTTAATAATATTGGGCACCTTAACCCTGAGCGTTTCTGGAGTTTTATCTATATATTCTATTGGGGTTGGGCTGCACTTTGTCGATGCGATAATTAAGGGAACAAGCTTCAGCATCGCGACTCTGCTGATGATAGTTCTGTTAAAAACCTTTGCCACAGTAGTCACATTAAATTTTGGAGGAAGTGGAGGATTATTCTTTCCTACAATAGTGATAGGCGCAGGTATAGGATACGTGTTCTCTTCATGTTTTAGTGTTAACTTCGCAGTGATGTTTGTAGCCGTGGGCATGGCTGCACTACTGGCTGGAACACATAAAGTTCTTCTAACGCCAGTCGCCTTCGTTGTAGAAACGCTGGGCGGCGTCTTCGCTATACCGGCACTTCTTGCGAGCGGAGTGAGCTATCTTCTCTCGGGAAAACATTCGTTCTATTCTGTTCAACCGCGGACGAGACTGAGAACGGAAGAGTTGGCGCTTGAAAGATTTTTCCTAAAGGGAGAAAAACTAATTCCGGAAAAACTGAAAAAAACCATGGCGCGCGAAGTTATGACTAAGAACCCGATAGTGTTACACCAAGGAACAACGGTCAAAGAAGCGCTGGAAACCTTTGAGGGAACTAAACTAAGAGTCTTGCCAGTTGTTGAAGAACACGCTCACGTGGTAGGAGTTGTTAATCTTGAAGACCTCGGATACGTTGACGTGCACCGCAAGGGGAGGAGCCTCTCTGAAACATTGATGCACACGCCCACACTGATTAACGACGAAACTAGCTTGGAACGGATTGCGGAGATTATGATGGAAACGCAGCAGGATCACGTGTTTGTAGTGGATGAGCACGAGAGGTTGATAGGCGTGATTTCAGGAATCGATGTTGTCAAGAAAATATTGGAGCTTTTATCCTCCTAGAAGATGAGATAAGCTACAATCCTCGTTTCACCACGCGTTAAAAATTAATTAGCAAGTTGATAGTTAGCAATGTACGGTGTGACACTGTGAAGGGAAGAGCAATAGTAATAATGGCTTCAGAAAGGGATTTGGAATTTTGCCGTGAAATAGCAAAGCACCTGAAAGTTTTAGGAGTAGATTACGAGTTCCGCGTTGCTTCCGCTCACAAAACTCCAGAAAAAGTACTTGAAATCCTAAAAGAATTCGAAGGAGAAAAAATAGTCTACGTAACCGTTGCTGGTCGCTCTAATGCCCTAAGCGCTTTTGTCGACGCCAACACATCAAAGCCCGTCATTGCGTGCCCGCCCTACTCAGAAAAGTTCGGAGGCGCAGACATCTACTCATCGCTCAGAGTGCCAAGCGGCATAGGTTCTCTCGTAACGATTGAACCTGAAGGCGCCGCCATCGCTGCAGCGAAAATTCTCGCGGTTGAAGACAAGGAACTGGAAAAGCGCGTAAAAGAGTACCAGTGGAGAAAGAAAAAAGAAATCGAAAAAGCTAATGAGACAGTCAAAAAATCGAAATAGACCAAACAGTCTTGTGAAAGATTCTTGAGCGAGCTACACGTTGAAGGGTAGTTTATGGAAAAGCCCTCGTCGAAGCAGCCAAACTGAGAAGATGCCTCGGATAAAGTGATATAAGCTTAGGGAAATTAGTTCTGATAAAGAGCCGAGAGTTGAGGTGTAATGCATGGGCAGCGTAAAAGACCTAGAAATAATTAAGAAACCAACACGAGACGTCATGGGAATCGGCAGGTTCCATTTTTCAGACCGCTACTCGGTTTTTGACTGGGGCGAAATGCCAGATCACATAGAAGGCAAAGGCGCGGCGCTCTGTCTCATGGGTGCCTACTGCTTTGAAAAACTAGAGGGGATAGGGGTTAGGACCCACTATAGGGGCTTAGTGGACGAGACGGGAAAAGTCGTCCGATTCAAAGAGCTGAAGCGTCCAACCAGCATTATGGAAGTTAATCTGGTTAACGTGTACAAGCCAGAAACGCGCAGATCACAGGGAAAACTCGAGTACGACTACAGCCTCTACACTTCGAACCTTAAGAACTGCCTAATCCCTCTCGAAATAATTTACAGAAACGGCTTGCCCGAAGGCTCATCGGTTTTTAAGCGTCTCGAGCAGGCTCTGGTTACTGTTGAGGATTTGGGGTTGGATCACTATCCGAAGGCTGGTGAAAGGCTTAAGAAGCCTATTTTTGACGTGAGCACGAAGCTTGAGGAAGGAGACCGCTATGTAAGTTGGGCGGAGGCGCAACGGATTGCTGGTTTGACGGAAAAGGAAGTGGCGGAGGTTAAGGGTTTATTGTTGAAGGTTGATGATTTGATTACCCAGTTAGCTGCTGATGCTGGTTTGGTGAATGAGGATGGGAAGATTGAGTTGGCTTTTGACCCGTTGAGGAGGCTTATGATTGTTGATGTGGTGGGCACGCTGGACGAATGCAGATTCACCTATGATGGGTTGCACGTGAGTAAGGAGATAGCTAGGCAGTATTATAGGCGGACTGATTGGTTTAGGGATGTGGAAGAAGCAAAGAAAAAAGCAGAAAAAGAAGGCGTAGAAGACTGGAAAAAACTAGTCAAGACAAAGCCACCAAAACTAGACCCAAAACTAAAAACAATAATAAGCCAAATGTACCTAGCAACTGCAAATGAACTCACAAAGAAGAAAATGTTCGCCGTTACGAAACTCGCCGACATAGTCAAAGAAAATGAAAAATATTAGTTTGTGGAAGATTATCCAAGGGCCGTCAATACGTTAGAAACGAAAAGAAACGTAAATTCCAAGAATTGCGATTACGAATTAATCTTCTGTTTGAACGTTAAAATTTAAGCAAAATAGCTTAAATATCTTTGAAAGCTGAATTCAAATAGGAATAGCTACGTGGAAGAATAGATAGGGGAAGCTAATATGGCTCCTCGCTGGATTCATGAGTTCTTTGATATACTAACGTTTGGAAGAAGCTACTGGCAAATACATAGAAGAATAGATCAATATTCCAAAACTTTGGGAGTGAAACATCGAGAATTGGAACACCCATTTTATAACATGTTCAAAAATCATGACTCGAATGATTTTCTCAAAAGCGTTCCTCAGTTATTGTCTGGGCTCAAAAGTGTAGAAGAAAGCGTAAAACTAGTCCATTGCATTGTAGATAAAGTTTGGGATGAACTTTCTTTGGAACAGAGAAAGGGAAGTGTTTACGTTTTCCAGCGACTATTTTTAGAAAGGAAGGTGAACTGCAAAATACCTTATTTAGAGGATTACCAAAGGTTAATAGGTTATCTAAAGAAGAAAATAGTAGAAGAGCTTTTGTAATGTTTCTTGATTCAAGACCTTTATGCGTTTGCTTGTTTCTTTCTTCCGTCGTCTTATTCTGAGCTTCCGTGAGTTTTCCAGTGAATAGTCTAGATAATGTGCCGTCAGCACGCGCTAGTTCAAACTTACAATTCTTCAAAAATGACTTCAAATCTCCAATTTTCTTTCAACATGACTCTCAAACAGAAAAATCGAAATCCTGCTTCCTTTTCTTTTGAAAAATCTCTTTTCTTAAATAACCTGTAATCATCAGAAGACTCAACTCTAGACAGAGTTTTCACCTCTATGAGACAAGGAAACACTTTCTGTTTCCCGATTCTTCATGTATTTTTAGAGCAAGAAAATCCCATCTATAAGTGAGTTTAATCTGCTCCTCGGTTAGAATTTTCTTTCTATAGTAACGCTCATCTTCGTTGGGAAGCAAACATAAGCCTTGCCGGAGTTGATTTGGAGAAATAAAACTGGAAACATCTACCATTTTACCATTGTTTCTGTATTGTATTCTCAATGGTTTTACAATACGCCAGAATCTAGCTTTATAGAGCGTCCATAATGCTATGGTCTCTCCAACACCTCCAATTGTCCAAGAGCGGAGTGCAGTTGATATTTTTCTCCTACCTTGATCCTGCACTTGAGGTAATTCCCTCAGATTCCCCCGAATCTTGTCCAAACTCGTCATTTTTTTCACCACATAATAATCACTATAATAGTCCTGTGTAATCAAACTAGTAGCCCAAACGAAAAACCTTTGGGTTGGAGGTTCTTATCAGCTTCTTATACTTCTCATCCGCATGCTAGCACTATGCTTTCTCTAGCAATTTCAAGAATTCTTCCTTAGACATTTTTGCATCCTTAATTATTTTCAGCAGCAAACCAACACCAATCTTTTCACCAGCATGCACTGGCACTACACTTATTCTTCCGTTAGGATGCTTCAAAACAACATGACTACCACGTCTTCTAACAATCCTAAAACCTAAAACAGACAGAACCTTTATGACTTTTCTAGCTGGTAAAGGTCTTAAACTCACTTCACAGAAACCTCTACGAACTGAAAACCAACAAGTTCAACGCCCTCTCTTGGCTTGAAACCTTCTGCTTCAAGATACGCTTCAATGGCTTCTTTAATTCTCTTCGTCAACTCGTCGAGCGTTTTAGCTTGAGTGTGACAGCCAGGTAACTCCGGAACAGAAGCCACATAGTACCCATCCTCATCTCTTTCAACAACAACTGCGAACTTCAACCAAACCATCCCACAAAAACCATAGACAAACTATTACTAAAAGATTCCTTCGCATAACATCTGACGAGTCGGATAAAAACAAGAAATTAAAATATGGGAGGTTTACAAGCCTAAGTGACTAGCTCGTGCAGCTGTTTTGTCTTCAACGCTCGCTTTATCTCCATGGCTATGCGGTCTCCTGTGCTCAGTCGCTTCTTGTATTTGGCATTGGCATACTGCGAACCCAAACCCATGTGCACATTCGTTCCACCGCCATGCCTTAAGGCGACATCTTGCGTTACTGGAATGTGCATGTACGGGTCTTTTTCGCCGTGAATATCATACAAGCCATAGTCTGTCGCCTTCTTTGCTTCTGCGCCAGCAGTAAAATCCAGCTTAACCGTAGGCTTCAACTCATACTTGGAAACTCTATCCCATGTTATCAGTGTTTGCAAGCACCATGCGCCGATTATTCCTGGACTTGCGTATTCCTTACAGGCAAGCAAGAAGCGGTCAGCGTAACGATGCAAATCCTTCAGCAACGACTCTCTAAGGCTTAGGATTGCGTGGGCTGTAACCTCAAATGATGGAACCTTCTTTATCTTGTTTTGAACATCCGTAGGCAATCTCTTCAAACCGTCAAGAATGGTTTCTCTACGTTCATCTATTGAAAGGAACTGATTAGCCAAGCATATTCTTGCTTCTTCTAAGCTAACATTGTAAAGCTTCGCAAACCATTTCTCAGCATCGCCCCAATCGCTCTTCGCATCCAAAGGCGAGAAGAAGAAGTTAAAGTTCGCATGCGGACCGAGCACAATCTGCTCCACACGACCATTCTCCAAAGCCTCTTTGTTCAGATTTCCAGCCTTAACCTCCCGTGAAACCTTCTCTTCCAAATCATGCGAATCTGCAGCAAAGATAAACTCCCTCTCAAAAGCTCTATGCGCATGTTCAGCCTTCAAAATCATAGGCTCGTCAATCGGCTCTTTGAACCTTATTCCATCCTTGTGAACCTCGTACTTGTAAGATTTAGGCGTTGGAATACCAGCTTTTTCAGCAAACCAGTAATAGTCCTTCTCAATTTCCCCTCTATTCTCTATTTTCAGCAAAGTCCTAGAGCCAAGTATCGGAACCGCATAATCATTCTCAATTACGCTGCAGTATTCGTCTCCGCCGACGTAAACTGCAAAAGCCCTATTCGTAATCTGCAAACACTCCAAATCAACAAGTTCATCAACATACTTCACAATATCCGAATATTTGTCAAGAATAATTATGACGCTTCTCCAGTCGCCGCTTTTCTTAATGTCTTTAGGGTCATTTACGACACGTACATCTCTCTTCACCAAACTCGGCAAATCCTCTACAACTTCGTCTGGTTTACCAACCATCGGATTCTGAAGATAAATCCGCGCTCTACCAGGCGTAGTGTAGATTATGCTTCTCACGCCGTAGTTGCGTTGCCCCTGCCAAGCATCCAAAGCTGAATGCGAACCCAAATTTAGTCCAATGGGCTCCTTGTATTTTCTGGCTATTTCCTGCATCTCTTCTCTTTTGATAACCATATCATTCACCAGTTTGGCTAAGGAAATTAAAATTCAATGCTTTAAAGCTTTTTCACACATACACCTAAAAACATTGTTCAAGACGCGTTTACCTCTAGAATTTCCTTCTGTCACATTTTTATATACGTAGTTTCACAGCTTACTTGAGCACTGAACAGCAAACCAACAGCTTCTATGTGTCGATGTTGGGAAATCAGTCGGCTGATTTCTGCCCGCAAATTCCTGCGTCGCTCTGTTTGTTTCATGATAAGTAACAAAATTTAAGAGTAAGATTTTTTATAACTTATTTAGGAGTAAGAAGATTATGAAGAGAATTCAGCATATAGCATTATTGACTGTAATTCTGCTGGCATTAGTTTCAGGGCTACCTCTACTTGCCGCGGCTAAGGAAGAACCAGTTCATTTAATGATTGTGGAGTCACGGGAGCACGAACGAGTTGTCCTCAATGCTATACCGTCGACAGACGATTCAATGACTAATCCCGATTACGCGCTTTTGACCTTCCACTGGTCGACCACAGCCAATTATTGGATAAACACAAATAACATGTATGGTTTCTCCGCTTCTGCTGTAGTAACTGCGATCACTGCGTCTGCAAATGCGTGGGATGCCCAAACCAGCTTCGCCGTGTTTTCATATAAAGGCACAACACGCCTTAGCGCTGGAAGATATGACCATTATAACGTTGTGGCATGGGGCAGATACCGAGCAGGCGCCATAGCTGTTACATACATTTGGTACAGCGGCACCAACATTCTTGAAACCGACACCATAATGAACACTTTCTATAGATGGAGTCTTTCAGGCGAAGCGCGCAAAATGGACGCCCAAAACATAATGACACACGAATTCGGCCACTGGTGTAGCCTGAATGACCTCTACCAAGACAAGGACTACTGGCTCACGATGTACGGTTACGCGGGCTACGGAGAAACATACAAGCAGACGCTTGGACTTGGCGACATCTCCGGTTTACAAGCAGTGTACGGCGCATAGTCACCCCACTTTTTTCTTTCATACACCAATGAAAGCGCGCGCTGACGATAAGTATCCGCTTTTGGGTACTGTCAACCGAGAAAAACCGAAAACCAGGGAGCCGAATGGTACAATAAACTATGTAATCTAAGAGAGACAGGTCTGCAGCACTTGGTCAAAATTTTCGCGTGTTTTTTGGTTTTTGTAAAGCCTTAAAGCCCTGATAACTTCTTCACTGTTTCTTTCGCCGAGTGTTTGAGCCACCATTCTCGCAACAGTACCGCCGCTTGTAAAGAGAAACTGGCAGACAGAGGTAACGTTTGCTGGCTTTCTTTCAACACTGGCGGTTTCAAAATCCACAATAAAAGGCGTCTGCACTTTATCGACAATTATGTGTTTTGGCGCGTTACTGAGTTCACCATGATCCAAGCCTATGCTGTCCAACCGCCAACACTGCTCCAAAATGGCATTCAAAACGCTAAACATGGACTCTTTTTCTTTGGTCGTTTCAAGCCAGTCTGGCAGCAAATCACCGTCAATAAATTGCATCAAAAGAAAGTTATTGCTTACGCTCATAAGTTTCGGTCCCACATGCACTGAGTTGGCCTTGGCAAGCATTTGCGCTTCGTGCTGCAGTCCAAGTCTGTCGGCGTCTACTCTTCGAATTTTCAGCGCCGCCTTTCGCCTGTCTAAGTGGGCGATTATGACTATGCCGACGTAGCCTTTGCCCAGAACAGGCACGTTGAAAGCGCTTGTTTTTCCAGCGAATTCTACGGCTTTAACGCCATGGGTTTTCAGTTCTCCAAGGCGATTCTGCAACTCGGTTTCACTTACTCTTGGATAACATAAGACAGACGCGTAAGGCTCTTCTTTCAAGTTTTCTATGGGCACTATGAGCGGCGTTTTCAATTTTCTGCTCCTGCTTTTTCCGCAACAGAGTAAAATAGCGGCGGATTATAAACTTAATAGGAACTCTTCGTCCACTAAAATCTGTCCGAAAGCCGGGTTAAGAAATGCCAAGATTCAGACAAACTGACGACATTCTGAGGCTGATGGGTAAGAAAGAGCTTATTCGAAATTTGGGAATAATCGCCCACATCGACCATGGAAAAACCACGTTGACTGATTCGTTGCTGGCTGGCGCGGGATTGCTGTCGTCGAAAGTGGCGGGTTCCGCCAGAGTTCTCGATTACCTTGAGGAAGAGCAGAAACGCGGCATCACGATGAAAACTGCAACCATATCTTTGCTATACCAAACCGCAGAGCGTTCCTTCGTCATAAATTTGGTGGACACGCCTGGACACGTGGACTTCACGGGCAAGGTTACCAGAGCCTTGCGCGCCATAGACGGCTCAATCGTGGTCGTTGACGCGGTAGAAGAGATAATGGTTCAAACGGAAATAGTGACTCGGCAGGCTCTTGAAGAAAGAGTACGCCCCGTGCTCTTCATAAACAAGGTGGACCGCCTAATCACCGAGTTGAAATTAAACGCGGAACAAATAGAAGAAAAGTTCACCCGCATAATAGGCAACTTCAACGACCTAATCGAAGTTTACGGAGAATCACCATTCAAAGATAAATGGAAGGTGGACCCTGCAAAAGACAGCGTCGCCTTCGGGTCAGCCCTCCACAGGTGGGGATTCACCCTAAGCACAGCGCAGCAGAAGGGCATAAGATTCAGCGATGTCATAGATGCATACAAAAATGCAGAATATGAAAGACTACAGAAGACTCTTCCACTTTACGGTGCAATACTCGACATGGTTGTTAAGAACATTCCAAGCCCTCTGGAAGCCCAAAAATATCGCATAGAAAAAATCTGGAAGGGAAACATAGCCTCTGAAGTGGGACAAGCCATGGCGTACTGCAATGAGAATGGACCCGCTGTCATGTGTATAACAAATGTCCAAGCAGATCCAAACGCTGGCATGATCGCGACTGGACGCTTGTTCTCTGGCACGGTGAAAAATGGAGAAAGAGTCTACCTCGTTAACGCTCGCGAGGGAAGCGTGGTTCAGCAAGTTTCCATTTTTATGGGCGTCTTTAGGGAGCCTGCGAATCAGGTGGTAGCGGGCAACTTGGCTGCTTTGTCTGGACTGGAACTGGCCAAGGCTGGTGAAACCATGGTTGACGCGGAACACAGAGACGGCATGGTTCCTTTTGAGCGCATAAAGTACGTTTCAGAGCCCGTGGTGACGGTGGCGGTTGAGCCGAAGAACCCTAAGGATTTGCCGTTTCTGCTGGAAGCCATGGACAAATTGTCATTGGAAGACCCGAATCTTGCCACTGAAGTAAACAGGGAAACAGGGGAGTACCTCCTAAGCGGAATGGGAGAGTTACATCTTGAAGTTGCTCTGAAGTTTCTAAGAGAGTACGCCAGCGGAATGGAAATCACAACTTCTTCGCCGAGAGTCGTTTACAGAGAAAGCGTCACGAAAAAAGGCATCGTGGCTGCGGCTAAGAGTCCTAATAAGCAAAACAGGTTTGCGGCACAAGTGGAACCCTTAAGAGAACCCCTTATCAGGCTAATCGAGCAGGATGCAACAGCGCGAAACGCGATGAACGTGCTTGCGGTTGACGAGCAGCACAAAAACGTGATAGTGGATTGCACAGGAAAAACCGAACAAACTCGGGAAATATCGGATTTCCTCACTTCGGGTTTCGAGTATGCCTGCAGGGCAGGTCCCCTGTGCGGAGAACCTTTAAGGCACGTGAAAGTCAATTTGATGGAGGTTCAGCTTAACGCGAACGCGGAATACTGCAATCCTGTGGAAATCATGCACGGCGTGGGCAAAGCGATTTTCGGTTCCTTCTTGACGGCTAAACCTGTGCTGCTTGAACCCGTCTACAGAACCGTCATATCTGTTCCCATAGAATTTGCTGGAGAATGCTCAAGGATCATGAGCAGCAGGCGCGGAAAACTCTCAGCCTTCGAACAAAAAGGCACTTTAGCAGTGATTACGGGTTACGTTCCAGTTGCGGAAACCTTTGGTTTATCTAAAGAGCTGCGGTCAGCAACTTCTGGTCGTGCTTTTTGGCAATCCGTGTTTGATCGCTGGAGAAAAGTGCCCGAAAACTTGGCAGCAAAAGTCATCAAAGAAGTGCGGAAAAGGAAAGGTCTGCCGTCGGAAGTTCCTAGACCAGACAGGTTCTTGGAGGAAACCTAAGCCGTGAAGCTTGACGCGGTTCCCTTCAATTTGGACGTTACGCTTTGTTGTGGACAGGTTTTCAGGTGGGACAGAAAGGGCGATTGGTGGTACGGCGTTGTCGGAGACAGAGTCTTCAAGATACACCAGACAAACACGGAATTGGAGTTTGAAACTGCGGACGAAAAATTTGTTAAATATTATTTCGGGTTAGATGATGACTTACGAAAAATCCGTGACAGAATAGGCAGAGACGGAAACATCAAAACAGCGCTTCGAAAGTTTTGGGGTCTGCGAATTATCAGGCAAGACCCTTGGGAATGCCTCATGTCGTACATCTGCGCTACCTACAAAAGCATCGCGACGATTAAGCAGATGCTGCTTAAGCTCGCGAAAGAATTCGGCGAGAAAATCACTCTTGACGGCTATGACTTCTACACTTTTCCAACACCAGAAAAACTGGCAAAAACAACCGAGAGCGGCTTGGCAGCGTGTGGTTTGGGCTACCGAGCCAAGTACATTCTTGAAACTTCAAAGAAAATTTACAAAAGCGATTTTGATTTAGAACGTTTAAGAAAAATGCCCTATCAACAAGCAAAGAAGGAACTGCTCGGTCTTTCAGGTGTAGGCTTGAAAGTTGCTGACTGCGTTTTGCTATTCTCTTTGGGGAAACTGGACGCGTTTCCCGTGGACGTTTGGATAAAACGCGCCTTGCTAAGATATTATGCGGAACATTTCCCAAACGCCTTCATTGAAAAAATGGCAAATCAAGAATCGCTCAGCAACTCGGCGTATGAAAGGCTAAACGAGTTCGGCAGGAACTATTTCGGAGAGTACGCTGGCTACGCTCAAGAATACCTGTATCATTACGAGAGGATGCAGCGTTAAACAGGTGCTTGTCTCAGAACTGCGAGACAAATGCGCTCTACGGAGACTATAGCCCCCTTTTATATACTTTCTTTATATAGCGTGAATCGCGAGCTCACTCTGTTCAAGTATTGTCAAAGAACGCGAAACTGTTGCGTGTGTGTTGGAAATGCGGAAAACGTTTAAATTTGGTCAAAAACAGCATAATAAACGGAGCATAGCACGCGGGCCCGTAGCTCAGCCAGGTTAGAGCGCCAGGCTCATAAGTGCCTCTTGGGCACTGGGAGACCTGTTGGTCGGGAGTCCGAATCTCCCCGGGCCCACCATCAACGCTTTTTACGTTTGAGTTTTTGTGTGAGTTTTGCTACTTTTGCGCCGAGTTCTTCGCAGTGTTTGAGGTCGCTTTTTGTTGGGGTGCCTTTGGCGGCGGCGCCGTAGTGTTTGTCTTCGGCGTTGCCTTGGATAATCATGCCGTGGATAAGCATCGCTTGTAGTATTGACATCAGAGTGGTTTCTGCTCCTGTGGCTGTTCCGCCTGCGCTGGTGAATGCGGCGCCAACTTTTCCTGCGAGTTTCTCGTGGATTTTGACTGACTTGTCGATTAGGGCTTTGAGTTTGGCTGACATTTGCCCGTAATAAGTTGGTGAACCCATGATTATTGCGTCTGCGGCGAGGAGGTCGTCAAGCGTTGTTTGTTCGGCTTTTTTCACGGTGACTTCGGTGTCGCGTATTTGTTCGGCGCCTTTAGCCACGGCTAAAGCCATGTTTTCAGTGTTTCCAGTTTTAGAGTCATAAACTATCAGCACTTTAGCCATCTAATTTTCTCCCCTAAGGCACTGATAGGTGTTTTCCAGAGTTATTAGAGTTTTTATTCTGCTACGAAAAACGCCAGTGACGCCAATTAAGCCTGTTTTGAAATGTTTGAGGCGCTTTTAGGGTTTTGTTGAGGAGAATGGCGGGGTGCCTTAAACGCTATTAAGGGGAGAGGTGAAGGCCGCGCTGGGAGAAACCATTCTCCTCAAGGTAAAATTATAATGCGTGTACATTGAAAGTTAAGTCTTATGTCTAACCCAGAATCAGAACTGGAATATGACGCATTTTTATTTTGTGGCACATTTCTGGATTCATCATTCAAAGCGTGAGCGTGAAGGCAGTTGCAGTCTCACTTGAATTCGGCGATTATTTCGTCAACCGTCATTATCTTCGCGTTATAAACGTACTCCAGATACTTAAGGCCCTGAACGTGGTCTTCCTGCGTGAAAGCTTCGACGCCGTCCGCGGCAATTATTATTTTGTATCCTCTGAAGAAAGCGTCGGCAGCCGTGTGCCTAATGCAGATGTTCGTATGCAAACCGCCCAAAACCAGCGTCTTCACACCTTCCCCATTGTACAAACTCCTTAACAACGGGTCCAAACCCGTCTCATAGAAACCGCTGTAAGTCCTCTTTTCCACGACGTAGTCTTTTTCGGCGGGCTTGAGTTCGGGAATAACCTCGGCGCCCTTCGTGCCTTTTATGGCGTGTTTTCCCCATTTTCTGGTAACCTCCACATCCTGAGGATAATGAGCATCGTTGCTGTAAATGACTGGCACATCGCTCTTGCGAGCCGCTTCAACAAGCCTCTTAAGGTTCGGAATAATACGCTTGGCTCTTTTAGCTTCTAGTTTTCCAGTGACAAAATCGTTAAGCATATCGATGATTATGATTGCTTTGTTCCCCAAGAACGCCACCTTCAGCAAGACAATCTCGCAAACACACTATTTAATCTTGTTCAACTATTCTCTGGCCAGAGTGTAGGGTCCGACTGTAAGCTTTTCCGCGCCGTTTTTCTGCACCAACACCGTATCTTCAATGCGAACTCCGCCATAACCGACAAGGTAGATTCCAGGCTCGTCTGTCACCACATTGCCCGCCGCTAACGTCTCTGTACTGTCAGGGCTTAAAGTGGGGGCTTCATGCACTTCCAAGCCTACGCCGTGGCCTAAACCGTGCACGAAATACTCGCCATAACCAGCGTCTTCAATTATTCTCCTCGCAATAGCATCAACATCCTTCGCCTTAACGTTCGGTTTCATAATCTCAAAAGCCTTCTTTTGCGCTGTTTTCACGATTTGGTAAACCTTCTTTTGTTTCTCCGAAGGCTTCCCAGCCACCAGAGTTCTCGTCATGTCTGAACGATAGAACTTGTAAGCGGCACCTAAGTCAACAACTACTAAATCGCCTTCGCGAATTTCTCTGTCAGAGCACCCACCATGAGGGAACGCTGAACACGGACCCGAGGCAACAATCGTTTCAAAAGCCGTCCCATAAGAACCGCGCTTCCTCATGGCGTACTCGATTTCCGCTGCCACTTCGTGCTCTTTCAAGCCAGGCGCTACAGTTTCATAAGCGACCCTCATCCCTTCGCTCGTCAACTCTGCAGCCTTGCGCATGGAACCGATTTCTTCTTCATCCTTCACTTTGCGAAGCTCTCGAATGAAGCTGCTATCAGCCTTAAGCCTTTTTTCGCCTCCGATTGACTCGGCCAGGACGCGCCAGCTTTCGATGTTTAAAGCATCCACAACGAGCTTTCGGATTTCAAAACCCTCAGCCTGTTTTGCGATTTTAACCATCAAATTCTCATCACGCTTTACCAACTCCACTCTAAAACCGTTGCCTTCAGCCTTGGCGTGCTCGTAGTTGACGCCGTAAACATAAACTGTGCTTTCGCCATTCTTCGGAATCAGCAGCGCGCTTAGACCAGAAAAACCAGTGAAATAAATCAAGTTGGCTTCATTGAAAACCAGAAAGCCGTCAAGATTGCCGTCCTTAAATGCTGCCTTTTTTAAAGCATCAATCCTGTTCAAAGCACTCACTCGTGAGTGAAAAATGTTGGCTGCTAGGTTTAACGTTTTCGCTTTTTATCCGCCGCTGACTATGGGCATTAAAACTACGCGATCTCCCTCTTTGAGTTTGGTTTCTATCCCATTCAACTGATTAAGCAACAGACCGTTCACGGTTAAAATGAAGTTGGACTTTAAGTCAAGACCACTAGGCTCGTAAATGACCTTCCTGAAGCTTTCACCATGCTTTTCAGCGAGCAAAAACAGCAAGTCAGCCACCAAAGCGTCGTCTTTAAGTTCGATTTTCTCCGCTTGTTCCACGCCTATTATTCTTTTGATGTGACCCAAGTACTCAACCGTTACTTTCAAAACGTGAATCTCCCAAGCGCGTCAGATATCATAAGTGTGAAACATGTTATATATCCGTTTCTTCTTTGCATGTCAACCTTTTAACGTTACACTAGTTAAGATTAGCTGGATGCGCTCTTATTCCTCTGCGGAAGCGCGAATGGCTAAACCACTCTTTGGACTCGTCTGGTTTGCGTTTGAGCCATTCGGGAAACTTCCTAAGGTGATTAACGAACTCCCTGTTGAGGTTCTGGGTCGATCCTTCCATGCTCAAAGCTTCTTTTGCAGGCCTAATTGTCTCGACAAACGTCGCAGGTCTTGTTTGGACAAAAGAGTCTATTCCAAGCCTCTGAACCTCCTTCAACGCGCAGATCTGCTCAAAAGCTGTCGTAAACAGTTTAACAACTCGTTCCATCGTTAAAGCGTTCTGAGCAGGCTCAATGGTTATAACCTTGGCGCCGGGTTTGACCTTGACCATACTACTATAGAACTGCTTAACGATGCCATGCAACGTTCGCTCAGCAACATGCTACCATCGCTCCTCCATGCTTAAAGCCTCAGAAGCAGGCTCTATAGTGTGCACTATTGCTGTGGGAATCGTGCGCACCATAATTCAGCCAATTCCACAGACGGCTCATTGTCTGGACAAAAGAATCCGATTCCAAACGGACTCGATAGTCGCAACTATTGCCGTGCGGTTAGTCGCAACCAAAAAATCCAGTTTAAGCTGCTTCATGATGGCTTCTCCTTACATCCAGAGACAACCCCATACCATCACCAGACAAACTGCTATGCTCGCACTAAGGGCAAAAGGTGTAACGTTAGAAGGTTGACTTTACATTCGTTAAAACCAGTTTCACGAACCACTGAAAACGTTAGAGACCTTGTTTTTTTGTCCAGTCAGGCAAAATCAAGTTGGGAGTTTGAACATCAATTTTCGACGAGAGAAGCCATTAAGTTAATATACTTTTCATCAGCCTAATTATACTTCAACCAAATATGGAGGAAAGAAGTTTGTACGGTTACGCTGGTAGAATTCTTTACGTAGATTTAAACACAGGAAAAACTAGCGTTAAACCATTAAACGAGGACTACGCCAAAAAATACATAGGCGGCATAGGCTTAGGCATGAGACTTTGGCTGGACAATTCAAAACCAGGCGTTGAACCCTTCAGCCCAGAAAACGCGCTCGTCTTGACCATTGGTCCAATAGCAGGAACGATGTGGCCGACAGCGGGAAACGGACACGCTTTCGTCGCAAAGTCTCCAGAGAGCTATGGCATTGGCGAATCTAAAGCTCATGGTTCCTTTGGAGCAGAGATGAAAAGAGCAGGATACGACGCAGTCATATTCACAGGCAAAGCAGAAAAACCTGTCTACGTGTGGATAGATGACGATTCAGTTCAGATTTTAGACGCTTCTCATTTGATGGGTAAATCGCCATCAGAAACCGAAGATGTAATAAAGGAAGAGCTTGGAGACTACTACATACGCGTGGCATCCATAGGCTTAGCTGGAGAAAAGCTATCCAGAATAGCTTGCATACTAAACGAGAAAACAAGAGCTTGCGGAAGAACTGGATTAGGCGCTGTAATGGGTTCTAAGAACCTCAAAGCCATCGCCGTCCGAGGAACACGCGACATCGTCGTAGCGAAGCCAGACGAATTCATGGAGTACGTCAAAGAATTCCACGAGAGAATGAAAGGACCCGCCACACAAAAGTACAGGACTTTAGGCACTCCAGAAAACGTTCTAGTCCACAACTCGTTATATTGCATGCCCACACGCAACTACAACAATGCCCACTTTGAAGGCGCAGACAAAGTAAGCGGAGAAGTCCTGAACGAGAAGTTCGTGGCAAAAATCATAGGCTGCAGTTCTTGCGCCATGCGCTGCGAGCACATGGTCGTGGTGCCAGAAGGCCCATACAAGGGCACAATGACTAGAATGGAATATGAGACGTTATGGGCATTGGGGCCATACTGTGGCATAGACAGGCTGGACACCATAATAAAAGGCATGGAACTATGCAACTACTATGGAATCGACGCTATAGGCGCAGGCGTTATCGCTGGTTTTGCCATGGACTGCTACGAGCGCGGAGTTTTGTCACAGGAAGATCTCGGCGGGATAGACGCGCATTTCGGCAATTCGGAAGCGCTCATCCAGCTTCTTGAGAAAATAGGCAAGCGCGAAGGCATAGGCGACATACTCGCCGAGGGAGTGAAGATTGCGGGACAGAAAATAGGCAAAGGCGCTGAGAAACTCGCTCAGCACATCAAAGGCGTGGAAGTCACAGGTTACGACTTGCGATGTCTTAAAACTGCGGCTTTAGGTTTTGCGGTTTCCTTCCGCGGAGCAGACCACAATAGGCATGGCGCTTACGCTTTCGACGTTAAAGGCAAAGTTGACCGGTTAAAGGCAGAAAAAGGCAGAGGAAAACTGGTCAGAGACATGGAAGACACTTACGCGCTCATCGACTCGTTCATAGTCTGTAAATTCTCAAGAGGCACGTACTATAAGGAACTGCCAGACATGGCTAAGCTTTACAGTTTAGTGACAGGATACGACATGACGCCTGAAGAATTGAAAAAAGCAGGCGAAAGAATAAACACTGTTGCCAGACTAATCAACATCAGGGAAGGCTTAAGCAGAAAAGACGACACTTTGCCGTGGAAGGTCATGAACATGCCGATACCTGATGAGGGACCAGTGAAAGGCGCCTTTGTGAGTCAGGAAGAACTGGATTTGCTTCTGGATGACTATTACGACTCTCGCGGATGGACACTCGAAGGCGTTCCCACAACAGAGAAACTCAAAGAACTCGGCATGGACGACTTACTGAGCATAGTCGAAGAGAAACAGGAGGCTTAAGCAAAATGGTAAAGATCCATGAAAGAAAATTCGTTTCAGCCGACCCAGACAAATGCGTAGGCTGCCAAGTCTGCGAATACGCTTGCTCAATGATTAAGGAAAAAGCCTTCAACCCGCTGAAATCACGCATACGCGTAGTGCGCATAAACCAACTAGCCAATATGTCAGTCACTTGCAGACTGTGCGAAGACCCACCGTGCATTGCCGCATGCCCACGCGACGCGCTGACGCAGTCGGAAGAAACAGGAGTAATTATGGTGGACAAGGACAAGTGTAACGGCTGCGGATGGTGCATCGAAGCCTGCGATTACGGCGCGATAATGCTGCATCCAGACGAAAAAGTCGTTTACGTCTGCGACCTGTGCAAAGACAAGGGCGAACCTCAATGCGTGAAATGGTGCCCGGAAGAAGCCCTAACGCTAGTGACAAGCGATGTGCTGGCGCAGAAAGCAAGAATCGGTGCAGTGAAGAAACTCTTCCAAGAAGCAAAGAAATAAACATCTCGGGGAAATTTTTCACCCCTTTTTCTTTAGTCATTTTTCATGAAAACAGTTTTAGTAGGATATTCGCGATTTTTTCCGCAGCAGCTTGAACGTCCGGCGTCAGACCCTCTCCGAACTCCACGTTCTTAGGTTCAATCAGCAGTAAAGCGATTTTTGTTTTTGTGGTCGCCGTGAGGTATTCGCAGAAGAGCCGCAGAGGCAGCATGTGCGTGGAAATTGCTGGGAAATCCGCTATCCGTTCTGGGTCTATAAGGCTGGTTTCTCCTAGCTTTAGTCCTAGAATTGCGGCGTCTATCAAGAGTACATGGGTTGGATTAAACTCGACAATTGGCTGGAGAAAGCTTTCTGGAACCGTTTCGCATTCGATTAGGTAAACCCTTTCTGAGGTTTTGCCTTGTAGGTTTTGGACAATTTTGACTCCGACGAAGTCGTCACTGCGAATGGGATTACCAATGCCCGCTACGACAATGCGCTCTGCATCAGCAAGCCACTCTTTCAGTGCTTTTTGAACGCCAAATTTTCTTTTGGTCAATTGGAAACGCCAGCTAAAACAAAGAATAAGAATGGATGAAAGAAAAAAGTTTACCGCTGCAGAGTTTTTACGAGTTTCTTTCGGCTGTTGTAGATATTTACCGTCAACGGCATTTGCCCAACCGCGTAGTGCGTTGCGCACGCGAAGCACGGATCATAAGCCCTGAAAGCCATCTCCACCATGTTAAGCACGCCTTGATCCACTTTGCCGCCGTGAATCAAGCCCTTAGCCGCGTCGCGAATAGACATGCAAATGGCTGGGTAATTGTTGGTCGTAGCCACAATCATATTCACATCTTTGACAAGCGCGTCCTTGTCTAGCACGTAATGATGATACAGTGTTCCTCGTGCAGCTTCAACCACACCCACGCCTTCGCCAGGCTCGCCAGGCTTATTGCGCACGTTCGTACTCGTGATTTCTGGGTCTTTGACGAGTTCCATTGCTCTTTCAGCAGCGTAAAGAAGCTCAATTAATCGCGCCCAATGGAAAGCCAACGTGCCGTGAACGGGTTTACCGCCTAAAGTCTGATACATACGTTCATACTCAGCTTGCGCTAGTGGCGTAGCCATACCATCAGAAGCATTCAATCGTCCAAGCGGACCAACGCGGTAAACTCCATTGTCAGTCCCGTAGACTTGGCCTTTCCAGCCGATTTTTTTCAGGAACGGGAACTTTGAGTAGGTCCATTCTTCCACGTGTTCGCTGATGTGCGTTAGGTAGTCCTTCGGTTCGAACTTCAGGAATTCACTGCCATTGGGGTCGACGACTCTGATTTTTCCGTCGTAGAAATTAACTTTGTTGTTGTCATCCACTAGGCCCATGTAGTAAGTTTTCATCGTGTAAGCGTCGCTTTTGATCATGCTAACGTACTTGCTGTTTCCCAAAACTATGTCGTGGAAAAGTTTCAAGGTGAACTTGGCGAATTCCACTGAAGAAGCAGCCATCTTCTCGATTTCTTGCCTCTTCTCTTCGCTTAGGGGCTTGGATATGCCTCCTGGCAGTCCGCACACTGGGTGCGTGGCTTTGCCTCCGAGAATCTCTGTTATTTTCTGCCCGTAGGCTCTGTGTTTAATGACCTCTTTTGCTACGTCCATGCCTGCCTTTTCGATGACACCCAAGATGTTGCGTTTTTCCGGAGGTGCGTCGGGACCAACTATGAAGTCTGGTCCGCCCAAGTAGTAAAAGTGCAATGTGTGATCGTAGATTATGTATCCAGCGTGCATGAGTTCTCTGAGTTTCTTTGCGGTTGATGGCGGTTCAACATTGAAAGCCGCGTCTAAGGCCTTCACAGAAGCGAAATGGTGAGCGACAGGGCAGACTCCGCAGATTCTTGTCGTGAGGATTGGCATGAGTTCGGCTCGTCTTCCGATGCAGAATTTCTCAAAACCGCGTAGCTCGGGGATTTTCAGGTAAGCGTTTTCCACTTCTCCTGCATCGTTCAGGAATATGGAAATGCTTCCGTGACCTTCAAGTCGTGTTATGGGGTCTATGATTACTTCTTTCATTGCTTTATCACCTTTCTTCTAAGGATTGACGCTGGCAAAGAGTACATATAGAACGTGCCGATTGGGTCTTTTATTTGGCCCATCAATTTTTCAACGTCTTCCTCAGAGTATTGGCCCTTCTCCTCTTCCAACCCCAGTATGGAGGCTAAAGCGCTTATCATAGCAGCGCCTTGCTCGGGCACATTTGGGCAAGGTCCACCGCATCCTGTGCAAGGCATGTCAACCGTTAAACATTGAGCGCCGCAGCCGCTGCGAGTGGCTGGACCCATACAGATGATGCCCTGCTCAAGCAAGCATCTTTCAGGTTCAGGAACCTTCTCATGAACACGGTATATCGTGGTGATTTTCTTGTTCTCCCTCTTTCGGGGACATTCGTCACAGACGGCTTTTAGCGGTGCAAGCACCGAACCCTTTGGCGGCAACTCGTTCTTTGCTATGGCGTCCACAGCGTTGGCTATGAGCTTAATGGGCGGCGGACAGCCAGGCAAGTAATAGTCCACTTCAACGGTTTGCGCCAGAGTTTTAACTGTGTCGTAGAATTCGGGAAGCTTCAAAACGCCTTCCTTCACCGCGGTCTTAGGTTGAGGAACAACTCCCTGTGGATTGTCATTTGACCTGTCTTTCAAATAGACCTGTTCAAAGACCTCTTTGCTGTCGTGCAGATTTGCCAGACCAGGTATGCATCCTTCGTGAGCGCACGACCCGAAGGCAACAAGCGTTTTGGATTTCTGTCTCAGAAGCTTTGCCATGTGCTCTTGCTCCGAGGTCCGTATAGAGCCGTTGAAGAAAGTTATGTCTATGTGCTTGTCTGGCATGTTTTCAACGTCTTTGTATTTGACATCCATGGCTACGGGCCAGAACACGATGTCAGCGATTTGCACTACGTCAAGGATTTTCTCGTTTATGTCTAAAACGGCTATTTCGCAGCCGCCGCAACTTGCAGCCCAGTAAAAGGCTATTTTCAGCTTGTTCTTATCCATCTTTATTGTGCACCTTCTGTAACTTGCTTTATTATTTTTGAAGTGCCAACCCTAAGCTCGTTGAAAGCGAGTTCTTCAGGCGTCAGGCCCATGGCTAAACCAAGCAACTGAGGATAATGCAAAACTGGAATGCCGTAGACTTCGTTGAACATTTTCTCTATGCGCACTTCATTTGTGTCGTACATTATGTGACAGAAAGGACAAATTGTTATTAAAGCTTGGGCGTCAACCATTTTGACGTGGTTCAGCTTGTCTCTGGCGAGTTGTAACGCGACTTTGTCGCTAACACCGACGCTGGGCGCGCCGCAGCATTCTGTTTCATCCATGTAATCCAGACATGTGGCGCCTGTGGCTTCGATGAGAGTTTTTAGGGTTTGAGGGTCTTCGGGGTCGTCGAATCCTATGTATTCTTTGGGCCTTAGTATGTGGCAACCGTTGTGTTCCGCAACCTTTAGCATAGTGAGCGGTTTGACAACGGCGTTCTTTATCTTTTCTAAACCCACATCTTCCATTAGTACTTGTATCAAGTGCTTTGTTTCCACGGTTCCCTTGAACTCCAATCCAGACTCTTTCAAGTGACCGTTAATTTGCTCTCTTAATGTTTTGTCTTCCTTTAAAATCTTGTTAACCTTCTTTAACGTGCCAGCGCAACCCGGGCAAAGAGTGAGAATGTTCAAGCCCTGCTGTTCGGCTAACGCTAGGTTTCTCGCTGCAAGGATGAGCATCATTTCGTGGCTAACTGGATCTAACGGAAGACCACAACAGTTGAACTCGGGCATCTCAGCCAGTTCAACGCCTAATTTCTGGAGAACTTTACGCGCAGATATCTCGTAGGCCGATACACGGTAGGGAATGGCGCATCCGAGGAAAATCAGATACTTATTGCTCATTCTACTCACCTTTCTTTTCGATGACTTTCAGGAATTTTACTCCGCTGAGAGACTTGCATATGCTTCCCGCATTTCCCTTCGGCAGTGGCGGCAGTCCTTGGGTTTCTCGTTTTTTCAACCTTAACTCTGGAATCTTGTAAGCATAACCTGACTCAAGTATGCTGCAAGCTTGTTCTTTGAACACTAAGGGCACCATTCCTTTTTCAGCGGCCAAGTTTCTCAGCACGCGAATGACGCTGGCAACTTCAACGTCTTGCGGACAACGGTCTGTGCAAGTGAAGCACGCAGCACATAACCATAAGGTGTCGCTGTTTAGCACTCGCTCCTTGAGACCAAGCTGTGCCATGCGGATTATTTGTCTTGGCCTGTAGGTGTCGCTGAATCTGGCCACTGGGCAGTCGGACGTACATGTTCCGCACTGGAAGCACCGCAACAGTTTTTCACCGCCGTGCATCTTGGAAATTTCATACTTAAATTTTGGATCGATTTCTGAGGCTTTTATTGGTTCTTTGGTTGTTTCTGTCATTGGGCAATAACCCCCTTAACTTTTAATGGGTTGGGCCCGAGTTTTTTTATTTGTCCAACCATGTCTCGGACGACAGCGGCAAACTTGTCGCCTTCGCTGGCTGAAATCCACTCTAACCGTAAACGTTCAGGCTCAATCCCAAGCTCTTCGATTACTTTCTTTAAGAGATTTACTCTCCTTGAAGCTTTGAAGTTACCGCTAATATAGTGGCAGTCTGAGGGCAAGTGGCACCCCGCGACGAGTACTCCATCGGCGCCGTCTTTGAAGGCTTCAAGAACGAAAATTGGGTCTATTCTGCCGCTGCACATAACGCGGATGATTCTTATGTTTGGTGGATACTGGATTCGGCTTACCCCTGCCAAGTCTGCGCCTGCGTAGCTGCACCAGTTGCAGAGGAAACCAATTATTTTAGGTTCGAACCCGCTTTTTTCGCTCATGCTTTTGCCTCCACTAACAAGGCTTGAATTTGAGCAAGGATCTCTTCTGTCGTGAAGTGTCCCATCTTGATGGCTTTTGTTGGACAGGCTGTGCCGCAGACACCGCAACCTTTGCATAAGGCTTCGATCACGTGTGACGTGAGCTTTTCACCCTTAGGCAACATTTCGATGGCACCATACGCGCATAGATGTTCACAAATCCTACATCCACTACATAAATCTTCGGTCACGTTTGCGATAATTCCTTCCATCTCAAGCGTGGGTTTTGAAAGTATAGTCGTTGCTCTTGAAGCGGCGGCGCATGCTTGGGCAATGCACTCGTCGATGTATTTTGGCGAATGCGCCATGCCGCAGAGAAAGACGCCTTCTGTTGCGAAGTCCACTGGCCTAAGTTTCATGTGCGCTTCCAAGAAGAAGCCATCTTTGTTTAACGGCACCTTAAGCAGTTCTGCTGTGTGTTTGTTGTCGGGGTTAGGGATGATTGCAGCGCTTAAAACTACGAAGTCTGGTTCAACTTGGACTTCTTGCTTTAGCACAGGCTCCCAAAAAGTCAGCATTAGTTTCCCGTTTTCGTTTGTAATTTGTGGTTTTCTTTCATCCTCGTAGTTTATGAAGAGAACGCCTTTAGTTGAGGCTTCGCGGTAATGGTCCTCTTTGAAACCGTAAGTGCGTATGTCTTTGAACAGGACATAAACGTCGGTTTCGGGGCTTGTTTCCTTAATTTTTAGGGCGTTTTTTATGGCTTGTCCACAGCATATTCTTGCGCAGTTTGGATTTTCTTTGTTTCTTGCTCCCACGCATTGGATCATGACGACGTTTTTGGCGTTGAATTGGCTGTTGGCGAGTTTTTCTTCCAATTCATGCTGCGTTAGCACTCGTGGATTTTGCCCGTAAAGGTACTCAGTAGGTTTATACTCGGTCGCGCCCGTTGCCACGATGACAATGCCGTGTTCGATCTGCTTTTCACCGAAAGGTCCTTTGATTTTCGCTTTGAAATTGCCCACGAAGCCGCTAATGTCAGCTACCTCTGACTCAAAGTACACGTGTATCTTGTCATTGCCCAAAACAGCTTTAATGAGGCTGTTCAGTTTCTCCCTTGGATCTTCATCGCCTTCGAGCAAATAGTGAATGCTTCGTAGGTGCCCGCCTAGCTCCTTTTCTCTTTCTACAAGGTGCACCTCGAAGCCTTGTTTTGCCAATTCCAGTGCCGCGGTCATTCCAGAGACGCCTCCGCCTATTATTAGGCCTATGGGCGTGACGGTTATCTCTGGTTTTTGCAGCGGTTGCAGCAGCTTGGCTTTTGCAACTATTGAGCGGACGAGGGCTTTGGCTTTTTCCGTGGCTTCTTTGGGTTCATGCATGTGCACCCAGCTGCACTGGTCGCGGATGTTCACCATCTCAAAAAGGTACGGGTTCAAACCCGCCTCTTGAACTGTCTCCCTGAATAATGGTTCGTGTGTTCTAGGAGTGCACGAGGCTACGATGACTCTATTTAATCTGTTTTGCTGAATTTTTTCACTTATCAGTTTCTGCGTATCTTGCGAGCAAGTGTACAGGTTAGCTTCTGCGTAGACAACGTATGGCAAAGTTTTAGCATACTCCGTAACTTCTGGAACGTTGACTACTCCGCCGATGTTGATTCCACAATGGCAAACAAAAACGCCGATGCGCGGCTCTTCTTGGCTCACGTCTCTCTCAGGCGGATACGTCTTAACAGTGATCAGTTTACCGCGTTCTGCTGCTACGATGCTCATGGCTTTGGCCGCTGCGCCGCTGGCTTGGGCAACGCTTTCGGGAATATCTTTAGGAGCACTGAAGGCACCGCAGACGAATATGCCCTCTTTTGACGTTTCCATAGGCGAGAAGGTGGTTGTTTCACAGAAATTGTACTTGTTGAGTTTTATGCCTAAATTCTTCGCCAAAATTTCAGCGTTTTTGGGTGCTTGCATGCCTATGGTCAGTACGACCATGTCAAATTCTTCTGTTTTTGGCGTTTCATCTTCCACGTAGTGAACGAAAAGGTTGCCTGTTTTCGGGTCTTCAGAAACGCTGGCAACCCTTGATCGAATAAATCTTATGCCGTACTCCTCTTTGGCGCGGTTATAATAATCGTCAAACTCTTTCCCGTAAGCGCGCAGATCCATATAGAATATCGTAGCGTCCAATTTTATGGGCGTGTGTTCTTTGGCTATTACTGCTTCTTTCATTCCGTACATGCAGCAAGACGCGGAGCAGTAGGTGTTCCCAAGCTGATAATCCCGCGAGCCGACACACTGAACGAAGGCTACGCGCTTCGGAATTTCACCATCAGAAGATCTCAGAACGAGTCCGCCGTACGGGCCGGAAGCGCTCAAGATGCGTTCAAATTCGATGCTGGTTACAACGTTTGGGAAGCGCCCATAACCGTATTCTGTCTTGCGCCTTGCATCAAAGCACTCGAAACCTGGCGCCAGCACTATTGAACCTACTTCCAGCGTGGTTTCGCTGTCCTGTTGATCATAGTCTATGGCTCTTGCTTTGCAGATTTCGTAGCATGTGCCGCAGCCGATGCATCTTTCGCGGTCGATCGTGTATTTCAGCGGAACGGCTTGCGGATAGTCCACGTAGATGGCGTTTTTGTTGCTTAGTGATTCATTGTAAGTGTCTATGGCTTCGATCGGACATTCTTGTGCACAAATGCCGCAGCCATTGCACTTATCTTCGATTACGTAACGGCTCTTCTTTCGAAGTTTCACTTCGAAGCTTCCAACTTCACCAGCTAAGCCCGTTATCTCGGCGTTCGTCACAATCGTAATATTAGGGTGTCTTCCAGTCGCAACAAGCTTGGGTGAAAGAATACACATGGAACAGTCATTGGTTGGAAAAGTCTTGTCAAGCTGAGCCATCACTCCGCCTATGCACGACCCTTGATCAACGAGGTAGACTCTGAAACCTGAATCAGCTAAGTCTAGAGATGCTTGTATGCCTGCGACCCCTCCGCCGACCACGAGAACAGCTCCAACCATCTTGTTTGCCATTTAGCTTGCCCCCAACGCTCTGTAAAGCGGCGTCGTTCCCTTCACGCGGTCCACGGCTATCATGTTCCTTCTACGCATGTTCACGACCTGTTTGAGAACACTAGCAGGCGCCAGATCTGTTGCTTCCGCTAAGGCTTTCACTGAAAGAGGCTCAGTCCATGTCAACAAGTAGATTTTCTGCCGTATGAACTCAGATTCAACTGCTTCACGTAATGACGAATCAAAGGTCTCTTGCGAAACCTTCTCCTTGTAAACATTGGCCTTTTCTGTAAGTTCTATTTCTCTTCCGACCAGAACTCTCAGTCGCGTGTTAGAAGCAGCATTCTTTGCAGCCTGAACGTTCAGAAGGATTTTTTGATCGCATGTTTCTCCTGATATCGGTGAAGGCCCCAACTTTCTTATCTGCTCCGTAAACTCGGTCACGACCTGAGCAAATTTTTGGCCTTCTGCTGCTGACACCCACTCTAATCTCAGACGCTCCAGATCTAAACCCGTTAGACCCAGCAGCATCTTCAGCATCTTAATTTTTCTTTCTTCATACAGGTTTCCGCTGATGTAGTGGCAGTCTCCTGGGTGGCAACCTGCCACTATGACTCCGTCAGCACCGTTTTCGAACATCGTTAATATAATGACTGGGTCGATCCTGCCGCTGCACATGACTCTGATGATTCGGATGTTTGGCGGGTATTGGATTCGGCTGACACCTGCTAAGTCTGCCCCTGCGTAGCTGCACCAGTTGCAGAGGAACCCGATTATTTTTGGTTCAAATTCAACCATGAGCCGCCCTCCTTAGAATAGCGATTCCTTGAGCCATAATCTGCTCGTCCGTGAACTGGTGCATAGTGATGGCTCTCTTGGGGCAGCTCGCAGCGCAGGTACCGCAACCTTTGCAGAGAACCTCCTTTACCTTCGCTAATCCTTTTTCGTCCTTTTCCATGGCGCCATAGGGACAAATGGTTATGCATAGTCCGCATCCGACGCACAAGCTTTCGTCAACATTGGAGACTATTCCTTCAGCTTCCAGTGTCTTTTTAGACAGTATGATGGATGCTCTTGCAGCCGCCCCACAAGCTTGTGAGATGCTTTCGTCAATGAACTTCGGCCAATGCGCCATCCCGCAGAGAAAGATGCCGTCAGTTGCAAAATCTAGGGGGCGAAGTTTCATGTGTGCTTCTAAGAAGAATTTGTCTTTGGTCAACGGCACCTTTAACATTCCTGCCAAGCGTTCGTTGTCTGGGTTTGGAACGGTAGCCACGCTCAGAACTAGAAGATCGGGTTCTATTGGGATCCATATCTTCAGAACAGGTTCCCAAGCTGTTACTCTGAGTTTCCCGTTTTCTTTGGTGACTTCAGGCTTAGTCTCGTCGTCGTAGCGTATGAAAATTACTCCTTTATCGGCCACTTCTCGGTAGTAATCTTCCCTAAATCCGAAGGTTCGCATGTCCTTGTACAAGACGTAGACGTCAGTGTTGGGGCTAAGTTCTTTGATCTTGAGAGCGTTTTTAACCGCTTGACCGCAGCATATACGAGAGCAGTTGGGTCGTTCATGGTTTCTTGAACCCACACACTGTATCATCACAACCATTTTTGCGTCGAATGCTCCCTTTGCGAGTTTCTCTTCTAACTCGTGTTGTGTTAGCACTCTTTCGTCGGTTCCATACAAATACTCAGTTGGCTTGTACTCCACCGCACCAGTCGCGACTATAATGACGCCGTGTTCAATCTCCTTTTTTTTGCCGTTATTGTTCAGCGTCGTCTTGAAATTTCCTATATAGCCCTTGATGTCACTTGTCTCTGAGTTCAAGTAAACGTGAATCTTGTTGTTTTCTACAACTTCTTTAACAATCGATTTCAGCTGTTCCTGGGGGTCTTCAGACCCGAGTAGATAATGGATTTTGCGCGCGTATCCGCCAAGTTCCTTGTCCCTCTCCGCTAAGTGAACCTCAAAACCCTGCTTCGCCAACTCTAATGAAGCAACCATTCCGGATAAACCTCCGCCGATGACTAGCGCTGCGGGAATGACGTTTA
>Ga0315282_10002149_pt1 | contig 36720 bp, 38 predicted proteins | sample YL17G07_20_MG_FD_203693 | JGI IMG/M metagenome (GOLD analysis project Ga0315282, IMG submission 203693) | Sediment microbial communities from Yellowstone Lake, YNP, Wyoming, USA - YL17G07_20 | ecosystem: Environmental > Aquatic > Freshwater > Lake > Sediment | place: USA: Wyoming | collected...
CTGGTGCTCCGCTCGGGGGCCTTGCCTGCTTCCATCAAGTACCTCGAAGAACGCACCGTGGGGCCGTCGCTCGGAGCAGACTCGATCCGCCACGGGGTTGTGGCTTCCATCGTGGGCCTGCTGGCTGTCATGGGCTTCATGCTCGTGTACTATCGGGGTGCGGGGGTCAATGCCAACCTGGCGCTGGTTCTGAACCTGATTATGCTGGTGGCCGCGCTGGCCTACTTCGGCGCCGTCCTGACGCTGCCTGGCATTGCGGGAGTTATCCTCACCGTGGGCATGGGTGTGGACTCAAACGTGCTGATTTTCGAGCGCATCCGCGAGGAATTGCGCATGGGGAAGACCGTAGGCGCGGCGGTGGCCGGTGGCTTCGAGCATGCCTTCGTGACCATTATTGATACCCACGTCACGACGATCGTCTCGGCCCTGATCCTTTTTACCTTTGGGACAGGCCCGATTCGAGGCTTTGCCGTAACTCTGACCATTGGCTTGCTGGCGAACTTGTTCACTTCGGTCTTTGTGTCGCGGGTGATCTTCGACTACATGCTCACCAAGCGTGAGAAAGGTGAAGCGATCAGCATCTAGAAAATCCTGGAACATCCGGAAGCTCTCCGGTGTCCATTCGGTTGGCAAGGTGTGGGGCTAAGCGATGGAGTTCTTTCACCAACCCAAGATTGACTGGATGGGCAAGAAGTGGTACCTCATCGGCCTGTCCCTGATCCTGCTTGTGGCGGGACTGGTGTCCATCGCGGTCCGCCGCGGCCTGGTTTACGGGATCGATTTTCGTGGCGGCACGCTCGTCTACGTGAAGTTCTCTAAGCAGCCGGACCTGGACGCCATTCGAGGTGAACTAAAGCGGGTGAACCTAGGCGGAGCCACGATCCAGCGTTACGGCGCGGCCCTGGACAATGAGGTCATCATCGGGCTGGATGTGGGGACGACCGCTTCGACAGACGCCCTGGATGCTGGCAAGCGGGCGATTGTTGGCGCGTTGGCGGGTCAATATGGCGTGGGTCCCGCGGGGAAGGTGGACTTCAACAATGCCAGCCCGCAGACGGTGGCCGAGCACTTGGTGGTGGCCGATCCTCTCCGGCTGGCCTACAAGGGTTCCGACGAGGTGCTGAGCGGGTATCGCCAGCTGGCCGAGGCGCTGGTCAACTTCCGAAACAGCCCGCCGCACAGCGGGCTGATCGCCGATTTCCAGGAGCTGCGCGGGGTGGCTGGCGTCACGCCCGCTGTTTTGGACACCCTGGGGAAGGATTTCTACCTTTCCCAGTACGCCGTCCGGAATACGGAGATTGTAGGCCCCAAGGTGGGGACTGATTTGCGTCGGCAGGCGATTTACGTGACCCTCGCCGGGCTGGCCGCGATGCTGGTTTACATTTGGTTCCGCTTTGAGTTAATCTATGGCGTCGCGGCGGTCATCGCCACTTTTCACGATGTATTGATTACGCTCGGAATCTTCTCCCTGTTGAACAAGGAGATCTCGCTGACTGTCATTGCCGCCTTGCTGAGCTTGGTGGGCTATTCGATGAACGACACAATCGTGGTGTTCGACCGGATTCGGGAGAATGTGCGCCTCACCAAGCGCGAGAATTTCCTCGACCTGGTAAACCGTAGTGTCAACCAGACTCTGAGCCGGACCATTCTGACCTCGGGGCTGACCTTCCTTGCGGTGCTCTCCTTGTACTTGTTTGGGGGGGAGGTCATCAATGGATTTGCATTGACCCTGGTCATTGGGGTTATTATTGGCACGTATTCTTCGATCGCGGTTGCCAGTCCGATCCTGGTGTTCTTTTACCAGCGGGCAGGGCAGAACCGGGTGGGGATGAAGCCCGGGGTCATTGAACGCGGGGCGGCGGGCGCGCGGGGCTAGCCAGCCGCAGCAGCTGCAGGGTTTGTGGGCACGGCACGGGAAGTCGATGTTAGGAGGTAGGATCCATGTTTGACGACACGTTGCTGGATTCCTCGCCGTCACGCGCGCCGATTCTGACGGGCACGCACTGGGCCATCTGCTTCGGGGTGGGGATTGTGGGTTTCCTGGCCGTTTTCTTTGGGCTGCCTATTCTCTTTGTGCCCCCGGAGACCAAGGTGCTCATCGCCCAGTCTGCCATCCTGGGGGTCATTCTGTTCTTCTATGCGATGATGCTCTGTTATGTGTATGCGGATTCGCGGCACCTGGGGCTCGGCACGTGGGTGTGGATGGTGATAACGTTCTTACTGAACGTCGTCGGATTCTTGTTCTACCTGATTTACTCCGCGTCCAAGACCGGCAACTGGACGCGCGCCACCATCCCCATCGCTTACGTTATTGAGTGCATCATCGTGGGCGTGACGATCCTGGTCCCGCTCATCTACACCGAAGCGCTTCCCAAGGCGCAGTTGATGACTTTCCTGGTGGCGCCACCACCACCTCCTCCTCCACCGCCGCCGCCCGCGGCGGCGCCGCCGGTGCGAGTGATCCGGCGGGTGACTGCAGAAGACATCATGCGTGCTCCCACCGTCATTCCTAAGAGCATCGCGCAGATCAAAGACGAGCCCCTTCAGGCATCCTCGGTGGGCGTGGTGGGAGGGGTTCCGGGTGGCATGCCGGGTGGGACTCCGGGCGGGGTTTTGGGCAGCATCATTAGCAGCGCTGCCGCCGCTCCGCCGCCTCCTCCTCCTCCAAAGGCGGCAACGCCCAAGCGCATTCGCGTCGGCGGCCAGGTAGAAGCAGCCAGGCTTATCTTCCAGCCCAAGCCCGAGTATCCCCCGTTGGCCAAGATGGCTCGTATCCAGGGGACAGTGCGGCTGGAAGCGATTATCAGCCGGGATGGGACGATTCAGGACTTGAGAGTGGTGAGTGGCCACCCGCTCCTGGTGAAGTCGGCCATCGAGGCGGTGCAACGCTGGCGGTATCAACCCACGCTGCTGAACGGGGAGCCGGTGGAGGTTGTTACGGAAGTGGACGTGAACTTTACTCTGGCGGAATAGTGGTGTTCGTATTGGAGATGCTCAAGGGAGAAACACAGCAGGAAAGAAGGGGTGAGATTTCTTGCCCTGAGCCTGTGGTTTTCCCAGCAAGAAGCCGTCGGTTTCGACCCGGTCAGCCTGTGGCGAGCCGGGGGTTGGCCCGCCCGGCTGGTCGTGATCCTGGTTCTCATCATGTGCGTCTTGTCAGCTGGGGCAAGGGTCGATCGCTGGCGGACTAGGTAGCCAACAGATTTCGTAAATCTTCGAGGAGGAAATAATGATGTTAGGGGCAAAACTCATGACCCTGAGCTTGTGGTTGTTTCAGGAGGAAGCTGTTGCCTTCGACCCGATTAGCATGTGGCGAGCAATGGGTTGGCCTGCCCGGCTGGTCGTGATCCTGATGTTCGTGATGTCGGCTTGGTCCATCGGCGTGATGATTGACCGCTGGATTGCCTTCCGGGCCGCCCGGAAGCAGTCCCGCCTGTTTGCTCCCGCCGTGGCGGGCGCGCTGAAGGACGGCAAGATCGACGAGGCGATCGCTATCGCCGAGCAGAACAAGCGGAGCCACTTGGCGAAAGTGGTCACCGCCGGACTGCAGGAGTTCCAGGCTCACCAGGCGTCGGCGGAAATCTCCGGCGAGACCATCGAGGCCTCCCAGCGGGCTCTGGAACGGGCAGGCGCGATCGTCCGCGCCGAGCTGAAGCGGGGCATTTCCAGTTTGGCTACGATTGGCTCCACCGCGCCCTTCGTGGGACTGTTTGGGACCGTGCTGGGCATCATCAACGCGTTCCACGGCATCTCGACTGCGAAGTCCACAGGTCTGGCAGCGGTGGCGGGCGGTATCGCGGAGGCCCTGGTAACCACCGCTATCGGGCTTTTCGTTGCCGTGCCGGCCGTTTGGGCGTTCAACTACTTCACCGGCAAGATCGAGGCCTTTGATGTGGAAATGGACAACTCCTCTTCGGAGTTGATCGACTACTTCATCAAGCGTTCTGCGCGAGGTAGGAAATAATGGCTGCCAAGCAGAAGTTGGCTAGACCGGTTTCCGATATCAACGTGACCCCCATGGCGGACGTCATGCTGGTGCTGCTGATCATTTTCATGGTCATCACACCCATGCTCCAGAGGGGGGTCAGCGTTGACATGGCCAAGGCGGCGAATCCGCGGTCGATGCAAGATGCCGAGAAAGAAGATGCCGCGGTGCTGGCCGTCACCCGGGATGGCAAGGTCTATTTCGGCTCGAGTCAGATCCAGCTCGGGGAAGTCACCGCCAAGGTGAAAGACCAGATCTCGATCAAGCTCGACAAGACCGTCTACGTGAAGAGCGATGCCCGGGCCAAGTACGGTGATGTCGTCTCCGTGGTGGACAACGTGCGAGCGGCGGGGGTGGACTCGCTGGGTCTGCTTACCGAGAAGCTCGAACGACGCCCGGTGCCGGGGGCCGCGGGTGAAGCAGCGACGCCCTGAGGGCGGGCTCGGATTCTGACAGCCTGAGGAGGGTATCACTATGGCTATGGCCGTCGGGGGTGATAAGAATGTTATGGTGGACATCAATATCACCCCGCTCATCGATGTTCTGCTCGTGTTGATCATCATTTTTATGGTGATCACTCCGTTGACTCCCAAGGGACTGGATGCGCTGGTTCCCCAGCCTAATCCCAACGCCCAGATCAGCCCGGACATCCAGAGCCGAACCGTCGTCGTCTCGATCGATGCCCAGAGGCAGGTCAAGATCAACCAGGACGCGGTGGACATCCGCATGCTGGGCTCGCGCCTGGAGGATATCTTCAAGACGCGCAGCGAGCGGGTGATGTTCGTCAAAGGCGATCTCACCCTTCCGTTTGGCGAGGTCGCGGAGATCATCGACATCGCCAAGGGAGCGGGGATCGACAAGATCGGGTTGATCACCAGAGAAATGGAACAGGGCCAATAATTCCCCGTCTTTGGTCGAGGGAGGAACCTCAATGAAACCGCACAGGGTTGCCGTGCTCGCCGCCATCGTGCTCTTGGCGGTGGCAGCGAGCGGATGCAACAGGCTGAGGGCACGTGACCACCTGAATAAGGGCGTCGCCGCTTTCCGCAACGCACAATTCCAAGAGGCGATTGTACACTTCAAGACCGCGGTCGATCTGGATCCGAGCCTACTCAACGGGCGGCTCTATCTCGCCACCGCCTACTGGCAGTTATACGTCCCCGGCGGGGAATCTCCGGAAAACATCAAGGTAGGCAAGCAGGCGATCGAGGCGTTTGAAGACGTGCTGAAGATGGACGCCAACAACCTGACTGCCATCGCCAGCATCGCCCAGATTTATTACAACATGAGGGATTTTGACAAGGCGAAGGAGTTCCAGAGGCGACGCCTACAGGTCGACCCCGACAATCCTGAGCCTTATTACTGGATCGGCGTGATCGACTGGGCCATCTGTTATCCGCGGCGCATGCAGGTTCGCAAAGACCTGAACCTGACCATGTCCAAGGACCCGGCCCGCCCTGATGTCCTGCCTTCGCTTCCGGAAAAAGCCCGCGCCCAGTTGGAGGAAGACAACGGCAAACTGGTGGAGGAAGCCATGCAGGCGCTCACCAAAGCGATCGATCTGAAGCCGAATGATGCCGACGCCATGGCCTACTTGAACCTGATGTACCGCGAGCGGGCTGATTTCCAGAAAGAAGCCGAGGCGCGGGAAGCAGACCTCAAGATGGCTGAGGAGTGGGTCGAGAAAGCCCTTGACATCAAGAAGCTTGCGGCGGAGAAGGCATCGGCCGCCGTCAAATAGCTCTATTTCTTGCCGCTCTTCTATTCTTCGTGCGGACATCCCGCCTTGGCGGGGCGCGGAGTTCATAGCCCTGGTCTTTCAGCCAGGGCTATTTTGTTTTGTGCCTTGCCAATGCGCGTTCAGAGAGGCTTCCGGCGCTCGGCGGCCGCCGCCTGGAAGTCCGCGAGGTTGGTCTTGTCCACCACCACAGTTCCAGTGTCCACGCGTGTGGGCAGCGGGGAAACTGGAGCCGTCCGCCAGTCCTTGGCGAATTCGTGGACGATGTTGTGGTGCAGGTCGTCCAGGAACTTCAGGCCATAGTAGGCCATCGTGTACGACTTCTGGGCGATGGTTGCCGAGATCACGCCCCGCGCGATCCAGTCCAGCGTCTCCGGAGACTTGTCCATCGCCACGATTGGGATCTTGCCATCGAGGTTCAAGCGATGCAGAGCTTCGGCCGCGCCGGGCCCGCCAGACGCTTCGAGGCAAAGAATTCCGTCGAACTTGTCCTGGGGATTCTTGCTCTCCAGCAGCGCTGAGATCTGGTCGTTGGCCACCCGGGGGTCACCCTTGTCGTCCAAGGTCCGAACGATCTTGATGTCGGGATACTTCTTCAAAGCTTCTTCGACGCCACGCCTGCGTTCCGTCTGATTGAACTGGCCGGAGACGACGATCAACACTACCTGCCCTTCCCCGTGCAGCACGTCGGCCATGCGCCGACCGCTCTCCATGCCCGCCTGGAAGTTGTCGGTCCCGATGAAGAGAACGCGGCGCGATTCGGGTGCATCGGAGTCCACGCAGATTACCGGAATTCCCGCCTGGATCGCGGCGTCAATCTCCTTGGTGAAGGGTTCCGGGCGCGCGGGAGACACCGCGATCCCCGCCGGATGCATGTCCACCGCCTTACGGAACACCTCCAATTCCTCGTCGGGATTGTAAGTGTCGGGCCCCTGGAACTCCACTTTCACGCCCAAGGCACGGCCCGCGTCCTGGAAACCCGCTTGCGCTTCCTGCCAATAGGACAGGGTGATGTTTGCGGCGATAAAGAAGTAGCGTTCGTTCTCCTCGTGAAACGGTTTTTGGCATGACAGCAGTACCGCCGCTAGAGAGATCCCCAAACCCACCACCACGATTCGCTGCGGTTTCATGATTTCCTCCCCTCACTGGGGCCGTTTTGTTGTGGCCTACCTGTGATTCGATAGGCAGACAACCCCCTCCATGTTTCGCTGTAGAGCAAGGTTACCACAAAATTCCAAGGAGGGTGATTCCAGCCGACCGGCATACCGGGAAGAGCCATAAGCGCGACTCTCTATTCCTGCGGACCTGGCCGGGGCACTCGCCCTAGGGCGGGTGTGGGTCGGGAGCGTTCCCCGGGGGTTCAAAGATTTATCTCGTGGAGGATCAAAGGCAACTGCGCTACAATTAGCAAGTAGGAGCGTCTTAATCTTATGCTGTTCCCGCAAACGGGAACACACGCGACCACACGAGGAGGTATTTCTCCATGACTTCGCGAACCAGAGTTCTGCTGCTAGTTTTTTTGGCTGGCGTGGCAGGCCTCGGGGCTCTGTACGCCCAGGCCCAGAAGAAACCCGCCATCCCTTTTCCGCTCGGCTACCGCAAGTGGACGCACGTGAAGACCATGGTGATTTTCAGTAAAGAGAACAAGCTCTTTGACAGGTTTGGAGGGCTCCACAACGTTTACGTGAATGACCTCGGCTGGCTTTCGCTCCAGCAGGGCAAGACCTACCCGGATGGTTCGATGCTTGCCATGGAAGTCGATGAGATCCGGACCTTCCAGGGGGCGATCGAACCTCGGGGGCGGAAGGCCCTTTACGTGATGAAGAAGAATTCCAAGCTCTACCCCGCGACGGGTGGCTGGGGATTTGAAGTTTTCCCGGGATACCAGGGAGCGGGATCTTTGAAGGATATGAAGGAGTGCTTCGACTGCCACTCATCTCAGAAGCGCAAGGACTACGTCAATTCTTATTATGTGGAGTAGCTCCGGCAGTCGGGGACGCGGACTAGGCTCCCGCTTCGCCCCCAACCCCCGGCGTCTGCGTGCAAACGCGGGTTCGGAATCGGTGGCGGCACTGTGTGAGCACCCCAGGCTGCGCGCCCCCAGGATCGGCGGCCACAGACTGCCGCCAGAGGGAGAGGGGGCGTTGAGGCGGGCAGCCTCAACCCGAGTGACAATCGCGGCGCTAGAGTGGCGGGTCCACAACTCTGGGACAGCGTTGTGGGAGCGCCGAGGGGGTTGAGGGTTCGGGGGCGGAGGCCATCTCGGCCGGCGCTGGAGTTTTCTTTTCGCCTCGCGCGGCGGCCGCCGCAAAGCGGGGCACCCTGCGTGCGCCATAACGCGTGACGCGCTTGAACCGCCCTTCCGCACTGCCCTAGAATGCTTAGCAGGGCCATGGTGCAATTCGCACAACTCCTCGAAAAGGTCCGGGCTTATCGGCCCGGCGAGGACGTGGAACTGCTGCGCCAAGCGTACGAGTTCAGCGCCGCCGAGCATCGGGCGCAGAAGCGCCTTTCGGGCGAGCCTTTTGTTTCCCACCCGCTGGCAGTAGCCAACGTGCTGGCGGACATGAAGCTGGACGTAGTGTGCGTGGCGGCGGGCATCCTGCACGACGTGGTCGAAGACACGCCCACCTCCATCGAGCGTGTTGGGGAGGCCTTTGGCCCGGACGTCGCGCGGGTCGTCGAGGGCGTCACCAAGATCAGCCGCCTCGAGGCCCTGAAGCCGGAGGAGCGCCAGGCCGAGAACCTCCGCAAGATGGTCCTCGCCATGGTGGACGACATTCGGGTGGTCTTGGTCAAGCTGGCGGATCGCCTGCACAACATGCGGACGCTTCAGCACCTGCCGCCCGAGAAGCGCGAACGTATTGCGGCCGAGACCCTCGAGATCTATGCGCCCATCGCGCACCGCCTGGGCATGGGCAAGGTGCGAGGTGAACTGGAGGACTTGGCGTTTCGGTATCTTGAGCCCGAGGCCCACGCGGACGTGAAGAAGGCCGTCGAGAGCCGGCGCAAGGTCAGCGAGGAATTCCTGGCCGAAGTACGCGCCCTGGTGGAGGCCAAGCTGAAGGAGCACGGCATCCCGGCGCGGATCGAGGGCCGCATCAAGCGCCTGTACAGCATCTGGGGGAAGATGAAGCGGCAGCACGTCACCATCGAGCAGGTTTACGATCTGCTGGCCATCCGCATCATCACGGATATCGTCAAGAACTGCTACGCGGCGCTGGGCATCATCCACAACACCTGGCGTCCGGTGCCGGGCCGCATCAAAGACTTCATCGCCATTCCTCGTCCCAACCTCTACCAGTCGCTGCACACTTCGGTCATCGGCCCGCACGGCCAGCCGTTCGAAGTGCAGATCCGGACGGAGGAGATGCACCGGCTGGCGGAAGAGGGCATCGCCGCGCACTGGAAATACAAAGATGGCCCGCCGCTGGCGGAGCAGGACGAGGAGCGCTTCGCTTGGCTCCGCCACCTGGTGGAGTGGCAGCAGGACATGCGCGATTCCGGGGAGTTCCTCTCCACGCTCAAGATCGACCTCTACCCCGAGGAGGTTTACACCTTCACGCCCAAGGGCAAGGTGATTGTCCTGCCGCGCGACGCCACCCCCATCGATTTTGCCTACGCCATCCACACGGAGGTGGGACACCACTGCGTGGGGGCCAAAGTGAACGGCCGGATTGTTCCGTTGAAGTCCAAGCTGCGGAACGGCGACATCGTGGAGATCACCACCCAGGCCAACCACGCCCCCAGCCGTGACTGGCTGGCCCTAGTCAAGACCTCGCGGGCGCGGAACAAGATCAAGCACTGGATCAACGTCGCCCAGCGGCAGCAGGCCATCGAGATCGGCAAGAAGCTGCTCGAGAAAGAGGCCCGGAAATACGACGTGATATTGAAGAAGATTTCCGCGGAGGACTTTCAGCGGGTGGCGCGCGACTACGGCTGCACCCAGGTGGACGATCTCCACGCCAGCCTCGGTTACGGCAAGTTCGCGGCGCGGCAGGTACTGGCCAAGCTTACCCCCTCGGTGGCGCTGGAGGCGGAGCAGCCTTCGCGCCCGACGACCGGCGCGAAGCGAGCGCTGGGCCTGGTGCCCGACCTGGCCATCCAGGTCCACGGCCTCGACGACCTGATGGTTTACCGGGCCAAGTGCTGCAACCCCATCCGCGGGGAGGAGATTACCGGCTACGTGACCCGTGGCAAGGGGATCGCGGTGCACGCGAAAAGTTGCCCCAACGTTCAGAACCTCCTGTATGATGCCGACCGCCGCATCGAGGTCGAATGGGCGGGGCCGAAGTATAGCCTCTACCCCGTCCAGCTCACCCTGTTCACGGCGGACCGCCAGGGGTTGCTGGCCGATGTGACCTCGGTGATCAGCGGGGTGCATTCCAACATTCAGAACATCGAGGCGCGCACCGGTGACAATCAGGCGTTCATCGACGTCACGCTCGATATCGTGGACGTGGAGCACCTGGAGAAAGTGGTCTCGTCGCTGCGGAAAATCGAGGGTGTCTATGAGGTCGAGCGGGTGATGCATCCGTGACCGCTCGCGGCGGGGCGACATCCAACCGCCGACAATCTCCGGAGCGTGCTCTTCCTGCTACTCTCTTTCCTCATTGCCAGAAGTCCGAATTCGAGCCGCGCGGTGGCGGGGTCGGTGGGAGGTGTGTGGCCAGTTCGTCAGCCTACAGAATTGTTGAGGAGGAGCAACCGTGAGCAAGGAAGTGATTTCCACCCCAAACGCGCCGGCGGCCATCGGCCCGTACTCGCAGGCGGTGCGAACCGGCAACCTTATCTTCGTGTCCGGGCAGATTCCTCTCGATCCGGCCACGGGCCAGCTCGTCAGGGGCGACATTGGCACTCAGACCCAGCAAGTGTTGGAAAACCTCGCCGCCGTCTTGGAGGCGGCGGGATCGAGCTTGGCGAAGGTTGTGAAGACGACTGTATATCTCCGAGACCTGGGAGAATTCGGCAGGATAAACGAGATATACGCAAAGTTCTTCGCCGGGAGCCCACCCGCTCGCGCCACGGTGCAGGTGGTGCGGCTGCCACGCGACGCTGCCATCGAAATCGACGTGGTGGCCGAGGCTTAGCTGCCGCTTTTGTGCTGGGCGAACTACTGCGGCCGTTTTCAAAGGCCGAATTCCGGAGGGAAGGCCGGAGAGAAGGGAGTTGAAGGCCAGGACAAGGTTACGGACCTCGCCCTCCCGGGTCCGAAACCCAGTGCCGTTCCAACTTAATGAGCCTGTGCATTAAACCGATGCACCTCCCACACAGGCTCGTCCCGTTCCAACTCACCGGGTCCGTTCCCAGCTGCCCGACCACGGAAGATGGAACGGGACTCGCCCCTTCGCTCGCGGAGAGTTGCTCCGAATAGTTGGAACGGTACTAGCTGCCCTTGACGACTTTTCCGCCGCGGATGCAGGCGGTGCAGACGCGAAGGGTCTTAGGAGTACCATTGACGATGGCGCGCACGCGGCGCAGGTTGGGGTTCCAACGGCGCTTGGTGACGTTATGCGCGTGACTGATCCGGTTTCCGAATTGGGGGGCTTTTCCGCAAATGTCGCAGGCGTGAGCCATAGCAGTACCTCTCGAACAGCAAGACAAGGTGAAGGGCAACAGGTTATTTTACCACACATTGAGTGCTCCTTCCGCCGCGCACCAAAATTCCGCTTCGAGTTCCGGGGCGAACCAGGCTACAATGTGGGCATGAACACGCGAGCGCACCTTTTTCGACGCCTCGCTGAGGCCGCGCTGATTCTGGGCTTGCTGGCGGCGATCTCCGGTTGCCGCCGCAAGGGCGCTTCCGAGCGCGAGGTTTGGGCGGAAGTCGATGGCAAGCCCATTTACCGCGACCAAGTGGAAAGGTATTACCGCAGCCGCGTGGCAGCAGGCTCCGACACGGGTAGCCCGGAACAGGCCCTCAGCTTCAAACTGAACATCCTGAATGAGCTCATTAACAACCAGATTCTGGTGGCCCATGCTTCCCGGTCGAAGATCACGGCCTCAGAAGCCGAGGTAGATACGAAGGTAGCGGAGCTTCAGAGCCCCTATTCCAGGGAGGAGTTTCAGCAGAAACTGGCCGACCAGGGACTGGATCCCGCCTCCTTGCGGGACGAGGTGCGCCAGAGCCTAATCATTTCCCAAGTGATTAACAAGGAAATCGCCTCGCGCCTTACCGTTACCGACCGCGAGATGGCGGAATACTTCGAGCGCAACAAAGCAACCTTCAATGTGCCGGAGACCCAGTACCACCTGGCCCAGATTGCCGTCACGCCCACGGCTGAGCCGCAGGTGCGCAACACGAAGAACGACGACGCCAAGAATCCCCAGGCGGCGGAGCGCAAGATCACCGCACTCTACGCCCGGCTACGGTCGGGCGAGGATTTTGCCACCGTGGCGCAAGAGTATTCCGAGGACGTGCGCACCGCCTCGGGGGGCGGCGATATGGGCTTCATTCCCGCTTCCGCGTTCGCTGCCAATTCCCAGCTCAAGCAGGCCATCACCTCGCTCAAGGTGGGGGAGATGACGGGCATTCTGCGCACGCCGGGGGGCGGCTATCACATCCTCAAGCTGATAGGGCGGGAAGAGGCCGGCCAACGCGATTTCTCGAGTCCCCAGGTCAAGAGCGCTATTCGGCAAACCCTGATGAACGAACGCGAGCAGTTGCTGAAAGCCGCTTACCTTGAGGATCTGCGCAATGGGGCCAAGGTTCGCAACTACCTCGCAGAGAAAATCGTCGCGGCCGGGGCCAACACGCCGCAGGCCAAGTGAAGTCGCCCAGGGGGACGCATGGCGCAACGCCGGCCGGTACAGACCCTGTGGGTCTGGGGGCGAAAGGGCTCACTGGTTCCCTCGCAGCGCTGAGAAGGTCGGTGCCAGCCCTGCGCATGTTTCGGGAGTGACCGCTCGAGTCACACCAGCCGCACTAGGCGCATGCCGGTTTCCACCCCCTTACCCGGGGCGACGTAGATCCTTTCCACGCGACCGGCACGCGGCGCGCGGAGTTCGTTCTGCATTTTCATCGCTTCAATCACCAGCAGCCCTGCGCCCTGGCTGACTTCCTGATTCTCAACGACCAAGATCTTCACCACCTTGCCCGGTATGGGCGCCACGATTTCCTGCGGGCCATTTGAGGGCGCGGCGGCGCCGATTCGCTGGCGGCGAGGGTCGTGGATTTCCACCCGGTAATGCCGCGTTCCCACCGTCACCATGCGACGGGCCTCGCGCGTCGGCGCCGCATCTGGTGGAGATGTCACTTGGGCCTGGTACGAACAGCCACCCAGGAGAATCGAATAGACGCCCGGCGCGACTTCCGCCCAATCGGCCTCGCCTGCTTCTTGGTTAAGGAGGTAGGAGAGCGGTCCGCCATTAGCACCGGTGGGCGAGCGGAGTTCGAGCTGATGCTCGCTCGTGCGGGAACCGTGCTGGAGTATGAGGGTGAGTTTCATTTTCTCGCTGTTGCGGCGACGTCCCATCCCTGGTGTCTCGGCGCCCCTCGCCGCCTCCGGCTTCGGCGCGAGCGTTCCGCCGGCGGAGCTCAGCGAGTTTTTCCTGCAAGGTCATGAGAAAAGGGACTAGGGGTTGGGAAGGGAAGGTGCAGGCTTCTCCCCAGCTCCCCGTTCCAAGCACCCAGCCTCTTCATTCACAGGGAGCCCGCTCCATTCCTCGCAAGCCAGGATGGAGTTGGTGGGCCGCCTGGGGTCGTACTTGACGCTGACCGTCTGGCCCGCCAAACTGTGTGCCGCGGCAGCCACCTGGGGCAGCGACGCGATATCCTGCGCCGCCTCGTACGTCACGCGGGCAACCTCGTAGGTGTAAGCGATGAGGCGGGCGGGAGCGGGCGTGCCATCCGACTCCACCAAGTCAATCACGTGGCCGACCGCGATTCGGCCGCGCCGGTTTACCTCCAAACGGCGCTCGCGTTCGATTTCCTCCGCGCTCTTGCGCCGCCAGCGTTTCAGAGAGGCCAGAAGCCACGCTCCTAGCCCGGGGGCCACGGCCGCCCCGGCCAGACCCAGGGTGAGGCGCATCCCAAGGCTCACTGGACTTTCGCCTTCTCCCAGTCTTTCAGGAACTGGTCAAGCCCTTTGTCCGTCAAGGGATGCTTGAGCAACTGCTCAAAAACCTTGTAGGGCATGGTGGCAACGTCGGCGCCAACCTTGGCGGCATCCACCACGTGCAACGGGTGCCGGAGTGATGCGGCCAGGACTTGGGTCTTGAACGAGTAGTTGCGGTAAATCGTCACAATATCGCGGACCAGGTCCATGCCGACATGGGCGATATCGTCGAGCCGGCCCAGGAATGGGCTGACGTAAGTGGCTCCCGCCTTGGCCACCAGCAAAGCCTGGGACGGGGAGAAGCAGAGCGTGGCGTTAACCTTGATGCCCTCACTCGTCAGGAGCTTGACCGCCTTCAGGCCAGCCTTGATGATAGGGATCTTCACGACAACCCACTGATGGAGCTTCGCCAACTCGCGCCCCTGGCTGCACATGCCTTCCGTATCGGTAGCCGTCACTTCGGCGCTCACTGGCCCTTGAACGATCTCGCAGATCTCGACGATCCGCTCCTTGAACTTGGCCCCTTCTTTGGCAATCAAGGACGGGTTGGTGGTAACACCATCGAGGATCCCCATGCTTGCAGCTTCGCGGATTTCGTCTAGGTTGGCCGTGTCCAGGAAGAATTTCACTCTTTACTCCTTTCGAAGGAATTGTTCGGAACGGTCCGTGCGATTATAGCACCGCGCTCAGCCGCGGACGAGAGAAGCCCGCTGCCGGCGTGGTTTCGCCGCCTTCACTGCGTTTCGACCAGCACTTGTTCCGAGGGGGAGCTTTCATTGTTTGTCAGGTCGAGCGCCGTGACGTAGTAGCGATACTGGTGCCCGGTCGTGACCGAGCTGTCGCGAAATATCGGTGTACGCAGAACTTCCGGATTGACCCTCTGCGGCCGACCGTCTTCCTCGCGCCGATAAACGTTGTAGCCGGCGAGATCGGGCTCCGCGTTAGCCGCCCAGACCAGCTCCACCGCATCCGCCGCGTAGATGGCGCTCAAGCCCTGGGGAGCCGCGGGCGGGAAGGTATCGCGCGGTGTGATTTCGGCCAGCGGCGAGTCCTCGCTCTCGGCGACGCGCCCGGCCTCTCTCGTTATGGCTGCGACCTTGTAGAAGTAAGCGCGGTTGAATTCGAACTCTGCATCGCGATAACTGGGGGCGCTAACCTCAGGCAGCAACTGGAATGAGCCCGGCTTTCCTGCGCGGCTCCGGTAAACGCGGTAACCGGCGAAATTGGAAACTGGCTGCCCGGTCACGCTCCGGTCAGGTGCAGACCAAGACAGTTCGAGGGCGCTTTCCGTGGCTCGGACTTGGAAGTCCTTCACGGGCTCGGGAACATCCAGAACAGTGGTGTGAAGCACGTTGGAGGATTCGCTCTCTACCGGGCGGCGGCGGAAACCCCGCGTGAGGGTGCGCACGGCAAAGGCGAAAGTTGCGCCTTGCCCCTGCCGGAACTCGTCTGGCGAAAGCGTGATGGGAAAGATGACCTTTTCGCCTTGGGTGTACCGTGCCAGGTCTTCGGCCGGCAGGGTCAGCCAGGGGTTTAGTCCTGCCGCTGTGTTTGGGGCCTCGCGGCCCGCCGGAGTGATAGCGCGAAAGACCTGGACCTCGAGCGGTTTGGTGAGGCGTTCTCCATCCGTGGCGAGCAGCGGAAGCGCGAAGCTGAGCTCAAGAGTCCGTCCCTTCTGGGCAACAGCGAGATCCGTCACCGGCGCGGGCTGCTCCACCCGCGGGGGCCGGGGAGGGCCTTGGACGCCGCAGGCGATGAAGAAGAGCGCCGCAGATATCGCGGGGGGAATGTAGAGACGCCCCGGCGGGGCGTCTCTACAAGATCGGCGAGTCACAGGATGTACCGGCTGAGGTCTTGGTTTTTGACGATCTCCGCCAACTGTTTCTGGACGTAGGCGGCATCAATCCGCACGGTTTTCTTATCCAGGTCCGGGCCTTGAAAAGAGATCTCGTCCAGAAGTTTCTCCATGATGGTGTGCAGGCGCCGGGCCCCGATATTCTCCGTCTGCTCGTTCACGATGGCGGCGTACTTGGCGATTTCCTCCAGGGCGTCGTCGGTGAAACTGAGCTTGATGCCCTCGGTCTCGAGCAGGGCCGCATATTGCTTGACCAGGGCGCTTTTCGGCTCCTTCAGAATGCGGACGAAATCCTCAACCGTCAGGGAATGCAGTTCCACGCGGATGGGGAACCGTCCCTGGAGTTCGGGGATGAGGTCGGACGGCTTGCTGACGTGGAAAGCCCCCGCTGCGATGAAGAGGATATGGTCCGTGCGGACCATGCCGTAACGCGTGTTGACCGTCGTCCCCTCGACGATGGGCAGGATGTCGCGCTGCACGCCCTCCCGGCTGACGTCGGGGCCGTGGCCGCGCTCGCGGCCGGCGATCTTGTCGATCTCGTCAACGAAGATGATGCCGGACTGTTCGGTGCGCTCCACCGCCACGCGGGTCACCTGGTCCATGTCGATCAGCCGATTTTCTTCTTCCTGGAGGAGATAGTCCATCGCCTCGCCGACGCGCATGCGGCGCTTCTTGCTGCGCGGGCCAAAGAGGCCGGGAAGCATGTCCTTGATATTGATGTCCATCTCCTCGATGCCCTGCGACGAGATGATCTCGAAGGCGGGGAATGCCCGTTCGCGGACGTCCACCTCCACCTGCCGCTCATCCAGCTTTCCTTCCCGGAGTTGGGCGCGCAATTTCTCCCGGGTGCGCTGGTACTGCTCGCGCTGGCGCTCGTCCTCTTCGGTGGGCGGCTTGTCGCCATGCACCGTGGGGAGCGGCGGCAACAGCAGGTCCAACAGACGCTCCTCGGCGTTCTGCTCGGCCTTCTCCGTCACTTCGTCCAATCTTTCTTCGCGCACCATGTCGATGGCGATTTCGACCAGATCGCGAATCATCGATTCGACGTCCCGACCCACATAGCCCACTTCCGTGAAGCGGGAGGCTTCCACCTTGAGGAAAGGTGAATTGGCCAGGCGCGCCAGCCGCCGGGCGATTTCCGTTTTGCCCACGCCCGTCGGCCCGATCATGATGATGTTTTTGGGCAGGATTTCTTCGGCCAGCTCCTGGGCGAGCTTTTGCCGGCGGATGCGGTTCCGCAACGCGACGGCCACCGAACGCTTGGCCTCGGCCTGGCCGACCACGTGCTTGTCCAGCTCAGCTACGATCTGGCGCGGGGTCAGCTCGTCGAACCCCGCGACCGTCTCAATACTCTCCGGCAAATAAAAGACCATAAGCGATTCCGATTCTTAGCGGGGATTGGCCTGGAGTTCCTCGATGTAGATCTGGTCGTTGGTGAAAATGCAGATCTGTCCGGCCAGCATCATGGCTTCCTGAACGATTTCGCGGACGCTCAGTTGCGTGTGCTTGGCTAGGGCGCGCGCGGCGGCGAGAGCGTAAGGGCCCCCGGAACCAATCGCGACAATGCCGTCATCGGGTTCGATCACCTCGCCAGTCCCACTGACGACGAAGGTGTTCTTGTCGTCGGCCACCACCAGCAAAGCTTCCAGTTGCCGCAGCGCCCGATCGGTCCGCCAGTCTTTGGCCAGCTCGACCACGGCGCGGCTCAGATTGCTGTGGTATTCTTCTAGCTTCTGCTCAAACCGCGAGAACAACGCGAGTGCATCGGCGGTGGAGCCCGCAAATCCTGCCAAAACCTTGTCACCGGCTAAGCGGCGGGTCTTCCGAGCCTTGTGCTTGACGATGCTTTCTCCCATGGTGACCTGGCCGTCACCACCCATCGCCAGCTGGTTGCCCCGGCGCACGCAGAGGATTGTCGTGCCGTGAAATTTCGCCGTCTTGCTCACGAAACCTCCAAACTGACATTATAACAGACTGGCTTGCCCTCAGCGCACCGGTTCGAAGAGGCTTGAGGGATAGTTCGCGTCGTACTCGGCCGCGGTGCGGAACACTTCGGAAGAGCGCTCGCCGTTGAGGAAGCGCGTGATGTGCATCGGCGTCTGGATTTCCTGAAACTTGCGGTAGTCGCCGTAAACCTCGGCGAACTCATCCCACTCATGGGTCTCCGGATTCTGGACGCGGTAAGTGATCCGCACGGGCAGGAACTTCGCCTTGTTCAGATACAACTTTACCTGCACCTGTTGCGCATCGACGAGGGCCAGGACGCGGACGGGAAGGGCGTCCACGAAATCCGTCCCACCGTCTTGAATGAGCAGGCCCGGCTCGTGGATGAGGCGGCGCAGCAGGTTTTCGAGCGAGTAACGGTTTGCCAGCCGCCAGCGTCGGACCTGCTCGGGCGGCTGGCGAATCATCCCGTAGCGATCCAATTGCCAGCCACGCTCGCCATTGTTCACCAGGATGACGGGCTTGCCTTTCCCGTAGGCGAACCGGCGCTTCTCCGGGTACTCCACCGTGCTCTCGAAGGGAGCAAAACCCGTTGTGACCCCGTCTGCGATGGCGAATATCCGGCCCCGAGTGGTCAGGCTCTTGGCGCGGAGAAACGCCTGGCCGCCGAGCGCCTGGACAGCGCGGTCGAGAAGTTCCTGGGCCTGGGGGTCAATCTGCGAGGCTGGCCCGGAGGGATTCTGGCCGGCGGCAGAGGGCAGCAGGCGGAAGGCAGCAAACAGCAGGCAGAGGGCGGAAGGCAGTCGGCAGAGACGCAGCGGCCTCAGAACAGCTAGTGGCGCTCGTTTATTCTTGTCCGCCAACTGATTTGCCATAGCACCAGTTGCCTGCGCCGGAGGGATCACACATCCGCTTTGACGACGGCCAGCCATTGCCATACGATGTTCCGCTCGCGATGATCCCCACCCCGTGTACCGTCTACGATCTGCCTCTCTAGCCGCAGAGCACGTTCCCGCCGTTGACGTTCACAATCTCACCTGTCATGTAGGATGCCATTTCCGAAGCAAGGAATAGGATCGGAGCGGCAATCTCCTCGGGGCGCGCGAGGCGGTGCAAAGGGATGGTGCCGAGTACCTGCTGGTACTCGCGGCGGTTACTCACCACGGGCGTGCACATGTCGGTCGCCACCCAGCCGGGCGCGACGCAGTTCACCAGGATGCCCTGCGGAGCCAGTTCAGTGGAAAGTCCTTTGACCAGACTGATCACGCCGCCCTTGCTTGCCCCGTAATGTGTGTGAAAGGCTTCGCCCCGCTGCCCGGCGGTGGAGGAGACAACGATAATGCGGCCTGAGTGGCGGCGGATCATGGCAGGAACGGCGTAGTGGATAACTGCATAGACACCTTTGAGATTGATGGCCATCATTTCGTCCCACTGCCGCTCCGGCATGCGTTCAATGGGCGCAGGTGTGGCGTTCCAGATTCCAGCGTTGGCGACGAGAATGTCCAGCCGGCCGAAGCGGCGGACCGCTTCGCTCACCAGCCGCTTGGCGTCGGCCATCCTGGAAACTTCGGCGCGGAGCGCGACCACGTGGAAGGCGTGTCGCCCGCAACTGCGCACCATGTCTCTGGCCGCTTGGGCGGCCTGGCGGTAGCTGAAAACAACCTTTGCCCCCGCCTCGGCCAAGAGTTTCACCGTGGCCGCGCCGATGCCGCGCGAGCCTCCAGTGACTACGGCGACTTGGTTCTCAAGGTTGATCTGCATGGCGAAATTATCGGGTCATCGATTCGTCGAATCATTGAGTCATAGGACGCAGGAATCGTTTTCTCTGTCCTGTCAATTCACTCAATCGCTCAACCACTCAATGGTTCAATGCGCTCGCTGGTTGTTTGAACCGCGAAAGAACCTGGTTCCTAACTCGCTCTGCAAGCCTGCGGATGTCCTCGCTCGTCAGACCTGCCGTGGGGACCGACGGGTGCACAATCACCTCGATGTGTCCGGGACGGATGTGAACCGTGTCCGGTCTCAACACGGCCATCGTCCCATTAAGCGTGATGGGGAGGATGGGGACGCCGGCGCGTATCGCCAGGTGAAAGGCGCCTGCCTTGAACGGCAGAATCTCGCCCGTCCGGCTGCGGCCGCCCTCTGGGAAAACCACGACGGGGCAACCCTCGCGAATTTTCCTTACGGCCTCATCCAGGCTCTTGCGGGCTCTTCCGGGTTGCTCGCGATGGACGGCGATGTGTCCCGACCTCCGCAGGTGCCATCCCATGAAGGGATACCGGAACAGCGAGCGTTTGGCTACAAAGCGGAACTGGAACGGCAGGCTCACGAGCAGGACGGGAATATCCATCGAACTTTGATGATTGACGCAGAGGATCGCCGGCGCGGTTGGGTTCACATGCTCCAGGCCCTCGATTGTCACGCGTATCCCGCTGGTCTTCAGGATCAGCCACGACCAGAAACGCGCGCAGGCATGCTGCCAGCGACCCCCTGAGTCGAAAAGCGAGCTGCCCAGCGACAGCGTGCCCATCACAGCCGTGTAGAGGTAGATCAGGTTGTTGGTGAACAACAGCGAACGCAGATAGCTGAGGCAGTCTTTGACTTCTGCTGCCGTCCATTTCTTGTGGGCCGAGATGGCGGAGGAGGGCTCCATGTTGGCGCTAGAAGTGTGCAGCGGCGTTTTGGCTGGTGATGTTGGGAATCTCGAGCTTTCCCTCGCGCCAGGCCTTCTTGATGGCTCCCACCAGGAAGAGCGAACCGGCCGCCAGGACAACATCCTCGGGCGCGCTGACCTGGTAGGCACGCTCGAGGGCGCGCCGCGGCTCTGCTTCGATGACGATTCGAGGCGGCTGGCAACGGGCGGCTGCCAGAATTTCCTCGGGTGAGGCGGCGCGCGGCTGGTCGGGCCGGGTGAGATAGACTTCTACGGCGAGGGGGAAGAGTATCTCGCTGATTTCCCCGATCGCCTTGTCGCGCATGGAAGCGAACACCAGCCGCACGCGCCGGCCGGGCAAAAGCTCTCGCACGAAGGCCGCAATCTCGCGAGCCCCGGCGGGATTGTGCGCGCCATCCAGCAGAACCAGCGGGCGCTCGTGAATGAGTTCGAGACGGCCGGGCCACGAGGTGTCCCGCAAGCCTTCCAGAATGGCGCCGTGTGTTATGTTCATCCCTTCCTGCCGGAGCTGCCAGGCAGCCGTCACCGCCGCCACGGCATTCTCCACCTGGAACCTGCCGAGCAGCGGCACGACGAGGTTGGAGAAGTAGTCGCCATTGAGAGTGAAGTCGAATTCGTAGCGTCCCTGCCGGTGGTGGAGGTTCGCCAGCCGCGAAAGGGCCGGAGTTTCGACCAGGGGCGCTGCCAGCTCGGCGCACCGGCGACGAATGACTTCCGCCGCCTCGGGGTGCGCGCAGGCGGAGACCACGGGTCGGCCCGGTTTGATGACGCCGGCTTTCTCCCCCGCGATGGCCGCGTGCGTCGTACCCAGGAACTCCTGGTGGTCGAGAGCGATATTGGTGATCACTACCACGCGAGGTTCGGTGATGTTGGTGGCGTCCAACCGGCCGCCCATCCCCACTTCGAGTACTGCGAACTCCACCCGTGCCCGCGCAAAGTGTAGGAACGCGGTGGCCGTGAGAAATTCAAAAAAGCTGGGCCGAAACTCCAGCAGCTTCTGCTCCAGGAGCCGGTCCACGGCCTGCTGGATGTCCGTAAAGGATCGCGCGAAATCCTCGTCGGAGATTTCACGTCGGTTGACCTGGATTCTCTCATTCACTCGGACCAACTGGGGAGAGGTGTAGAGGGCCGTCCGGTAGCCGGCATGTTCAAGAATGCTCGCCAGGATAGCGGACGTGGAGCCTTTGCCGTTGGTACCGGCCACGATGGCTGTGGGATATTGTTGGTGCGGGTGGCCCAGGGAGCCCAGGATGGTGCTGATCGCCTCCAGTCCGAACCTCACCCCGCGCAATTCGTGTCCCAGATCGGCAAGGTAGCTCAGACACTCTGCGTAGTTCATCAGCTCAAAAGCGGGATGCAGAACTTGGTACTCGAAACTCGAAAACCGAAACTCGAAGCTCGCCCAGCGCCTTCGGCGTCTGCGTCCGAGACCGCAACGGCCTGATGACTCGAGGGCTCAAGGACTCAATTCATGCGGCGAAGTCTCAGGCGCCGAAGAGACTCAAAGCCCGGGCAAGGTACGCCTTCAGCTCCTTGCGCGGCACAATGGCGTCCAGCATGCCGTGCGCCAGCAGGAACTCGGAGCGCTGGAAGCCTTCGGGCAGCTTCTGCCGGATCGTTTGCTCGATGATCCGCGGGCCGGCGAAGCCGATCAATGCTCCCGGCTCGGCGATGATCAGGTCGCCCAGCATCGCGTAGCTGGCGGTTACACCTCCGGTTGTGGGGTCGGTGAGCACGGAGATGTAAGGCTTGCGGATCTCATCCAGCCGGGCCAGGCCGGCGCTGATCTTGGCCATCTGCATCAGGCTGATGGCGCCTTCCATCATGCGGGCGCCGCCCGAGCAGGAAACAATCACCAGCGGCAGCGTCTCGGCGATACACCGATCGATGGCGCGGGTGATCTTCTCGCCGACCGCGGCGCCCATGCTCCCTCCAATGAAGTTGAACTCCATGGCGCAGATGATGAGCGGCTTGCCCTCCAGCAAGCCTTCGCCCGTGATGAGCGCGTCCTTCAAGCCCGTGGCCTTCTCCGCCTTCCTCAAGCGTTCGCGGTAGCTCTTGGTGTCTTTGAATCCGAGGGGGTCGGTGGTGGCCAAGTGGGTGTCGTGCTCCGTGTAGCGGGCGCCGTCAAAGAGCATTTCCAGCCGCGCCCGAGCGCTCATCTTGAAATGGCAGTTGCACTTGGGGCAGCACTGAAGGTTGGCTTCTAGATCCTTCTTCCAGAGGACCTGTTTGCAGCCGTCACACTTCACCCACAGCCCCTCGGTCTGGACGCGCTTTTCCGCCGGGGCTTCAAGGGCCTTCCTTTCTTTGCGAAACCAGGTCATAGAGACCTCAATATTCGATGCCGCGCTGGGCGGGAATCCCTTTGTGGTAAGGATGCTTGACCTCGCGCATCTCGGTGACCAGATCGGCACACTCGATGAGCGAGGGATGAGCGTTCCGGCCGGTAAGAATCACGTGCACCATTTCGGGCTTTCCTTTGAGCGCCTTCACTACCGCTTCGGGGTCCAGCATCCTGTAATGTATAGCGTAATTGATTTCGTCCAGGACGACGAGGTCGTACTCACCACCGGCGATCTTCTCGCTCGCCAACCGCCAAGCTTCCTCAACCAAGCGGATATCTTCCGGGTCCGGTTTCTGCGCGCCGAGTTTCACAAACCCGCGGCCCATGGGAAGGATTTGGAAACGCTCCTCGCCCAGCATCCGCGCGGCGTCCAATTCACCATAGTGCCAGGAGCCCTTGATGAATTGCACCATCAGGACCTTGAGCCCCTGCCCGACGGCGCGCAGGGCCATGCCCAGCGCGGCCGTAGTCTTGCCTTTTCCCGATCCGGTATGAACGATGATCAGGCCTTTCTTGGTGTCTGGCAAGCTCACCTCGAATCGTCCTGCCGCCTCGGCCGCCTTTAGCCTTCCCGGCGTGCCGTGGGAGCGCCGCTATAGTCAGCGCGGGTAGGGGTATCCGCGCAGGATTGTAAAGCCGCGATAGATTTGTTCTAGCAGCAGGGTCCGGGCCCAACCGCTCGTGAGGGTCAGGCGCGAGAGCGAGAGCGGCCAGTCAGCCTGCTGGTGAAAGGCCGCCGAGAATCCCTCCGGGCCACCTACCAGGAAAGCCAGTTCGCGCGTTCCGCGCAGGGCCTGCTGGCCCAACCACTCGGCGAACTCTTCCGAGGTCCATTCGCGGCCGCGCGGGTCAAGGAACACTTTCGAGCTGCCGTCCAGTTTCTCCATCAGCCGCCGCTCGGCCGGGCAAAGCTTCTTCCCGTAGGTGCCTCCGGTGCTCCGGGTGGAGGGGATTTCCTCGACCGCCACCTCACAGAAGTGCGCGATCCGCGCTTGGTAGTCGGCTTGGAGGGCGCGCAGGTGCGCGTCCTTCGTCTTGCCTTGCCAGATAACCCGGATCCGCATGAGACTTCTCGTTTCCTTCCGTCAAGCAGGATGCCTGCCTGGCTTGAGGAAAGGGGTGCGCCGACTAGGTCTCGATTTCCGGTACGGGCACCCGCTTGGCGGTCTTCCACAAGCGCTCCAGGTCATAGAAATGCCGTGCCTGCTCCAGGAAGATGTGCACAACGAAATCGAGGTAGTCGAGCAGAATCCATTCGGCCCGCGAATACCCTTCCACGTGCGCGGGCGATACGCCGGCCTTCTCGAGCTGCTCCGAGACGGCGTCGCCAATCGCCTGCGTGTGCCGTGTGGATGTGCCGGTGCAAATCAGGAAGAAATCAGTAAACGAACAGATTCCTTTCAGGTCAAGGACCGCCAAGTCCAGGGCCTTGCGACCCTGGGCGGCACAGACGGCCTGCCGCAGGTGCGCTGTCATCATCGTGTGGGCCCCGTCCTGGCGGGGCGATAAAGACCCTCCTTCACAATGTATTGTTCCACAAGCGGCGGAACAAGACCAGTCACCCGGCGCCCGGCCCGGATAGCCTCTCGAATGTCCCGGGAGGCGACGGGAACATCCACACCCCGAAGCACATGTAGCGTTGTGCGCTTCATCCGGATTTTCTCCGGCGAAGCAGTCCCGCGAGCGGAGCGGAGCAGGCTACGCGGCACCGTCTTCCAGATCTCGTGACTTGAAAACGCGGGCCGTGAGACAACAATGAAGTTCGCCGTCTGCAGGAGGCGGCGATACTCCTTCCAGTGGGGAAGGTCCAGGAAGGCATCCGCGCCCAGCAGGAAAAAGAGATGGTCGTGAGGGCTGAGCGAGCGTTTCACCGCGCGCGCCGTGTCGATGGAGAAGTGAGGCCGACCGTCCGGTCGCGGTGCCTCAAGCAATGAGGCAACGAAGCGCGCGTCGCCCGCGCAGGCCAGCGCCACCATGGCGAAGCGGTGATGAAAGAGGGTGAGCCGGTCGCGGTATTTGTGCGGCGGATTGCCCGAGGGCACGAGGAGGACGCGGTCCAGCCGGAACTTGCGGGCGGCGGCTTCAGCGGCCCGCAGGTGACCGGCGTGAATAGGATCAAAGGTTCCGCCGAAAAGCGCGATGTTCACGGGCTGGTGAGTCCTATGGTTCGCGTACCGGAGTCGTGTCGGTCGCAGGGCTGGGCCGGGGAATCTGTTCCAGCATCGCCCAGGTTGCCTGCTTCAATTCCTCCAAACCTTCGCCGGTCACGCCGGAGATTTCGTACAGCGGTTTTCCCAGCTCACGGCAGAATTCCCGCAGCGAGATGAGCCGGTCGCCTTCGCCCGCGGCGTCCACCCGCGAGGCGACGAGTAACATCGGCTTGCTGGCGACCGTGGGGCTGAAGCTTTCCAGCTCCTTCAGAATAACGCCATAGTCCTCAACGGGATCCCGTCCCGATTGCTCTGCCACGTCCATGAGGTGGAGCAGCAGGCGCGTGCGTTCCACGTGCTTCAGAAAGCGCGTGCCCAGCCCGCGGCCGAGATGCGCGTCGGCTATCAGGCCAGGAACGTCGGTCATTACGAACGAGCGCTCCGGGTCGAGGGCTACGACGCCCAAGTGAGGCTCGAGCGTCGTGAACGGGTAGTCCGCAATCCTGGGCCGGGCCGCGCTGAGGCGCGAGATCAGAGTCGATTTCCCAACGTTAGGGAAACCCACGAGGGCCACGTCTGCCAGCAGCTTCAGTTCCAGCCGCAGGGTCAGTTCTTCACCCGGCCCGCCAGGCTCCGCCTTCCGCGGGGCCTGATGCGTGGAAGTCGCGAAGCGGGCGTTTCCGCGGCCGCCCCGGCCACCCTTAGAGGCGAGAAACCGCCCGCCGGGAGCATCGAAATCAAACAACTTCTCGCCCGTCGCGTCGTCCAAAACTATGGTGCCTACCGGCACCTGGAGGGTCAAGTCCTTTCCGTCCTGGCCGTGCCGGTTGGAGCCCTCCCCGTGGCCGCCGCGCTCGGCAGCGAATTCGCGATTGTAGCGGAATTTCAGCAGCGTGTTGAGGTGTTCGGTGCTTTCCAGGTAAATGCTGCCGCCGCGGCCGCCGTCGCCACCGCTGGGGCCGCCACGCGGGACGAACTTCTCCCGGCGGAAAGCCACGCAGCCGTTTCCGCCGGCACCCGCCGCCACGTGGATTTTTGCCTCGTCAATAAACACGGCAACAAACCGGGATGCGGGAGAATCCGGGTCCCGCGAACCCCGAACCCCGACATCCGAGTCCCAAAGCAATTTGGTCAGAAACAACAAAAGCGGCGGGGCAAGGAATCAAGCTGACTCCACCCTCGCCGCTCGCAGGCTCAGTTGGCCGAGGGAACCAGGATGTGAACATAGCGGCCCAGGCGGCCCTTGTCCTCAAACCTTACGACACCCGCGACCTTGGCGTAGAGGGTGTCATCCTTGCCCAGGCCGACGTTGTCTCCCGGCTTCAGGCGCGTGCCGCGCTGGCGGACCAGGATGGAGCCGCCGGAAACCAGTTGTCCGTCAAACCGTTTGACGCCCAACCGCTGGGCGTTGGAGTCGCGTCCGTTGCGGGAACTCCCCAAACCTTTCTTGTGTGCCATAACACAATGCCTCGTCCGTCGTGTCTTCCTGTCCCGGGGCCCTAGACGGTAACGATGTCCTTGATAAGGACTTCGCTGAAAGCCTGGCGGTGTCCGGTGGTGCGCCGGTATTGCTTCTTCCGCTTGTACTTGAGGACCCGAACCCTGGGGGCGCGCGCGTTGCGCAGGATGACGCCCCTCACTCGGGCGTTCTCAACCAGCGGCGTGCCCACACTCAGCGTCTTCTTGCGGACCGCGCAAACGTGGTTGAACTCCACGCCAGAGCCGGCTTCGCCTGGCAGCCGTTCCACGCGGATCACGTCGCCTGGTGAGACTTTATACTCTTTGCCGCCCGTGCGGAAGATGGCGTACATTCAGTGGCCTCTGGCGCTGGAACTCCGAAAAAACCATTATACAGGCTCAGGCAAAAACGTGTCAACGCCGGCGCGGCCCTCAGAGTCCGCCTTGAGCGCGAAGCCTCCGAGGTCGGGAATCACCCGGCAGATCTCGTCAATCTTGCTCCGCCAATTTCTCTCTTCGGCCTGAGTTGACAGACAAGCCCCGAGAGGACCGTGAATCAGGACGATCAGCGGTCCCGGACCGCCGATGCTATAATTCCGGTGTGCGCTACCGCATCGTGGTCATTGAAGACGAGAAAGACATCGTCGAACTCGTCCGCTACAATTTCCGCAAAGAGGGCTTTGAGGTCGCCAGCTTCGGCCGGGGCCGTGAAGGATTGGAATACCTGCGGCGCCATCCTGCCGACCTGGTGCTGCTGGACATCCTGCTGCCCGACGAGGACGGCTTTGCGATTTGCCGCCGCCTGCGCGCCGACGACCGTTTGAAGTCCCTGCCGGTAATCTTCCTGACGGCCAAGGGGGAGGAGTTTGACCGCGTGTTGGGCCTGGAAATTGGCGCCGATGACTACGTGGTAAAACCCTTCAGTCCGCGGGAACTGGTGGCGCGGGTCAAGGCCGTGTTGCGCCGTCAGGAGCGCGCGGCGGAGAAGCGCGAAGTGGTGGAGGCGGCGGGCCTGCGGCTTGACACGCGCACGCAGGGAGTGACCGTTCACGGACGGCCGGTGGAACTGAGCACCCTGGAGTTCAAACTGCTTTTCTTCCTGGCTTCTCATCCGCGGCACGTCTTCAACCGCGACCGTCTGCTGGATGAGGTCTGGGGCCGCGACCGCTTTGTGACCCCACGCACCGTGGACGTGCACATTCGCCGCCTCCGCGAGAAGATCGAAGCGCAGCCCGACCGGCCGCAGTTCCTGCAAACCGTGCGGGGCAGCGGCTACCGATTCGCGCCGGAAGAAGGGGAGGCCGGCAAAGGAGAATGATTCGGCGGTCAGCCGTTAGCGTCAGCTTTCAGCCAGAAGGGAGTGGAGCGCCGGTGGTTGGCATCCAAAAGTCGAGGGTCGGAGTCGAGGAGTCGTTCGCCGTCATCTGTCGGGCGCCAACGGTTGGCTTATTGGGGACCGGCGACTGTGGGGTGTTCCTTCCATGATTTTGCGCAGCCCCATTTTTCGGAAGCTCCTTGCCAGCGCTTTTTCCCTCATTGCGGTGACGCTTCTAATTTTGGATTTCTACATGACTCGCTACACGGCGCAGCGAGAGGTGCAGAGCGTCGAGCAGCGATTGGAGGCGCAGGCACGGCTCCTGGCCGGCGAACTCGAAGCTATCCCCGCTGGCCCCCTGGAGGGCTGGGCGAAGGAGGTAGGCGAGCGAGCGCGGGCGCGGGTCACGATCATCGACCCTCGGGGGGTGGTTCTGGCGGACTCCCAGCACGACCCCGAAACCATGGAGGAGCACTCGAACCGCCCGGAAATCCGGGCGGCTTACGAAAATCGCGTGGGCAGTTCCATCCGCCACAGTCACACGCTCAACCGGGACCTGTGTTATTTGGCGATCCCCCTTGTCTTGCGTGGCCAGGGAGGTTATGTGCTGCGCCTGGCGCTGCCCCTGGAGGAGATTGACGCCGCCGTGGCTGCGGTGCGGTGGCGCATCCTGGGGGCGTCACTGGCCGCCATTGTTGTTGCCCTGGGGATCGCCTACTCCTTCTCTCGCTCTTTCACCCGCCGCATCGGGCGGTTGCGCGCCTTTGCGGAGGGTTTGGTCGGCGCGCGCTTCTCCGAAAGCCCGCTCCCCGACGCTCGGGACGAACTCGGTGCTCTGGCTCGGTCACTCAATCTGATGGCCTCGCAGCTCCACGACCTCGTGGAGCGGCTGCACCTGGAATCCGCGCGCCGCGAGGCCATTCTGGCCAGCATGATGGAAGGGGTGCTGGCCGTGGACGAAGAGCTGCGGATCACCTTCTGGAACGAATCTTTCGCCCGGGCGGTCGGCGCGCGGGAACCCATTCCGGAGAAGGTACCGCTGGTGGAGGTGATGCGGGACCCGGCATTGCGCGAGATGCTGGCGCGCGTGCTGGCCACGGGCGAGTCTCGAAAGGAACGTCTCGAGCTTCCTGCCGCGCAAGGCCGCGCCTTCGAAGTGCAGGTCTCGGCGCTCACCTCCGGCACGGGTCGTGGGGCCATCGCCATCCTCCATGACATCACCGGCCTGGAACGTTTGGAACGCGTACGGAAGGATTTTGTGGCCAACGTCTCGCACGAGCTGCGCACCCCGCTCACCGCCATCCGGGGCTACGCGGAAACGCTGCTCGAAGGCGCACTCGAAGACAAAGAGAACAGCCGTAAGTTCCTGGAGATCGTCAAGGCCCACGCCATTCGCCTGAACAACATCGCCTCCGACCTGCTGGCGCTCTCGGAGTTGGAATCGGGGAAGCCGGGGCCCGCACCCGAGGCAATTTCAGTCCGCGAGGCAGTGGAAGCCGCCCTGCGCACGGTCGAGGCCGAAGCGCGCCAGCGAGAAGTGAAGTTGGTTTCCGGGAATCTGGAAGAGGTCCAGGTGATGGGCGACCGCGGGCAACTTGCGCAGGCGCTCGTGAACCTCCTGGACAACGCCGTGAAGTTCAATCGACCCGCCGGAGAGGTGAAAGTGGGAATCACCCGCCCGGGGGGCGGGAAGGTCGCCATTGTGATTGCCGACACCGGCATCGGCATTCCCTCCGTCGAACTGCCGCGCATCTTCGAGCGTTTCTATCGCGTGGATAAGGCCCGCTCCCGCGAAGTTGGCGGGACGGGTCTGGGGTTGTCCATCGTCAGGCACATCGTGGAGCGCCTGGGCGGTTCCGTATTGGTGGAAAGCCAGCTAGGGAAGGGGTCCACGTTTACGGTCCTGCTCCCCTCCGCCTAAGACTATTTGTCTGTCCTGACCACCCGCTTGGTCGCCCCGGAATTAACCTCGCTTTCACAAATCTGTCATCACCCCTCAACGCGCCGCAGATAAGCTCTCGTTGAAATGAGCTCTGCTTTTGCCGGATATGCCGGAGCTGCATGGGCGAGCGGCCTGTTGGTCGTGCTCGTCGTAGTCGTCTTCGCCGTGGTAGGCAGCCCGAGGCCGGACCCGAAAATGGCTTTCTTGCTGGGCCTGCTGGCGAATCTCCCGGCAGAAGGGGGAGAGCAGAAACCGAGCCGGCAAGCGAAGGTCTCAGACCAACCCGAGCCTTCAAGCAGCGTGAGCACGTTTGGCTCGCACATCTACGACTTCTTTGCATGTGAAAACGCGCGGGGACAGATTGACTGATCCATTCCCCGCCTCGGGAGCTTCGCGGCGTAGAGATGCCGGGCGCAGCCGCACTTCATGCGGCGGATTGAACATCAAAGGCCCGCGCAATGAGCAGGCAACCCGACACCAAGCAGGCCAAAGCGTCCAATCCCTCTGGTTCGTGCCGGTTAAAAACAAGGAGCAGATGATGGATACGAGAAGAATGACCGCGTGCTTAGTCTTAAGCGTCGCCCTCTTCGCCACGGGCTGGACGGCCCGGGCGGCGGATGGCCGTCCACGAACCGACAACTCGGATGTGACGCCTGCCGCTCGCAACTCCCGGACGGGGAGCGCTCCGCCCGCCAGCGTGCGCCCGCCAGACCCCGGCGGAAGTCAGGCGACACCTGCCGATGAACTCACCATCCTGAAGCAGCAGCTTGCTCGCCAGCAAGAGCAGATCGAGCAGCTCCGCGCGGCACTCGAGGAGCAGAAGCAGATGCTCGAGCGGGCGCTGCAATCTCCGCCGGGCGCCACGGCTCAAGCAGCCAATCTCGGGCAAGTAGCGAGCCTGAGCCCCACTCTTCCTTCCGCCGCGAAGTCCGTCGAAGCCAACCCCGCTCTCGCCCCGACGCCGGCGTTGGGGTCCGATCCAGTGACCCAGCAACAGATGGAGAGCTATACCAAGAAAGTGGATCAACTGGATAAGGCGGTCGGCACGCTCAACAAGGGCTTGGCGGGATTCAAGTTCAGCGGCGACTTTCGGCTACGTTCGGACAGCATTTTCCGCTCCTCCAAGAGCGTTGCCGGCCCGGCACAGAACGTCCGGGCGCGTTACCGGCTGCGGTTCAACGTCGACAGGGCGGTCAGCGACCAGATCGACACCCACCTCCAACTGAGCTCGGGACCCTTCAACAACCCGCTGACTTACGATAGCGACTTCAACGGCACCGTCACCCGCGGTTCGATCCTTCTCAGCGAGGCTTGGGGAGACTTTCATCCCAACAAGAACTTCAGCTTCCGCGGGGGAAAGCTGTCGGAAGTTTTCGCCGACAACGCCAGATTCCTGATCGACGATGATGTTCGGTTGAATGGCTTCCAGGAAATTGCCAAGACTCAAACGACCTCGAGTTCCCTCGGCAAGGTGACGTTTGAGGTTCGCGCCGCCCAGTACATTTTCACCAATCCCAACGTTCAAGTGCTGCCAACTGCTGCGCAGTGCAGCGGGGCCAGTCCTCCCGCCAACTGCGCGTACGTCAGCGCCGGCTTCGAGCCCGGACAAAAGGTGCCCAGCACTAACCTCTTTGACCAGGGTTTTGTCGTCACCGCATCCACGAGCGATAACGTGACGCACCAAGTGACTGCCAACTTTGAACTCTGGCGGAATCCCAACAGCATCCAACTGGCTTCGCTGGCCTCCGGGTTTCCGCTCCTGGGGAACTCCTACTACGGTGTCACGTTGTCGGGGCCCATCGGCGGGGCAGGAAACGCGACGACGACCAAGGGCGGAGCCATCTTCACGGCTGATAACTTTCGGATTGGCCAGGTGGTCTATCGCCTCGACTACAGGGGCTGGAAAACACACCGGCAGGGATTCCCGGTTTCCCTGGAGTTGCACGCCGCCAAGAACTTCGGCGCCGACTTCTATGACAACGCCCTGATGGGCCAGATTTCCGCGGGCGAGACCAAGAAGTTCGGCGACGTTGCGTTCAAGTACGGCTTCTTCTACAAGCAGGCCAATTCCATGATCTCGCAGCTCACGGATGATGACGTCGGGACGGGCACCGGTGTGAACCTCAGAACTCACATGATCCGTTTCGACATCGGGTTCAACAAGTTCATGGCTTGGCAAAACCTGCTTTTCATTCAGAACGAACTGGCTGGAGACGACCCAGCCCGCAATTTCTTCGTGAATCTGCAGCGGGGAACGGGCACGCAATACCGCTACCAGAGCCAGCTGCAGTTCACATTCTAACTTGAAGAAAAGGGGGCGGGTCTCCGCCCCCTGACTCGGCGTTAAGCCGTCTTAACAGCATTGTAATGTGGCTGTAACAAAACAGCCTCAATCTCAATCATGGAGGAAATCCAATGAAAAAGCTGTCGGCCTTCCCTTTAGTGCTGACGCTTGTCGTGGCAGGGATGGCGGTCGCCATAATCTGGGGGCCCGAGAAGCAGTGGGCGGCGCCTCCCCCCCCACCGGCATCGCTGATCAACGGAGCCGGGGCTACCTTTCCATACCCCATCTATTCCAAGTGGTTTGACGAATACCACAAGCTCCACCCCGACATTCAGATCAATTATCAGTCGATCGGTTCGGGGGGTGGCATCCGGCAGGTCATTGCCGGCACAGTGGACTTCGGTGCAAGCGACGGCCCGATGACGGACGAGCAGCTTCAAGATTACAAAGGGAAATACGGCCATGACATCTTGCACTTCCCGACTGTATTGGGTGCCGATGTCCCCACGTACAACATCCCGGGCTTCAGGGGGGAACTGAAGTTCACCCCGGAGGCTCTGGCCGGGATCTTCCTGGGCAAAATCACAAAGTGGAATGACCCGGATATTGCGCGTGCCAATCCAGGCGTGAACCTGACCGGAGACGACATCGTGGTAGTGCACCGGTCGGATGGTAGCGGCACAACCTATGTGTGGGTGGACTATCTTTCCAAAGTCAGCGAGGAGTGGAAGACCAAGGTGGGGAAGGGCACGTCGGTTAACTGGCCCGTGGGCCTGGGCGGTAAGGGGAATGAGGGCGTGGCCGGTCTGGTCAAGCAGACGCCGAATTCCATCGGCTACGTTGAGCTCATCTACGCCATCCAGAACAATATGCCCTACGGTCAGGTCCGGAATTCCTCGGGTAGTTTCGTCAAGGCCGATTTGTTGAGCGTCACGGCGGCAGCCGCGGGCGCGGCTAAGGAGATGCCGGATGACTTCCGGGTTTCCATTACGAATGCGCCTGGGAAGAATGCTTATCCCATTGCCAGCTTCACTTGGCTGCTGGTTCCCTCGACGATTCAGGACGGCGCAAAGCGCAAGGTCATTACGGACTTCCTGCACTGGATGTTGAACGACGGGCAGAAGCTCGCCGAGCCGCTGGCCTACGCTCGCCTTCCCAAGGAAGTGGTCGCCAAGGAAATGAAAGCCATTTCCGGGATCAAATAGCATGGCAAGCACAACAGTGGTGGTCGAAGGCGCGCCCCGCCCGGGGCGGGCGCGCGCCTTTCTTCTTCGCTTGCGAAGTGGCGACGAGGTTGCCCATCTCATTACTCTGGTTTTCGCCTCGGCCATCTTTCTGATTACCGTCCTGCTGGTTTTCGAGCTTTACCGGAACTCGGCGCTGGCGCGCGAAAAGTTCGGCTGGATGTTCCTGGTCACGCGCACCTGGGATCCCGTCTTCGAGGACTTTGGGGCCCTCCCCTTTGTCTTCGGGACGGTGGTGACGTCGGCGGTAGGCCTGCTGATCGCGGTCCCCCTGGGCGTTGGTGCGGCTATCTTTCTGGCGGAGATGGCTCCAGCGCGCATTTCCGACGCGCTCGCCTTCCTTATCGAATTGCTGGCCGCGGTTCCCAGCGTCATCTACGGTCTGCTGGCCATTTTCACGCTTGTGCCGCTGCTGCGGACCGTCGTTCAGCCTTTCCTGAAAAAGACCCTGGGTTTTCTTCCCCTCTTCCAGGGGCCCAACTACGGTGTGGGATTGCTGGCGGCCGGCATCATTCTGGCCATCATGATCGTTCCATTCATCGTTTCAATTTCGCGGGAAGTCTTGATGGCGGTCCCGGTGGAGCAGCGAGAGGCGGCGCTGGCGCTGGGCGCCACCCGCTGGGAATCTACCTGGAAGGTTGTGGTGCCTTACGCGCGCGCGGGAATTCTGGGTTCGATCTTCCTGGCCATGGCCCGGGCGCTGGGTGAAACGATGGCGGTGACCATGGTCATCGGCAATGATCCCAAGATTACCTCGTCGCTGTTCGCGCCCGGCTATTCCATCGCCGCGGTCATTGCCAACGAGTTCACCGAAGCCACCAGCGACCTTTACATTCACGCCCTGATCGAGCTGGGCTTGGTGCTCTTCATTCTGACGATCATCCTCAACGGCCTGGCACGCTTGCTGATCCTGGCGACGCAGCGAAAAGGGACGGCGCATCCATGAATTATCGGACAGTCTGGAGAAAATCCGTCAACGCCGTGATGTTCAGCCTGACCGGGCTCTGCACCCTGTTGACGGTTTGCATTCTCTTTTTCATTCTCGGTTATCTGGTCTGGCACGGCGGGCGCGCCATCAATTGGGATTTCTTCACCAAGCTGCCGAAACCCGTGGGAGAGACCGGCGGAGGGATGGCTAACGCCATTGTTGGGAGCGCGAAACTGCTCCTTCTCGCCACGCTGACGGGAGTTCCCGTCGGCTTCATGGGAGGGGTTTATCTCGCGGAGTTTGGCGGGAAGACCTTTTCGTTTCTGGTCCGTTACACGACCGACCTGCTGAACGGCGTGCCTTCGATCGTCATGGGGATTTTTGCCTATACGATGGTTGTCCTCCCCATGAAGCACTTTTCGACTCTGGCGGGAGGGCTGGCCCTCGGCGTGATGATGATTCCCATCGCCGTTCGTAGCACCGAAGAATTCCTTCGCACCGTTCCAGTAACTCTTCGGGAAGGGGCCTTGGCGCTGGGGGCGAGCAAATGGAAAGCTATCGCGACCGTAGTGATTCCGGCCGCCTTCCGGGGAATTCTGACCGGCATCGTGCTCGACCTGGCGCGGGTGGCGGGCGAGACGGCGCCTCTGCTTTTCACCGCTTTCAACAACCGATTCTGGAGCCCCGGCTGGGATCAGCCCACGGCGTCGCTTCCCGTCATGATCTTTACTTACGCCATCGCCCCTTATGAGGACTGGCACCGGCAGGCCTGGGCGGCGGGACTCGTCCTGCTGGGCTTGGTGCTTCTGACGAACATCACGGCACGCGTGGTTCTGGCTCGCAAACTCTCCTCTGTGGCGGGTTAATCTATGGGCGTGACAATGGACCCTCTTATTCTCACCCCGGCGGCTGGCAAAGATCGGCCGGAAAAGTTGCGGTCGACACACCCGGCGGGGGTCGCGGCCAAGCTCCAGGTGGTCGATCTGAATTTCTATTACGGCAAAGTCCAGGCCCTGCAAGCTATCAGCTTGGACATTGCGGCGAACCACATCACAGCGCTGATTGGGCCGTCGGGTTGTGGAAAGTCTACCTTCCTGCGCAGCCTGAACCGCATGTACGAAATGGTCCGCCACGCCCGCGCCGAGGGCCAGATCCTGCTCGACGGCCAAAACGCTCTTGACATGGAAGTTTCCCAACTGCGCCGGCGTGTGGGAATGGTGTTCCAGAAGTCCAACCCCTTCCCGAAATCCATTTTCGACAATGTCGCCTACGGTCTGAGGGTGAACGGCTGGAAGGGCCGAGGGACGCTCCGGGAAGCGGTGGAGAGAAGCCTGGTCCGGGCCGCCCTATGGGACGAGGTCAAGGACAAGCTCCACAAGTCGGCCTATGCGCTGTCCGGAGGTCAACAGCAACGGCTGTGCATCGCGCGTGCCCTGGCGGTTGACCCGGAGGTGCTGCTTCTCGACGAGCCTTGCTCGGCGCTGGACCCCATCGCCACGGCGAAGATTGAGGAGCTTTTGTTCGATCTTAAGAGACAGTGTACGATTGTCATCGTGACCCACAACATGCAGCAGGCGGCACGCGTAGCGAACGACACGGGTTTTTTCCTGCTCGGCCGGCTGATCGAATTCAATAGGACGGAGATGATCTTCAAGACGCCGGCCCGGAGGGAAACCGAGGATTACATTACGGGGAGGTTTGGCTGAAACGAGCAAGTGGTAGATGGTCGGTGGTATGGAGGAGACTGGCCGGGCGGCTTTTCCCCGCTGGCTGCCTACCACCTACCATCGATCGATCGCCTATCACCCACTAAACCATGCGTCACTTTGTAGAAGAACTCGATAACCTCCGGGATCGGCTGCTCGAAATGAGCGGCCTGGTGGAGGACTCCATCTTCCGCAGCGTCCAATCGCTGGCCGAAAAGGACGAACTACAGGCGCAGCAGGTCTTTCAGAACGAGGCGAAGATCAACCGCATGGAGATCGAGATCGATGAGCTGGCCACCCGGCTCCTGGCTCTCCAACAACCCCTGGCGGCCGACCTGCGGTTCATCACGGCGGCCATCAAGATCAACAACGACTTGGAACGCATGGGCGACATCGCCGTCAACATCGTGCAGCGTTCCCTTTCGCTGATGGATGGCCCGCTCATCAAGCCGCTGATTGACATTCCCCACATGGCGACCCTGGTGCAGGCGATGGTCCGCAAGAGCCTGGACGCCTTTGTCCAGCGCGACGCCGGGCTGGCGCGCAGTGTCCTGGTCTCTGACGATGCCGTGGACGAGCGGCGCGATTCCGTTTACGAAGAGCTGATCAGCTTCATGGAAAGGGACCCCGAGGCCGTCCGCCAAGCCGTCAGTCTGATGTTTGTGGCCCGCAGCCTGGAACGCCTGGCCGACCACGCCACCAACATCGCGGAGGACGTCCTGTTTCTCGTCGAGGGTGTGGAGGTCCGCCATCACGCCGAAGCCCGCTGAGGCAGGCATCTCCTCCATCCTCCTCCCACTTACACACTTCAACTTCACTGGGGGGATACGATGTACCTTTCCGATTCCACCGAGGAGGTAGTGTCCTAATTCGAACGTGCCGCTCCGAGGCTGTGAGGTTGGTGCGACTGTCATCCTGAGCCGATTCGCTCCACAACGAATCGCCCTGAGCGCAGCGAAGGGGCTCAGGGCAGGCTCCGCGAAGGATCTGCTTATGGCTCAACAGCAGATTCTTCGTCGCCTGCGGCTCCTCAGAATGACAGCGCTGGCGAGCCGGGTGACACTTGCGAAATTAGGACACCACCCACCGAGGA
>Ga0315282_10002150_pt1 | contig 36672 bp, 28 predicted proteins | sample YL17G07_20_MG_FD_203693 | JGI IMG/M metagenome (GOLD analysis project Ga0315282, IMG submission 203693) | Sediment microbial communities from Yellowstone Lake, YNP, Wyoming, USA - YL17G07_20 | ecosystem: Environmental > Aquatic > Freshwater > Lake > Sediment | place: USA: Wyoming | collected...
AGATCGTCGAAGTCGAGGGCGTGCCGGTGGATTCCTACTACCGGGACCGGGTGGTACGGTACGACTCCCGGGGCACCCGGCAGGCCGACCAGGCGATCAATATTTACAAGCTCCTGATGGGGCCCAAGGGCTCCGAAGTGAAGCTCAAGGTCAGGGATGTGGATGGCCGGGAATGGACCGTCGCGCTGAGCCGAAATTCGGCGACGAAAGCGGGCGGACGGTTTCTTGTCCGCTTGTTCGAGTGGGACATGAACGAATCCGCGCCGGTCGAAACCCGGCTGATGAAGGACGGCATCGTTTATATCAAGATAGCCAATTTCGAGAGCGAGCAGGTGGTCAAAGAGTTTATGAAAACGTTTGATTCCATCGCCTGGCCCGCGGTGAAGGGGGTTATGCTCGATGTCCGCTATAACCCCGGCGGCGATGATGCCTTCGCCTTCCCGGTCATCGGCTGCTTCTTTGACGCGCCCGTGAAATCATTTCTGTGGAAGTCCCCCAAATATGTCCCGGCCAAAATAACCTGGGGATTCGAACCGGAATGGGAGCAGGGCCCCATTGGTCCGGAGTTCATCCAGCCGCGCCAGGGCTTCCGTTACTTGGGCCCCCTGGTCATCCTGACCGGACCGGCGACGTACAGCACCGGCGAGGATTTCCTCATCCCCTTCGATTATTTAAAGCGGGCCGTGCTGGTGGGGGAGACCACCGCCGGCAGCAGCGGCAATCCGCGCCGGGTCCCGCTTCCGGGCGGGGGAAATTTCCGGGTCGTCACGCTCCACACGCTATATCCCGACGGCCGGGAGTGGGTGGGCACCGGAATCCGGCCCGGCGTGGAGGTCCATCCGACGCAGCGGGACCTCCTCGAGGGGAAAGACCCCGTTCTCCAGAAAGGAATTGAGGTTATCAGGAAATGGAACGCTTATCATAAATAGAAGAGAGAGACCCTTTGAGCCAAGCGCGCCTTCCGATCGTCCTTGACGGAGATTCACGGCTGGCGATATCATGCGGGCATGACGAGCCGTGAGCTTCTGAAGGACATCATCGCCCTCAAGCCGGGCCCGCGCTGCGGCTTCTGGCTGGGCAATCCCCACCCCGACAGCTGGCCCGCTCTGCACCGCTATTTCGGCACGCGCGACGAGGAGGAACTGCGGCGCAAGCTCGGCGATGACTACCGCTGGATCTCGCCGAGCTTCATCGAATCCACTTTCCAGGACCCCGCCTGCCGGCGGCTCTTCAGCCTGGGCAAGACCAAGACGTCACACGGCCAGGCCGGCCCGCTGGCCGAGGTCGAGGACCCGGCCGAGATCGACGGCTTTGATTGGCCCGACCCGCGGGCGCTTGATTTCCGCGATGCCGTCCGCGTCCTCCGGGACGCCGGCCCCTATTACCGGGCAAGCGGCTTCTGGTCCCCCTTTTACCATGACATCATGGACCTCTTCGGCATGGAGGACTATTTCGTCAAGATGCACACCAACCCGGCCGTCGTCCGGGCCGTGACCGACCGCGTCTGCGGTTTTTATTACGAGGCGAACGAGCGATTCTACGAAGCCGCCGGCGGCCTCATCGACGGCTACTTTTTCGGCAACGACTTCGGCACCCAGCTCGACCTGATGATCAGCCCGGCGCTTTTCGACGCCTTCGTCCTGCCCTGGTTCAGAAAGTTCACGGAGCAAGCCCAGAAGCGGGGATATCAGGTCATCCTCCACTCCTGCGGCTCGATCCACCGGGTCATCCCCCGGCTCATCGCCGCCGGCGTCAATTGCCTTCACCCGCTCCAGGCCATGGCGGCGAACATGGACGCCGCCACCCTGGCGCGGGATTTCCGGGGCAGGATCGCCTTCCTGGGCGGGCTCGACACCCAGCGCGTTCTCAACCTGGGGACCGCCGCCGACGTCAAAGCAGAGGTCCGGCGGATCAAGGGCATCCTGGGTCCGTGCCTGATCGTCAGCCCCAGCCACGAAGCCATCCTGCCCGACGTGCCGCCGCGGAACGTCGCCGCCATGGCCGAAGCCGCGCTGGAATAAGCAAGAAGATCAAAAAGGACGGTTCCCTTCGGGGGGGACTCTCCCTCTTTATGATTCCGTGCCGAAAATCGTGCCGCGTCCCGGGGATTAGGCCACCCGCCGGATGTGCGGATCGGTGAAGAGGTCCCGTTCGTCGATGCTCGTCGAGGAGAATTCCGAGACGACGGCCCCCTTGTCGCCCGCCTGGAACCAGTGGAGGCAGCCGGGTGCGATGGTGTACTGATCGCCCGGCCGGAGGATGATCTCGTGCCAGACGGTCATGTGGCGCTTGTGCTTCTTCGGCACCTTCGCCCGCGGCTTCGGCGTCCGGTCGCCGGCAACGTAGAGGTAGACCTCGCCGGTGCGGCAGCGGAACGTCTCCTGCTTGCCGATGTTCCGGGGATCGATCGGCGGGTGCTTGTGCTCGGGGCAGGTCTGGCGCGGAAGAAGGACCAGCTCCTTGGCGCAATAGCGGTCATTGTTCTCGTAGACGACGACTTCGAGCCCGACGTGCAGGAGGTCGCCGAGCCCGAGATCGGTCACCTCGATATTGTCCTTTTCGGCGGGCGTCAGGACGATGCGGGCCTTTCTGAGGAGCGCAAAGGTCCGCGCCTTGATCTTGTCGATGTCCTTCCCTTTCATGTCTCCCTCCGTTCATCGGGATTATAACCGTTCATCCGGCCCGAGACAACCGGCCGCGGGGGGCTTGCCTTCGCCGGTCGTTCGGGCATATATATAGGAAAATCCCTGCCCGGAAGGAGGACGCGATGCCCCATCTTTCGCCGAAGGGAAACCGTCATGGCTGAGCGGCTGACCAAGTTCAGCGCGGCCATGGACCGGCTCTACGAATTCGACCGGGAGGCCGTCACCCCGGACAAGCTCCAATCGGGCGGGAAGTTCGCCGGGCTCTTCGCCGGCGAGCACGTGGCCGCGACGGAGTTCGTCATCGGGGCCTTCTTCGTCCTCCACGGCGTCTCCGCCCGGGACCTCCTCCTCGGGCTCCTGTTCGGGAACCTGCTGGCCGTCCTGTCCTGGACGTTCATCTGCGCCCCGATCGCCGTCCGGACGCGGCTGACCCTCTACTGGTACCTGAGGAAGATCGCCGGGCCGGGCGTCACCTTGATCTACAACATCGCCAACGCGCTGATGTACTGCATCCTGGCCGGGGCCATGATCTCGGTTTCGGCGACGGCCGTCGGGCTCCTGTTCAAGATCAAGGTCCCCGAGCTCGACGCCGTTTTCCCCGCCAGCGCGGGCTGGGTGGCCATCGTCTTCGTTTTCGGGGCGGCCTTCACGGCCATGGCCATCCTGGGATTCGAGAAGCTGAGCCGCTTCGCCTCGGTCTGCTCCCCCTGGATCTTCGCCGTCTTCGTCGCGGGGGCCGTCGGCGCCTTGTCGAAGCTCGGCGTCACGCCGGACCTGGCGAACCTCGGGTCCGTGCTGACGACCAAGGTCTGGAACGGCGTCGCCGTCGCCGGCCAGGAAAAATTCGGCTTCTGGCACATCCTTTTCTTCGCCTGGTTCTGCAACCTGGCCATGCACGTCGGCCTCTCGGACATGGCCCTGTTCCGCTACGCCAGGAAGTGGACCTACGGGCTCTACACCGCCTTCGGCATGTACCCCGGCCACATGCTGGCCTGGATCTGCTCGGGGATCATGGTCGCGGCCGTCGGCCGCCAGATGAACCCCGGGCTGATGGCCTTCGAAGCGGCCGGCGCGGCGGGCATCGGGGCCGTCGTCCTGGCCGGCTGGACGACCGCCAACCCGACCCTCTATCGGGCCGGGCTGGCCCTCCAGACCGTCACGCCGAACTGGCCGCGATGGAAGATCACCCTCCTGGCCGGGACGGCGACGACCGTGCTCGCCTGCTTCCCCGTGTTCTTCATGAAACTCTTGGATTACGTGGCCCTCTACGGCCTCATCCTCATGCCCATCGGGGCGATCGTCTTCACCGAGCACTGGATCTTCCCGCTTCTCGGCCTCGAGCAGTTCCGGGCGGAGAAAAGGGGCTGGGCCTTCCACTGGGGCGTGCTCGGCGTCTGGCTGGGAACGCTCGCCGTCTGTTTCCTCCTGCCCCTCCACCTGTACTACAAATGGCTGCCCGGCTGGTTTATCGCCGCGGCAGCCTACACCGCGCTGACGGCCGCCGCGAGGAGGACATCATGAAAATCGCGCTGGCGATCGCTTCGATCCTAAGCCTGGTGCTGTGCCTCGCCGCGCCCATTCTCTTTTTCCTGGACGCCATGTCCGAGGCGAACTTCAAGCTGGTCCTGCTCCTGGCCTCGCTGGCCTGGTTCTTCCTATCCGTTCCCTGGGCGTCTTATCGGGCGAAGAAATCCTGAAGGGCTTTTGCTGACGAGCGAGCGGGGGGGGCGGCCCCCGCCGGCCGGGCCTCGAGGCGGCGGTTCAGATCTCGAGCTTCCGCTCGACGTGCGCCTTGGCCCCGTCGATCGTGTTGGTCAGATCGATCCGGAACGTGTAGGCGCCGGGCTTGAGCGGCGCGGTGACGGAGATGATGTAATTCGTGGCCAGGATTTCCTTCAGCCGCGCCTCCGGGATGTCGAGGGGATACTTTTCGGAAAAACTCCAGGCTTCGGCGCCCGAGGCGTCCAGGGCCTTGAGCGCGAGCTCGAGGCTCGTCTGGAATGACGCGCCCTTGGCCTTCATCCAGATGTTTTTGTAGGGCAGGGTGATGAGGACCTTCGCGCCGCCGGCCGGGTCCTTTTCGATTTTCACGTCGAGATCGGGCGGCGCTCCTCCCAGCGTCGGCTTGATCCTCTTGTCGCGCGCCTCGTTCCACATCAGCTGGGTCTTGTTGAGTTCGGCCATCTGCATGGCGCTGTCGGGCGTGAGCCTGTAGTCATCGACCCAGCGGTCGTCTTCGAAGACGATCGTGAAAAAGCCGTACCACCAGATCTCGGTCGGCGATCCGTAGAACGTGACCCCCCGCGGATAGGTGACCCTGTTGTCCGGAGGGCCGAGCAGGATGAAGACGCGGCCCCGGTCCTGGAGCCAGCCCGGCGACCCGCCGCCGGAGAAGAGATGGTTGGCCTGCTCGATCCGCTGGAAATATTCGAGCTTGTATTCGTTCTCGGCCGTCGCCGGCGAGGGGTCCCTTCGCTTCCAGAAGTCTTCGATGAACTCCTTCCTCTTCTCGGGCACGGTGGTCTGGAACGCCTTCCTTTCCACCGGCGTGATGATGAAGCGGACCTTCGACAGGAACTCCCGGCTTTCAGAATCCAGGCGCCGGTCCGGCCCCGCCGAGGCGCAGGAGGCCGCCAGGGCCTCCAGGATCAAACAAAGAACCAGGAACCCTGAACGGCTTGAGTTCATTTTTGCTTGTCCTTTTCTTGAAGTGCGTCGACGCGCTTGCGGAGATCGTCCTGCTTGGGATTGAGGACGAGGGATTTCTTCCAGGCGATCAGGGCCTGGGGAATGTCCCCGGTCCTGAAATAGCACTCGCCGATGGCGTTGAGGACGACGAGGTTCGTCCCGTAATACTGGAGGTAATCCTTGTAATAGATGATGGCGTGGGCGTAGTCGCTCAGCGCCTCGCAGGCTTCGCCGAGAACCTGGGCGAACTCATACTGCTTCTGGTCGGGGTAAAACGGCGCCGCGGTCTTCTTGACGCCCTCGTAATCCTTGGCGGCCTTGAGGGCCCGGCAGTAATCGAGGGCGTACTCGACCGAATCAGGCCGCTTCCTGTAGGCGTCTTCCAGCAGGGGGCGGGCCTTGGCCAGATCGTCCAGACGGAGATACTGCATGCCCACGGCGTTGGTGTAGAAGGGATCCCCCGGCGCCGGCAGCGGACCGTAGAGGATCCAGGGCCGCGACAGGACCGCGCTGAGGCTGATATAGAACAGCGCCTTGCCGGAAACGACCTCGGTCTGGTTTGCGTTGAGGAGGGTCGTTTTCAGGGCGTAATAGGCCGGCGGGAAGGTGGCCAGCGGGACGTCCTCGACGATGTGGACGGGATCCGCGTAGTCCTTAAGGGGCTTGGTGAAGGTCTTGAAGGGCTGGTCGTCCTTGGTGATCGTGAAGGCCAGGCTTCCGTTCTTCCTGATCTCGTCGGTCAGGCCGTCGAGCTGAAGGTAGATCGACATCGTATCGTTGATGACGAAATCATTGCGCGGCGAGGCCAGGAGCTGGATGCCGGCCGTCGTGAACGGCTTCATCCTGTTCGCGAATTCGGAGTTCCGGATGACCCGGTTCGCCAGAAGCGGCGAGCTCATGGTCAGGGTCCGGACCGGCGGCACCTTGAGGGACGCCTCGACCGAGGTGAACTCCTTGGAGAGCGTGTTCTTCCAGAGAAGGCTGAATTTGTAATCGCCGTCGACGAGGGGGAAGGCGTCCTGGAACGAAACCGTCCGGTTCTTGATCCTGGAGAACTGCTCCTCGTTGAACTCGACGGGGATGGAGCGATCGAATTGATAGATCATGTTCCCCTTGGCGTCCGAGACGATGCCGTTGATGTTGAGGATCGTCCGGTATAGGCCTCCGGCGGACTCCTCGATGGAGAGCTTGGACGGCTCGATGAGATAATGGACGAAGGCCCGGCCCGAGGCGTCCCGGAAGATCTGGACCATGGCGTCGCTCGAGATGAAGTTGGCCGTGTACTCGACGTCGATGATGTCCTTGTACTTGAGGAGTTTTTCCGCGTACTCGCTCTTGACTTTTTCATACGCGGCGGCGGGGATCTTGCCCCGGATGAGGATCTCGGAGGACACGGAGGGGGCCATGCCGATGAAATAATCGTTGGGGACCAGGGTCAGCGAGACCTCGGCGACGTCCGGCTCGTACTGCTGGAGCTTGCTGAAGGCGCTGAGGTAATCCGACATGTCGCCGGCATAGTTCGGCATCAGCTGCTGGGGCCCGTCCCGGACGGGGGAGTAAAGGATGTAATCGCCCGCCCCGTATTTCTTGAAGAAAACGACGTTGAAGGCGTTGGGGAGCCCGAGGTCACCCATCCCCTCGTAGAACCAGATGATGAGCGGATAGAGCTGCTGGTCGTTCTCAAACCTCTGGATCTGCTTCGGCTCGCCCAGGATGATGTACATGCGCCCCATGTCCGAGCGCCAGCCCCCCGCCTCGGATCCCCGGTCGAACTTGCTGTTGGCGTACTCGAGACGGCGGTAATGCTCTTTTTTGTACTCGTTCTCGATGGAACCGGGATTCGGATTCCTCGCCTTCCAGAAGGCCTCGATGAAAATCTCCCGCTCGCGGTCGTTGCCGAGTTGGACGAACACGTCCTTTTCCTTGGGGGAAATGATGTAAACGACCTCCTCCTGAAGCCACTTCTTATACTTGGGCGGCAGTTCCTTGGCGGTCTGGGCTCCCGCCACGGCGGGGAGAGCGGCGAGCAGGAATAGGACGGACAGGAAGGCGTTCCGGGATTTCATGAAGTACCCTTTCTCGGACATGTTAGCTGGAAATCAGTTTACCCCGTTTATCCCCCTTTTTCAAGGCCGCGGCCGGGCTCCGCGCCTCGCTTCCGGCCGTTACCAGCGATCGCGGCGGACGAGCTCGGCCAGGGGACGGCGCTTCTTCGGAGGGAGGGAGTCGGCCGGGTAGCCGAGCGGGGTGAACGCGGAGGGGACGACATCCGCGGGCAGGCCCAGGACCTCGCGCGCCGCCGCGGGATCGAAAGCGGCGATCCAGCACGTCCCCAGACCTTCGTCGGCCGCCGCCAGGACGATGTGGGACATGGCGATCGTCGCGTCGACTTCGGCGGCGTTCCAGCCGTCGGCCTTCCGGATCCAGGCCTCGCCGGGGAGGGCGCAGACGCACAGAACCAGGGGGGCCTGGGTGAACCACTCGCGCCCGTAGACGCGGCGCAGCTCCTCCTCGCGCCCCTTCGTCGGGATGACGATGACGCGGAAGGCCTGGCGGTTGGCGGCTGTCGGCGCGAGCCTGGCGGCCTCGAGGACGCGGGCGAGTTTCTCTTTGTCGACGGGATCCGGCTTATAGGCCCGGACGCTGTACCGTTTGATGATCAATTCCTGGAAATTCATCGTCGCCTCCAGGGGAAATGTCCCTTCAATCAAAGAGGGGACACGTACCCTTCGATACATGTCCCCATCGTTCTTACATCTCGGTCAGTCGCCCTCCAGCGTGAACGCGTAGCGGCCGGAGCCGGCCTTGATCCGGATCGCGCCGTCCTTCTCGACGGCGCCCTCGACCCCGGCGACTCCCGCCGCGAACTTGCCGTTCTCCCAGAGCGCCCGCCCTCCCTCCGTCACCCTGACGTTCCGCAGGTTGAACCTGGGGATGACGATCTCGGCCGTCGAGCCGACCGGGACGACGGCTTCGAGCCGGACACTTTTCTCCGTCCGGGACCAGGAGCAGACCACGTCGCCGCGCACGGTCCGGATGGAGCCCGAGGCGTAGCGCAGGTCCCTGACCATCTGCGGCTGGAGCACGAGCTTCTCGAAGCCGACGCTCCCGGGCGCCATATTGATGCCGGCCAGCGCCTTGTAGAGCCAGGCCCCGACGCTCCCGAACATGGGATGGTTGTGGGAATTCATGGACGAACCCTCGCGCCTCTGCCAGAGCTCCCAGAGCGTCGTCGCCCCGTTCTCGATCATGTAGCCCCAGCTCGGGTAGGTCGTCTGGATGGCCAGGTCGTAGGCCAGGTCGGGCGCGCCCCTGCGCGTCAGGACCTCCATGACGTACTTCGTGCCGACGATGCCGGTCGTCAGGTGGGAGTCGTGCTTGTAGACGATGTCGTCGTAGAGCCGGCCCCAGGCGCCGCCCTCCTTGTCCGTGGCGATATCGAGGAAGAGCGGCAGGGTGTTGGCCGTCTGCGTTCCATCGGCGTAGGTCCCGCCCTTCGGGTCGTAGAATTCGCGGTTGAAGGCCGCCCGGATGTCGCCGGCGAGCTTGTCGTAGAGGGCCGCGTCCTGCGTCCTGCCCAGGAGGCGGGCCGCGTCGGCCAGGATCTTCGTGTCATAGTAATAGTAAAAAGTCGAGACGACGGCGCCCGGGCATTTCTCGACCGCCACCCAGTCGCCGTAGTAGCTGTATCTTAGGATCCCGTTCTCGGCCCTGCTCTTCAGGAACTCGACGTATTTCTTGAGCCCGTCGTATTGCTCCGCCAGGACCCGCGTGTCGCCGTAATACTGGTACATGTACCAGCAGATCAGGGGATAGGCGGTGCCCCAGGCCGGGTCGGCCGGCCGCGAGCCCCAGATATGCGGCACGGTGTCCGTGATCTGCCCCTTGTCGTCCTGGACGTCGCGGATGTCGCGGACGAAATTCGTGTAGAAGGCGGCCATGTCGAAGTTCATCATGGCCTCCTCGGCCGTGCCCTGGGCGTCGCCCATCCAGCCCATGCGCTCGTCGCGCTGGTCGCAGTCGGTCGGGATGCCGTGGAGGTTCGTCTTCTGGCCCCAGATGATGATCCGCTGGAGCTTGTTGAGGATGTCCTTGGACGCGGCGAAGCTGCCGACGGGCGCCACCGCCGAATGGACGACGCGGCCGCGGATCGAATCGACGAGGGGAGTGCCGGGGTAGCCCGTGACCTCGACGTAGCGGAAGCCGTGATACGTGAAGCGCGGCTCCCAGGTCTCGCGGCCGTCGCCCTTCAGGATGTAGTGATCCTCGGCGCGGGCCGAGCGCAGGTTGTCCGGGTTGATCATGCCGTTGTCGTAGAGCATCTCGGCGAAGCGCAGGCGCACGTTCGTGCCGCGCGGGCCGCTCGCCTGGAGGCGGGCCCAGCCGCTGAAATTCTGGCCCATGTCGAAGACGTAGACGCCCGGCTGGGGGACGGTCATCCGCAGCGGCACGATGGTGTCCACGACCTGGATGGCGGGCATCAGCTGGGCCGAGAGGGCGCCGGCCGGGCCCTTGACGGCCTCGGCGGGGCCCCAATCCTTGTCGTCGAAGCCCGGCCTGTCCCAGCCCGGCGTTTCGAGACGCGCGTCGTAGGCCTCGCCGTTATAGACGCTGTCCTCGAGGATGGGGCCGGCGGCCGCTTTCCAGGAGGCGTCGCTCACGACGGACGTCCGCGTCCCGTCCTCGAACTCGACGTTGAGCTGGAGGAGGAGGGCCTTGGCTTTGTACCAGCCGTCGCCGAGGGCGACCGCGACGGCATTCGGCCCCTGGCGGAGAAGCGGCGTCACGTCATAGGTTACGTAAAGCACGCGCTTGTCGTAGGTCGTCCAGGCCGGGTCGAGGACGTGCCCGCCGGCCTTGCGGCCGTTGACGCGGAACTCGTGGTAGCCGATGCCGCAGACGTAGGCCCGGGCCCTCTTGACCTTGCCGTCGAGGGCGAATTCCTTGCGGAGCTGGCTCCGGCCGCCGATCCAGACGCCCTTCCATTCGGCGCGGTCGAAGAGCCCCGTGTCGAAGCGGGCGACGCCGCTCCAGGGACTCTCCTGGCCGTTCTTGTCCCAGCCGCGGACCTTCCAGAAATAGGTCCGGCCGCTTTCCAGGGCCTTGCCGGCGTAAACGATCTGCGTGGACATGGCCGACGCGACCTTGCCGCTGTCCCAGGCGTCGCCGGCCGCGACGGCGGGGTCGGTCGACACGATAACTTGGTAGGCCGACTGGAACTGGCCGCGCTCGGTGTGATCGAGGATCCAGAAGAAGCGCGGCTGACGGACGTCGACGCCCATCGGATTTTCGAGATATTCACAGCGCAGGCCCGTCGGCGCCTGCGGTCCGGCCTGGCCGGATGTATCGGCCGCGAGGAGCGGCACGGAAAGAGCCAGCATGGCGAGGACGGCCAGCAGGACGGCCGAATGATCGAGCATGGACGCGATGGGCGATGACATGGGAGACCTCCTTGGGCGAGATATTGTCGCTTTTTTCGTTCGCCTTATTATTGACAAAACGAAACGGTTTGTCGACGGGTTTTATCGCTCCGAAGTGGCGTTCGGCGCCCCGGATTCAGGAGTTCTCAGGGCCGGGGGCCGAGAAAAGAGCTATGTCCGGGATTTGCGGTTCGACCCGGTCAGGATCTGGATTCCGATATAAGCCTGGAACGTGCCGGCCCCATGGAAAGCGCGGCCGGCGGAGGCGAGGAGGACCAGGGAGCGCGATATCTGCAGTTCGGCGCCGATATTGAAGCCGTCCTGCGGCGCGGTCCCGGCGAGCGCGGCCGCGTTGGCGAAAATTTCCGCGCCGATTTCGAGCCCCTTGGTTATCTCCCGGGTGACGACGGCCCCGTAATAGAAGTAGTTGGAGGCCCCGGCGGCTTTCTGGACGGCGTAGCCGACGTTCGCGTAGGCGGTCCATTTCCCCCAGTTCTTTTCGGCGGAAACCGGAAAAATATAACACGCCTTGCCCGCCCCGAGGCCCTTGCCGGCGTTTCCCGTCGGCAGACAGACCTGCGGGTAGAAAGCGACTTGGGGACGGTTTTTCGATTCCTCCAGAAAGCGCCACTTGATTCCGACCATCACGTCGCCGAGCCCCGTCGCGGCGGCTTGCCCCGGCCGGCTGACCCGATAGACGGGGATCTCCAGATCGAGCTGGAAGTTGTCGGTCAGGCCGAAGTTGAGGTCGAAAAGAGGTATCTGGGCCTGGCGCATGGCCTTCGATCGGGCCAGGACGATCGGAAGGTTGATCTCCCAGCCGCGGCGCCGGGGGGTTTCAGTGTCGTCGGTTGTGTAGGGAGGACCGGCGGCGAGGATCAAAACCGTGGCCGCGAAGAGCAGACAGAACGCCGCCGGCTTGTGGCCCATGACCGGATGCCCCTTCCTCAAGCCTTCCCATTATACAAAACGCGGTTTTTTTTCGAAACCCTCAATCCGGAATCGCGCGCCTTGACGGACGAACCCTCTTCCTGTAAAATACGCCGCATTCCGGTGGGGCTGTAGCTCAGCTGGGAGAGCGCTTGAATGGCATTCAAGAGGTCGCCAGTTCGATCCTGGTCAGCTCCACCACCCAAAAGAACTTTTCTCCCTCTGCCATTTAAGCCGAATGCAGGCCGTTTTTTCTATCCGATGGCCTTTGTCTCAACTTCATCCGTCCTCTCCTTTGATAAAATTATGGCTGGCGCCGCTTGTAGAGCTACGCATAATAAGGGGGGCTCATTGAGAAAAAGATTTGTGGTGTTGCCCTTGATGATCGTGTCGAGTCTTTGTTGTTCTGTCTTCCATCCGACAACAAGCCAGGAAGAACTCATGGACGGGCCATATAAAGTAGAGTTCCGTAAGGATTTCAATGGCGATGGGAAAGCCGAAGTATTCCTTATCAGTTGGAAAAAGATCAAAGATTATGCCGTGAATAGGTCAGGCAAGCGATCCACCGAAAAATATGTCTGGTACCAGGCCAACGTCCGCATTGTTTCCACTGCGGGAAAAGTCTGTCATGATGATATTTTTTCGATGAAGGAAGTCGATTTCCGCATGATGGCAGCTATCATAGAAAGAGAAAATATGTCCGCCCGGTTCTATTTTGATCATTTCTTTGACATCCCTGATTATGAATCCACTTTGAATGGAATCGAATCCCGTCGCATTTCGACGGAAGAGTTGGATATGGAATATGTCGGCAAGCTGATAAAACGGAAAAAAGTCCATATCACACCCGAGGCCGTGGCCGCTGAACTAACCACGAACGACCATGCCGTTGTTTTTTATCGACGCGATTGGCGCGAGGATTTGGGGATTATTGTTTATTCAAAGCTGCTTGACCATTTCGTATTTTTGATTTCTCCTTATGCCCATTGAGCACAGACAAGAAAGAGTGAATAGTGTTGATGCAGGCCGCCGTTATTGCTAAGAAATTTCTTGACGCTGGAGTGTTTTGCCGATCCCTGCGTCGGCTCTCTATTGAATTAGCCTTGATTATGGAATAGGATTCTCTCATACGCAAAATGGGGAACAGCCTAGTTATTCAAAGGCACCGACGGGTTCTATCATCGTTTATGTCCTTTTTTGCCCTTATCGCGGGGCTCGCTCTGCTAGCGGTACTTTTATGGGGCGCAGTAAAGTTCTTGCTGTTTCTGTTCCACATACTCCCAACGCTTAATGTTAATATCGCAGCAACGATCATAGCCGGGTCACTGACCATTATTACTTCTGTATCTGTTCTGATAATAAGCAAGTACCTTGAAGCCAACGCTCAAAGAAGGGCTGCCCATCGGGACAAGAAAGTTGAGCTTTATGATTCATTCATGGAACGGTTATTTCGAGTTTTTGTAGGTAGCACAGCAGGAGACGCAATAGCTGCGGGCATTGACCCGCCCTTCCTTATAGAGATGCATAGAAAGATACTCCTTTGGAGTGGCCCCGAAGTAATAAAAGCATATGCAGAATGGCATAAAGAGCTAACTACGCACGGAATTTCGCCCAGGGCTAGAGCAACTCTCCAAATGGTTGACTTTTTCTTGGCATTAAGGAAGGATCTTGGACACAGCAATAAATCAGTAAAGCGTGAATACCTATTAAGATTTCTCTTGAAAAATCCTGAGTTACTAATACAGATGTACAAGGCGAATCCGACCGTTACGCTTAGCGAAGTTGGAGAAGAAGAAGAGCGCTTAAAAGTTGGCCAGAGTTAGTAGCCCGGGGCAATTTCTCACACAATGGCCGCAGGATAGTGGACAATAACAGTTATTGACACAACCCTCCGGCCTCTGATAAGTTTCCGACATGCCCGCACTACGGGATTGTTCGCATCCGATTCTTTAAATCCGCCCGAAAGGATAACGACATGGAGAAAAATCATCGCCGTGATTTTCTGAAAAAGAGTCTCGCCGGGATCTGCGGTGCCGGCCTCGTGCCGGGAACGTTGAAAGCCTCCCTTGGGCGAGCCGTCGGGAAGGCCGCCGTCCCTTCGTTGCCCACCCGCACGCTGGGGAGGACCGGGATCAAGACCCCGCTGATCAGCATGGGCACCAGTGAGGCCGCCAGCGTCAATTTTGTCCGGACGGCCTATGACGCGGGTATCAAGTTGTTTTTTTCGGCCACTTATTACGGCCGGGGGAACAACGAGCGGCTGGTCGGCGAGGCCTTGAAAGACCTGCCGCGCGATTCCTTCGTCGTCGGAACGGCTGCCGTGCCCGAGGGATTCAATCCCCGGCAAGGCGCCGTCCCCAAGGACATAACGGCCCAGACCTACATGAAAACGGCGGAGGGCAGCCTGAAGCGGTTTGGGCTCGATCACGTGGATTTCCTGTTATTGCCCTTCGCGGACAATAAGGATTACGTCACCTTCGAGCCTTTTCTGGAAGCCCTGACGGCGCTTAAGAAGCAGGGCAAGACGCGCTTCGCGGGCATCGCCACGCACAGCACCTCCGAGGAGGTCCTCAAGGCCGCCGTCGACGCCAAGCTCTACGACGTGGTGATGAGCGCCTACAACTACAAGGTCGAGAACAAGGAAGCCGTGAACAAGGCCCTGGCCGCCGCGGCCAAGGCCGGCATGGGCATCGTCGCCATGAAGACGACCGCCGGGGCCGCCCAGGACAAGAACAGAACGAAGCCGCTGAACATCAGCGCCGCCCTGAAATGGGTGCTCCAGAACCAGGACGTCGCCAGCATCGTGTCCGGGATGTCTTCCGTCGAGGAGCTGCAGAACAACCTGGATCTGATCAGGAACCTGAAGATGTCCGAGCAGGAGCTGAAAGACCTCAACCTGGCGAACCTCAGATCGGAGCCCAGCTTGTACTGTCTCCAGTGCAAGAAGTGCCTCCCCCAATGCCCGAACAACCTCGATATCCCCACCCTGATGCGCAGCTACATGTACGCCTACGGCTACCGGAATGCCGCGCAGGCCTGGCACACGCTCAACACCGTCGAGGTCGCCGGCCGCCCCTGCGACAAGTGCGGCGTCTGCAGCGTCACGTGCACGGCCGGCTTCGACATCAAGGACAGGGTCCAGGATATCCTCCGGCTGAAGGACGTTCCTCCGGAATTCTTAAAAGGATAAGAGATAGCCGGCGGACCCTCTCAGGGCATCACCTTGTCCGGCATTCCGGGCAATAAGAGGAACAGGTCCTTGAAGTACTGTTTGGCCTGATCGACCCGCGCGGGCCAGTCGCTCTCGTTCTTAACGGGAAGATGCGTCAGGGCGACGTGATCCGCCTTGATGACTTCCAGGAGGAGGCGGGCGTAATCGGGCACGAAGGGGAACCAGTAATGAACCAGGGCCAGGTCCACCGGCTCGCTCCCCAGCCCGAAAGCCTTGTATTCGTCGATTTTAGACGCCGAGTCCCCCTCGTGGAAAACGCGACGGCCGCCGAAGTCCGCGAGATACATGAGGTTCATCGGCGCTTCCAGGCCGCCGCTGTGGAGGGTCCGGAAGCCGGTGACGGTGATTCCCTTGATGTCACGCCGTTCCTTTTCGCCGACCTTGAGGTCGAGGGCGATGACGCGCGGCTCGATTCCCGCCCAGTCTGAAGCCGCCTTGCGCATCTCCGCCACCGCGTCCGCGGGAGCCAGGAGCGTCGCGCCGGCCTGCGCTTCGAGATAGCGGACGGCCAGGCCCGCGTCGAAATGGTCGGGGTGATTGTGGGTGACGAGAACCAGACCCACGCCGTCAAAAGGCGGCGCGCCCTTCATGATCTTATCCAGGACTTCGGGGGCGGGAGCCCGGTATTCCGGGTTGGGCTTGTCGAACAGGGCGTCGAAGAGGATTTTGACATCCCCGCACGCGGCCAGGACGCCCGAATTGGCGACGTAGGTCAGGACGAGCGGCGCCTTGCCCAATGCCGGCAGGATGTATTCCCTCACAATGTAAGGGCCGACGATCGGCGTCGTTAAATTCCCCTCGGTGAAGGAAACGACCAGGCGGAATTCGGGGACCACAAACAGCCACTGCCCCCCGGCCCCCCTGGCGGAGAGGACCTTCGTCGTCCGGCCCTTGGCGACGTTCAACTCCTGACTCCACCAGAAATAGCCGAAGCCCGAATCGCTGAACGTCGTCTTGAAATAGGATCGCATCGCCTTTTCGATCCACGCTTTCGAGACGATGGTCTTCCCGTTCCACTGGCCCTGGTTGAGGACGAGCTCCCCGATCTTCAGCATGTCCGACGGCTTGAGGTCCAGCCCGCCGCCGGCGTGCGGCATCCCCGTGGCGTCCTTCCGCCACCGGTAGTCCTTGATTCCCAGGGGACCGAACAGATAGGTTTCGGCGAACTTGTCCAGGCTCATGTTCGCCGTTTTCTGGATGATCCCGGCGATGATCATGGGGCAGCCGCTGTTGTACTTGAACTCCGTGAAGGGCGGCTTCGCCATCGGCCGGGCCAGGACGTAATCCAGATAACGAGAGCCGCGAAACATGTTCATGTTGTCGTTGTTCGGATCGTCCGGCGGCAGCATCTCCTCCCATTTCAGGCCCGCCGACATGGTCAGGACGTCCTTGATCGTCATGGACGCTTTCAGGGCGTCGCTCTTGGCGATGGACTCCGGAAAGAACTTGATGACCGGAACATTCTCGTTTTCGATGAATCCCCGGTCGATGGCGATCCCGCAGAGGAGGGCGACGACGCTCTTCGTCTGCGACTGTAGGGTGTGCAGTGAGTTCTTTTCCTTCCCGTTGAAATACTCCTCCAGGATCGTCTTTCCGTTTTGGGAGACGAGGAGACTGTGGACGTTATTGAAGGTCCCGTCCTTCAACCGGCCGACGGAAAGATCCAGGGCGGACTTGAGCTCGCCGGACGGTTGCGCCGCCAGGAGCCCCGAGAAGAGAATGATCACGGCGACGGTCGTCGCGAGATATTTCATGATGCGGCCCCCGTTAACAAGATGCGGTCCGTATTACCACGGGGCGGACGCCGCTGTCAATCCCTTCGCCGGGGATCGCGGTCCGGCTGTTCCTTTTCGAGTGACAGCACGATCTGCTCCTCGTCGGCGGCACGGACCTGGTCGAAAAAGCCCTTGACGGCCGGGTATTGGCCGACCGGGAAATGGCTCTTCTTGATCACGAGGTCGCGCAGAACGTGTATCTTTGATCCATCCTCGACCGGCGCGGCGGCCAGGGAATAGTCGAAACCCTCCTGCTGAATCCGGCGCGGCGCCGGCGCCGTTTCGATCTTCATGCCCGGGGGCAGGGTGACGACGATGTCCGTCGTCTCCTGGCACGGATACGGGAAGTAGATCGGGTGCTTGCGCTGGGCGTGCCGGAACGGATGCTGGGCGCTGCCGAGGAGCGGCGAAACCGGCAGGAGCGTGCGCTGGCCGGCGGCGGTGGCGATGGCCGGGATGGAGACGTCGAATTCGGCCCACAGGATGTCGGCGCTGTTGTCGATGTTCTCGACCTTCTTGAGGGACACCTTGGCCCCGTCCGGCAGGAGCCCCGACATTTCCTTCTCCAGGTCCTTCTTCACCTCAACCTTGTCGTCGCCGATGTGCTCGAGCCGCCGGACCAGGGCGTCCTGGCCCCTGTAGGCGGCCTTGACCGTCCCCGTCAGGTTGCCTTCGGCGTCCAGCTGGAAGGCGATGTCGAACCGGGTCGCGGCCGTGTCGGGCGGATAGACGGGGATGGTCAGGAACTCCGGCGGGGCGTTCGAGGGATTGAGGCAGGTCGTGTCGGTGCTGACCCACTCGATGAGCCCCGGCGGGCAGAAGGGCATGGCCGGGTCGAAGAACTTGTCCTGGCCGTTGATCTTGACGACGGCCAGCTCCCGGTCGAGCTGGTCGTAGAAGCTGCAGAGCGTCTTATCGAAGAACTTGTCGTCCCGCTCGCCGGCCCGCACGATCCGGGCATCCAGGCCGGCGCCCTGGACGAGGGCCACGAAGGTCCGCGTGATATTGCTGCGCCAGCCGTAGTTGTGCTTGAGCACGTCCTCGGCCTTGTTATTGATCTTGATCTTCAGCTCCTTCCGCCGCTTGTCCGTCATGGTCTTGTCGTAGCTGAGGTTCTTGATCTGCTGGGTCCGCCGATAGAGGGCCTTCACCTTCTCGAAGGGATCGGCGGTCCCGGCCGTGAGCGTTTGGCTTTCCCTGGCTATTCCGGCGGATTTGCCGATGAACTTCTCCACTCCTTTCTGCCAATCCGCGGCCTCCTGCGTCCAGTAAGCCTCGGGAGAGCCGTACTTGCCGTCCACGTAGAAGAAGCGCACCTCCATCCGCTCGGTCCCTTCGGGCGTCATCAGCTCCTCGGCCTCGAAGGCCGGGATGTTTTCCGCGATGAGCTCGACCCAGCCGTCGTTCATCGCCGGCCGGGGCCCGGTCAGGAGGTGGGACACCCAGTTCAGCCGCGCGCGCATGCCGAATGCGCTGAAAAGGTGAGCAAGCGACACCGAGGGCTTGTAGGCGAATCTGGCCCGGACCGTGAAAAGGTCCTCCTGGATGTCCCATGTTTCGGCCCTCAGGGAGAGGGTCTCGCGCTCCGGGGCGACGCCGCCTTCGTAGGGCTCGTCCGCTGAGCTTCCCATTATCTGGAGGGCGGGCGCGGCGTCCTCCAGGCCGGATGATCCGCTGTCGGGCACCGTCTGGTAGCGGTAGTCGATGATGCAGCCCGCGTCGACGTCGGGCAGGGCGAAGGTCTTGAAGGTGATCTTGAACCGTCCGGAGCGGACCGCCGTCTTGTCGAAGACCTGGCCGGTGAACTGCCGGATCTCGCCGTCGGGCCGGACCACGCGCGCCTTCAAGTCGTTAAGCTTGCGGAGGCCCTTGACGACGGGGATCTCGATGTTGGCGCGGTCCTTGCCGGCCGGGGTCAGGATCTTCAGGCGACGGATGTGCGTCACCGTCTCGTCGTCGGGATTGATCGTCTCTTCGCGATAGAGATAGACGGCCGGGGCCCCGGGCTGCTGGGGGCAATCCTTCATGGCCTTCTCGGCTTCGGTGATCGGCTGCCAGTCCTCGGGGCGCGACGGCGCCGGACGCGTGCCTGCTTGGCGCTGGGCGGCCAGGGCCGGCAGGACAAGCAGGATGCCCGCGATCAGGATGGGACGAAAGCGCATGGCGACCTCCGTGAACGCTATTTTTTCAGCAGGATGCTCTGACGCTCGTCGGCGTCCATGGCCCGGAAGAAGCGGACGACCTCCCCGTAGAGGGCGGCCGGAAGCTCCGGCTTGAGGAGGCGGTACTCCCGGCGATAGACGACGGCCCGGCCGCTCTCCTCGGTCTTGCTCTTGTAGACGGCGAAGCCCGCGTCGATGTCGGTCGCGGGCGGCAGTCCCTCGACGCGGCATCCCTCGGTGAGCTCGATGACGAATTCGTCGCGCTGGAGGCACGTGCCGTCCAGGTCGATCGGGTACCGGCGCGGCTTGGCCTCGGCGGTCTCCAGCTGAGCGCTCTTGCGCCCGACGATCCGCGGCCGGACGACCATCATCCCCCCGGCCGCCTTGGCGTAGCGGGGGACCTTGAAGCGATAGGCGAGGGTCAGGTCCCCGGCGTTGTCGTTCAGATTCTTGAACTCGTTCGACTGGAGGACGCATCCGGCCAGCGAGTCGGCCAGGAACGTCTCCATGTATTTCGTCCGGTCCATGTCGGTCGCGTCCCGCAGCGCGCCGCGGGTCTGGTCGGCGATCGTCCCCCGGCGCGTCTCATGGATCTCGCCCTCGAGGGTGCCGTCCGCCGCCAGGATGAAATGGCCGTGCCGGTCGAGCAGGTTCGCCTCCGGCGCCGGCATGGGCAGGGGCAGGAGCTCGCCGCCGTCCTCGGTGACGAGCAGGCCGGTGTTGCCCTGCAGGTAGGAGGGCAGGCGGCCGAGCGGCGCGTACGACGACGTCGGGTCGAAGACGAGGAGGCGCCCCAGCCGGGGATGGTCGACGGCGGCCGGGAAGGCCGTCCCGGCGACATCCGCGGGCAGGCGGATGGCCAGGACGACGTGGTTGAACCCGTAGAGGGTGACCGGTGTGTCCGCCGCGACGGTCCGCCGGGTCGTGTGGACGAGAACGTAATAGGAGGCGATGTCCCGGGATTGGAGCATGACGGCGAGCAGGGTCGCCTTGTCCTTGCAGTCTCCGTACCTGTTGGCGAGGACGCTCGGCGCGAGGTGGGGCTGGTATCCGCCCACGCCGATCTCGATGGCCACGTACCGGATTTCCTTCTGGACGAATTCGGCCAGGGCCCGGAGCCCGGAGAAGGTGTCGGCGGTCCCCTGGACGAGTCGGGCGGCCTTATCCGAGACCGACCCGTCGGGGGCGCGACAGCCCTTGGTCAAGGCGAGGTACCACGCCCCCACCTCGCTCCAGCCAGCAAAGCAGCGCGGGTCGTTGCCCGGCGCCTTCAGGCGGAGGACGAGGCGCCCGCTGACGATGTCGCGGCCGGGCATCAGGGGCTCGTCGTCGACGGCCGGAACGTCCGTGATGGTCCAGGCCCGCGGAGAGGACGCCGCCGCCGCCGTCTGCCCGTCGCGCGGCGTCCAGTTCACCCAGGACGCCTCCACGTTCCAGCCCGGCGGCAGGTTCATGGCGTAGCGGGCCTTGACGAGCGGATGACGGGACTGGAACTGGAAGACATCCTCGAGGGAGGCGGGCATCCTTTCCACTTCCCACGCGCAGCCGACGACATCGCCGACCTCGACATCGGGCACCATCAGCATCTTGAGGCTGAGGTCGGTATAGAGGGTGTCCGGGGCCAGCCCCGACTCGACGACCTTTTTCATGGTCACCTTGACCGGGTCCTTTCCGGGCCGCAGGCGCCAGATGATCATGTCGCGGATCTTCGTGTCGTAGGCGCTCACCATCGCCAGGCGGCCGGCCTCCACGATGCCGCTTTCGCGGAGGACCTTGTGCGCATGGCGACCGGCCGTGATCATGACACCCTTGGGATTGACGGTCGTCTCCTGCTCGTCGACGAGGATGACGATCTCGGTCTCGGGCGGATAGTCGGGCACGGCCAGGCGGGCCGCGTCCCTCAGCCAGGCCGGCGGCGTCTGGGCCGACGCCGGAAGGACGAAGAACGCCAGGATGATGAGCGGCGGAATGCAACGCGTTACGCGCATGCCCCATGCCCCCTTTCTGCGGATGAAGAGCCGAGTTTAGCTCCGGCCCCCGGCGGTGTCAAGCGCAGAGCAAGCGATTTTGCGCCGTCCGCCGAATCTGGTATCATGGCCGCTGATCGCATCGATCGGATTTCATCATGAGCGCCTTCATCGCGGCCCGCGGCCTTACCAAGAAATACGGCGACCTCGTTGCCGTCGACGGGATTTCCTTCGACATCCCGGAGGGGGAGTGCTTCGGCTTCCTCGGGCCGAACGGCGCCGGCAAGACGACGACCGTCCGGATGATGCACTGCGTCTCGCCGGTCACGTCGGGCACGCTGACCGTCGACGGCATGCCGGCCCACATCGACAACCGGGCGATCAAGATGATGACGGGCGTCATCCCCCAGGAGATCACCCTCGACCCCGATCTGACGGTGCAGGAGAACATGGTCATCTTCGCCCGCTTCTTCGACATCCCGAAGCGCGAGGCCCGTCCCCGCATCGACGAGCTCCTGAAGTTCGTCGAGCTCGAGGCCAAGCGGACGAGCAAGATCGACCAGCTCTCGACCGGCATGAAGCGCCGCCTGCTCGTCGCCCGGGCCCTCCTCAACCGCCCGCGGCTGATCGTCGCCGACGAGCCGACGACCGGCCTCGACCCCCAGGCGCGGCACCTCATCTGGCAGAGGCTCCGCCAGCTCAAGGCCCAGGGCGCGACCCTCATCTTGACGACGCAGTACATGGAGGAGGCCCAGCAGCTCTGCGACCGGATCGTCATCATGCACCAGGGCCGCATCCTCCGCGAGGGCCTGCCGCAGACGCTCATCGAGGACGAGATCGGCCGCGAGGTCGTCGAGATCCGCATCGCCAAGGAGGAGGACGAGCGGCTCGTCCGCGAGCTCGGGCCCTTCGCCCGCGGCCACGAGCGCGTCGGCGACCCGCTCTTCTTCTACTGCCGCGACGGGCACGACATCATGCGCAAGCTCGTCGAACTGGATCTGCCCAACACCTGGACCCGGCCGGCGACGCTCGAGGACGTCTTCCTAAAACTCACGGGACGGGGGCTCATCGAATGAACCTCTCCTACCGCGTTTACCACGTCTTCATCCGCAACCTCTACTCGTACAAGCGGTTCGTCGTCTCGACCTTCCTCGTCAGCCTGATCGAGCCGCTCTTCTACCTCATCACCTTCGGCATCGGCATGGGCGCCTATATGGGCCTCTTCGGCGGCCAATCCTATCTCCATTTTCTCGTGCCGGGCGTTCTCGTCTCGTCGGTCATGATGTCGTCGACCTTCGAGTGCCTGTACGGCACGTTCGTCAAGATGGTCCACGAGAGGCTCTACGATTCCCTGATCGCGACGCCGGTGTCGGCCGAGGACGCCGTGGCCGGCGACATCGCCTGGGGGGCCTTCCGGGGGCTGATCAGCGGCGGCCTGATGATGCTCGTCGCGATGGCCATGGGCGTCCTGCCGGTTTCGATCCCGAGCGTCCTGCTCATCCTCGTCCTCATGGTCTTCGTCGGCGTGCTGTTCGCCTCGCTGGCCATGATCGTGACCTCGGTCTCGCCGAGCTTCGACTTTTTCAACTACTACACCGAGCTCATCATCACCCCGATGCTCTTCTTCTCGGGCGTGTTCTTCCCCCTGGACAAGTTCCCGGCCTGGATGAAATCGCTCGCAGCCTTCATGCCGCTGACCCACGCCGTCAACATCTCCCGGGCCGTCTTCTCGGGCCAGTACCACGCCCGCATCATCTGGAACTTCCTCGTCCTCTTCGTCCTGGAAATCGCCGCCTTCAGCGTCGGCGTCCGGATGATGAAGAAGCGGCTGATCAAGTAGCCCGTTTGCCCGTCGGGGGGGAGGGGAAAATCCCCGTCCGGATCATCTCTAAAGGGGATGTCCTCTGTCCCCCGGTCCGCGACATAATAGAAGGAAAGACGGATGACTGCGCGTTGATTGCGATCCGTTCCCAAGGAGGTCAATATGAAAAAATGGACCGTGGCACTGATGATCGGCGCCTTCATGGGCCTGCTCATGGCGCCCGCGCCGGCGGCCGCCGACGTCCAGTTCGGCATCAAGGTCGGAGGCAACATGGCGAAGGTCACGGGCGCCGACGCCTCGGACGTCTACACGACCCTCAAGAACAAGGTCGGCTTCGTCGGCGGCGTGTTCCTGGCCTTCAACATGGGCCCCATTTTCACCCTCCAGCTCGAGGGGCTCTACACGATGAAGGGCGTCACGATGGACTACGACGACGGGGGCACGGCCTACACCGACAAGATCTTCGCGAATTACGTCGAAATCCCGTTGCTTCTCAAATTCCGGATTCCGACCCCGGGCATTTCGCCGTTCGTTTTCGCCGGCCCGTCCGTCGGCTTCAAGCTGAGCGAGAAGTTCACCAGGGACGGCACGGACGTTCCGTTGGACGAGTCGCTTCTCAAGGGTAACGACTATGGGGCCATCTTCGGCGGCGGCGTGAACATCGGGCACCACTTCCAGGTCGACGTCCGCTACAGCCTGGGCCTGCAGAAGGTCATCGACACCGTCGAGGGAGAGACGCCTGTCGACGTCAAGAACGGCGTCTGGTCGGCGACCATCGGCATCGCGTTCTAGCCCTCGTCTCATCCGTCGGTTATTTCAAGGCGTCTCGCCGCGAGGCGGGGCGCCTTATTTTTTTTGCCACCTCCCGTCGGTTGACAACGGATTTCCGTTGGCCCAGTATGATAAGATGACGCTCGGGGCCAGGGCCTTGGGGAAAATCCTCTGCGCGGCGACATCCGCCGTCTTCGTCCTGGCTCTCTCCCTCGCCTCGGCCGCCTCCTCCCCGGCGCCGTGGGAGCCGGCCGGCTCCGTCATCCGGGCCCCGCAGAGTCTCCAGGAGATATCTTTCACCGCGGAGGAGCGGGAGCAGCTCTTCAAGGGCGGGATCGTTCTCCGGGACATTCCCAATCCCGGGAAACCGGGCAAGACCGGGGAGGCGCTGGGCATCCTCCCGGTCGGCCTCGACGAAGCCTTCGCCGTCATCATCGACTTCCGCCGTTACCCGGAGTTCATGCCCAATGTCGTGCGCACGGACGTCAAGGACGAGGACCCGGCGACCTTCATCGTGGACGTCTGGCTCGACCTTCCTCTCGGCCAGAAACGCCAATACCGGCTGAGATACCGGGTCGCGAGGACGGACGGGGGGTTCGAGGTTGTCTGGGAAAAGATCCCCTGGCCGGAAGTCCCGTCCAGAAAGACGGTCAAGGATACGGCCGGCAGTTGGCGGGTCACGCGGTTGGAGGGAGGGGAGATCCTCGCGGTCTATCACGTCTATTCAGACGCCGGCTCCCTGCCGCCGATCACCAAGAGTATTGTCGAGAATATGAACAGGAAAGGCTTGGCGAACGTCATTGAAAGAACGCGGCAAAGGATTCTCTCGCTCTATCCGCAGGTCAATCCCCTTCGCGGGAATCCGCGGACATAAGTCCGCGGAGGGATAGCGAACTCCCCGCTTCGGGGACAGGCGCTCCAGGATATCCCACGGACGTAAGTCCGTGGAGCTTCAGGAAATAGGCGGCGGCCCGGGACCGCTTCCCTCAGAATTCCTTCCCGTAGCGGCCGGCCGAGCCCAGCACCTCGCGGTTCTTCCGCTTGTACATCTCGATGAGCGCGGCGCGGGCCGGGCCCAGGTACTTGCGCGGATCGAATTCCGCCGGCGACTCGACGAAGACCTTGCGGATGGCGGCCGTCATGACCATCCGGCCGTCCGTGTCGATGTTGATCTTGCAGACGGCCGATTTCGCCGCCTGGCGCAGCTGCTCCTCGGGGACGCCGATGGCGTCCTTCATCGCGCCGCCGTACTTGTTGATCGTGGCCACCGCGTCCTGGATGACGGACGAGGCGCCGTGGAGGACGATGGGGAAGCCGGGGAGCTTCTTCTCGACCTCTTTCAGGATGTCGAAGCGCAGGGGCGGGGGCACGAGGATGCCGCGCTCGTCGCGGGTGCACTGCTCCGGCTTGAACTTGTAGGCGCCGTGCGAGGTGCCGATGGAGATGGCCAGCGAGTCGACGCCCGTCCGGCCGACAAAATCGACGACCTCCTCGGGCCGCGTGTACGTCGATTGCGCGGCCTTGACCTTGTCCTCGATGCCGGCCAGGATGCCGAGCTCGCCCTCGACCGTGACGTCGCGCTCGCGGGCGTAGGCGACGACCTCCTTCGTCAGGCGGATGTTCTCCTCGTAGGGATGGTGGGAGCCGTCGATCATGACCGACGAAAAGCCGCTCTCGATGCAGGACTTCGCCAGATCGAACGTGTCGCCGTGATCGAGGTGGAGGGTGATCGGGATGGCCTGGTCCGCGGCGTGGGCACGTTCCATCCCCCGGACCATTTTCACCGCCCCTTCGGCCATGTAGCGGAGAAGGGTCTGATCGGCGTACTTGCGGGCCCCGCTCGAGATCTGGAGGATGACGGGGGAGCGGGTCTCGGCGCAGGCGGTGACGATGGCCTGCAGCTGCTCCATGTTGTTGAAGTTGTAGGCGGGGACGGCGTACTGTTCCTCGAAAGCCTTCCGGAACATCGCCCGGGTGTTGTCCAGACCGAGGTCTTTGTAGGATACGGGCATGACGACACCTCCATTTCAGATGATACTCGAATTCCCCCGCCAATTCAAAACCAGGCGATTATTCATAATGCTGAAGAACGGCCGGGTCCTGTCCCGGGGCGTCCGGCAGGGAGCAGAGCGACCGATAAAAGCGACGCGGAGCGACTCGGAGCGGCGCTTTTAGGAAATATCCGAAACAAAAATCAGACTCAATTCAGATATTTCCCAGAAGCGCGGCCTCGAGCCCTCAGCCGCGCTTCTGCTGCTCGCTCCGCAGGCTGCGCTCGCTGCCGGAAGGGACTAGCCCCGTGCCACCCGTCCGGCCATTCCCTACCGGCTTGTCTTTTGCCGGGGCGTTTGGTATAACCGCTGGCAGTGGGATATCAAACGTGCCCGGAGCCGCGCCGCGTCCGGCGGCTCATCCATTTTCATCAGGAGACTTGAGGAGTCCGTCATGACCAGAAAAACGATCTTCGCCGCGTTTCTCCTTTTCTCGATCACGTCCTTCGCGGCCGCGCAGGTCCGGGTCGAGTTCAGGAAATCCGGCGACGCGTACACCCTCTACGGCAACGGCCAGCCGATTGCCGCCGTCGCGCCTTTCCGCGAGGCGGATTTCACGGCCGCGGACGACATCCGGGAGATCCAGCCGGGGCTTTTCGAGTGGACGCGGACCTTCACCTACAACGGCAAGGATTATGTCCATCGGGCGCGGCTGACGATGGAGCTCGAAGCGCTCTATGGATTGAAGTACGGCCTCATCCCGGCCGTGTCCTATAACGGGAACTCCTGGGGGAACGGCCTCGAGCCGAAGGGCTTCAGCCGCGACGGGCGGCCCTGGACGTTCGCCTCCCACCGCGTCTCCATCCCGGGCGCGACCTATTCCGAATCCGACAAGTGGTCGGTGGCCCTCTTCAGCCGGCCGGGCCAGCTCGCCTGCGGCTTCGCCTGCTCGCTCGAGCCGGGAAAGGACAAGACGGTCCACAGGCTCATCTGGCCCGAGGAGGAGACCCCCGTCGTCTACGCCGCCCGCGACCTCTACGCCGACGCCTACCGCGAGGACCTGCGCGTCTCCCGCGGCCAGACGATCACGCTCAAGGCCTGGATCGTCGCCGGGCCCGTGACGGCGCCGAACCACGGCTGGCACGCCCTGCTCGACGCGGCCTGGCAGCTCAACGCCCACGCGGTCACGCCGCGCTACGAGCCCGAGGACCTCTGGGAGCTCGGACTCCAATTCGCCAAGGACAGCCTCTGGGCCGAGGAGAAATCCTTCAAGGGATTCTCCATCGGACTCACCTGGGACGGCGCCAAGTGGATCCAGCGCCGGGAATGGAAGTACGAGATCGGCTGGGCGGGCCAGAACCTCTCCTTGGCGAATTCCCTCCTCCAGGACTACCTGAAAACCGGCGACCGCACGTCGCTCGACCTCGGCCTGAAGTGCCTCGACACCTGGGTCCGGAACGCCCGGCTCAAGAACGGGCTCGTCCGCTGCCATTATGATTACATCCTGGGCCTCGAGGATCCGAAGAACGAGGTCCAGGACGCCTGCAATCTGGGCCAGGCGGCCCAGGGCTTTTTCGAGGCCTTCGAGCTGGCCGCGAAGTGCCGCCTCCAGAAGCCGGAGTACCGCGAGGCCGCCGTCGGCATCTGCGATTTCGCGCTCAAGGCGATGCGCGCGGACGGCCGCATCGGCAAGTCGTGGACGAACGACGGCCGGGCCGTCGATGCCGAGGGAACGACCGGCGCCTGGCTCATCCAGCCGCTGCTGGCGGCCTACAGGGCGACGCGCAAGCCCGCCTACTTCCAGGCCGCGGAGAAGGCCTACGCCTTCTACATCGGCGAGTTCGTCAAGACCGGCTTCACGACGGCCGGCGCCCTGGACACGTCCTGCGTCGACAAGGAGTCGGCGACGCCCCTCCTCAAGGCCGCCCTGGACCTGTATGAGCTCACGGGCAAGGAACAATATCTCCAGTGGGCCGAGGACGTCTCCTACTACCTCGCGTCCTGGCAATGGCACTACACCGTGCCCTATGCGGCCGGGACCGTCCTCGACGAGATGAGCTATGATACGTTCGGCGGGACGGCCGTCTCGACCCAGCATCATCATCAGGACCCCTACGCGGTGATCTTCGTTAACGACTGGATCAAGCTGGCTAACGTGACCGGTAAAACGATCTGGCGGGACCGGGCCCTGGCGGCCTGGGTCAACGGCATGAGCGGCGTCTCGAACGGCGATCTGGTCGTCATGGGCAAGAAGCGGCCGGCCGGCAGCCAGGACGAGGGCTTCCTGCACACCCGCTGGCTGTACCCGTGGAGCGTCAGCCAGTGGCTGGTCGCCTGGCCGACGGCCTTCCGGCTGGAGACGTTGCGCCTGTCCCAAAACTGGCGCATCCTCGAGCGGAAGCGCTGAGCGGTCGCTCCGGCTCTGAAAGCGGTTTTTCTCCTCGTCTGTTGACGCGCGGCCGCGCGAAGGACTACAATTTATATCTGCTCATTCCCTGAACCGTATGCGTGCCCGACGCGCCGGCGACGGAGAGGGGGCGGCTGCTCGCGCCCGCGGCCGGCGAAACCGCGTTGACCCTTGAAAAGCTGATGAAAGACTCTGCCGGATGAACGATATTCTAAAGAAAGAGACGCTCGCCCCCGGGGTGATCCGGATGCGGATCGCCGCCCCGAGGATCGCCGACAGGCGCCAGCCGGGGCAGTTTATCATCCTGCGGGCGGCCGGCAACGGCGAGCGAATTCCCCTGACCATCGCCGACGGGAGCGCGCCGGAGGGCTGGATCGACATCATCTTCCAGGTCGTCGGCGCCGGCACGCGCCTGCTCGCCGAGCTCCGGGAGGGCGACTCCCTGCAGGACCTTGTCGGCCCGCTCGGCCGGCCGGCCCGGATCGAACGCTTCGGCCGCTGCCTCTGCATCGGCGGCGGCGTCGGCGTCGCGCCGATCTACCCGATCGTGCGGGCGCTCAAGGACGCGGGGAACGACGTCACGACCATCATCGGCGCGCGGACCGCGGATCGGCTCATCCTGGTCCGGGAACTCGAGGCCCTCAGCGATGATTTCCACGTCGCCACCGAGGACGGCAGCCTCGGCCGGCGCGGCCTCGCGTCCGACGCGTTTCTGGATCTCACGGCCGCCGGCCGGACCTTCGACTACGCCGTCGTCATCGGCCCGGCGGCGATGATGAAAGCCGTCTCCGGGCTGACGCTCGAGCGTGGCATCCCGACCTGCGTCTCGCTGAACCCGATCATGATCGACGGCACCGGCCTCTGCGGCGGCTGCCGCATCGAGATCAACGGCGAAACGAAATTCGGCTGTGTCGACGGCCCCGAATTCGACGCGTCCGGCATCGATTGGGACTCGTTCCTGCGGCGGCTCCGAAGCTACCGGGACTTCGAGCGACGGACACAAGGACACGAACAATGCCGACTGACGGGCGTTTGAAGGAGGACGGGCCGGCGCGAACCGGCCGCCTCGCGCGCGTGGCCATGCGGGAGCGTGATCCGCGGGCGAGGGCCAGGGATTTCGACGAGGTGCCTTGCGGCTACTCGGACGACGAGGCCCGGCGCGAAGCCGGGCGCTGCCTGAACTGCCGGAACGCCGCCTGCGTCGGCGGTTGTCCCGTTGGGGTGAAGATCCCCGAGTTCGTCGGGCAGATCGCCCGCGGCGAATTCGCCGCCGCGGCCCGGACGATCAAGGAAACCAACGCCCTGCCCGCCATCTGCGGCCGCGTCTGCCCCCAGGAAGACCAGTGCGAGAAAACCTGCGTGCTCGGGAAGAAGGGCCAGTCGGTCGCCATCGGCGGCCTGGAGCGCTTCGCCGCGGACTGGGAAAGGCGGAATAAAGCGCCCGAGGTCCCGGCCGTGAAGCCGCCGCGCGGGAAGAAGGTCGCCATCGTCGGCTCGGGTCCGGCCGGGCTGACCGTCGCGGCCGAGCTGGTCAAGGAAGGCTTTGACACCGTCGTCCTGGAGGCCTTGCACGAGGCCGGCGGGGTCCTCGTTTACGGCATCCCCGAGTTCCGCCTGCCCAAGGAGATCGTCCGGAGGGAAATCGAAGGGCTGGAGGCCATGGGCGTCCGGATCATCACGAATTTCGTCGTCGGCCGGACCCAGACGATCGACGGCCTGTTCGAGAAGGACAACTGCGCGGCCGTGTTCATCGGCTCGGGCGCGGGCCTGCCGTCGTTCATGGGCATCCCCGGCGAAAACGCCATCGGCGTCTATTCCGCCAACGAATACCTGACCCGGAGCAATCTCATGCGGGCCTATCAGGACGACGCCGCGACCCCGATCATCCGGGGGCGCCGGGTCATGACCATCGGCGGGGGCAACGTGGCCATGGACTCGGCCCGGACGGCCCTGAGGCTGGGCGCGGCCGAATCGACCATCCTCTACCGGCGCGGCGAGTCGGAAATGCCCGCCCGGAAGGCCGAGATCCGGCACGCCCGGGAGGAGGGCATCCGGTTCGAGCTTCTCTGTGCGCCGACGGAAATCCTGGAGGATTCCGACGGTTTCGTCATGGGCATCCGCTGCCAGCGGATGGAGCTCGGCGAGCCCGATGCCTCGGGACGGCGCCGGCCCGTGCCCATTGAGGGCAGCGAGTTCACGGCGGGCTGCGACGTCGTCATCGTCGCCATCGGCAACCAGCCGAATCCCCTCATCCCGGCCACCACTCCCGACATTCAGACTTCGAAACGGGGGACCATCATCATCAATCCGGAAGACGGCCGGACGTCGAAGAAGCGGGTCTACGCCGGGGGCGACATCGTCACCGGAGCGGCGACCGTCATCCTGGCCATGGGCGCCGGGAAGATCGCCGCGCGCAGCATCGTCAAGGATCTTGTGGGATAGGGCCCGGCTTCAGACGAAAATCAGGACGGCCGCGGCGAGGACCGTGACGACGAGCGAGAGCTTGTGGAGCGTCTGCCACTCGGGATTGACCGCGCGCAGGATCTCGAAGTCGCTGACGAAGATCGTCTCGCAGGCGCCGTTGCCGCGGTCGTGACGGGTCGTGCTCGACATACGGCGGTAGGGCGAATCCTTGATCCCGTACGACACCAGCCAACCCTTGAGATGGATCTGATCGCCTTTTCGCGCCCGCATGACGGCCCGGGAGACGATGGCGTCGGCGGGGAGAAGATGGTTGTTGGACAGGCCGTCCTCCTTGAACAGCCGGCCCGTCTCCTCGTCGGGGTATCTGTAGAAACAGGTGAAGTCGCGATTCTTGAATTTCATCCGGGTATAGACGCCCGTCTCGAGGTTCGATCCCCAAAGGACGCAGATGTCCTTGACGTTGACGTAATCCTTCCACGCCTCGTGGGAGGTGTCCGTGAATGAACCCGCGTGGTGATAGGAGACGATCATTCCCCAGAGCTCGTAATTGAACAGGGGCTCCACCGAGTAGACAACGCCCTTGCGGGTGACGTCGAACGGCTCGGGGATGTCGTCCTTCGTTTGGACCGGCTCCTGCAGGAGGTCCGGCAGGATCGCGCTCCTCGGGGGCAGGCGGTCCTTCATGAAGAACGAGAGGACGAAGGCCGCCGCCGCGGCTGCCAGCACGAATTTCGCCGAGCGCCTCATCCCCATCAATTGTCCTTTCAGCATACGTGCCACGAAAACTCAGAGAATGCGACGGGTCCTGTCCCGGCGCGCCCCTTTCCGTCCTCGCGTCGCTCTGAGATACCCGCCCTTTGATATAGGTCCCATAGCACGCTTCGCTTTATCCAGGCTTCCCTTGAACTTCGTAGAGCGTTGCCCAGGTCACCCTCGGCATCCGTTCGCTTTCCAGCGCCAGAGCGCTCGAGCTCCGTTGCGGGCGGGAAGGGGCTGGCACCGGGCCACCCGTCGGAATTTCGGTGAGACATTGGGGATGGGTGGAGCGAAGTCCGCTCGGGGACACTGCCGGGACAGGCCCCATCGTTTTTCATTAGATCAGCACGAGCTCGGTTTGCGGGCGGCCGAGGAATTCGGCGCCGTCCTTTGTCACGACGACCATCTCCTCGATGGTGACGACGCCCTTGCCGGCGACCGTCAGCCGCGGTTCGAGGGTGAAGACCATGCCTTCCTCGAGCTTCTGGAACGGCTTGTGCGCGTACTTCTCCCACTTCGGGCCGAGCAGGGCCGTGCCGTCGTGGGCGAAGCGGCCGACCTGGTGGCCGAGGGCATGAGGAAATTCGGCGTAGCCGGCGCCGGTGACGACGGAGCGGGCGACGGCGTCGATTTCCAAGCCCTGGACGCCCGGCCTCATGGCCCGGCGCGACTCCTCGACGGCCCGGACGATCGTCCGGAAGCCCTTCATGACGTCTTCCGGCGCCTTGGTCTCTCCGTCGCGCAGGATGTAGAAGGTCCTCTGCATGTCCGAGCAGTAGTGGTTGACCTTGACGCCGAAGTCCATATTGAGGACGTGGCCGCGCTCGACCGGGCGGTCGGTCGGAGAGTAATGTGCCTGGGCCGTTTCGGGGCCGGTGAAGACCGCCGGGCAGGTGGCCTGTCCCCACGCCGGCCGGAGCCCGCGGCGTCCGGCCTCGGCCAGGATGAAGGCCGCGATCTCCTTTTCCGTCTTCCCCGGCGCGATGAACCCGGCGGCCGCGGCGTAGATTTCGACGGTCGCCTTGACGGCGTCCTTCATGTACGCGATCTCGATCGCCGACTTCCTCTCCCGCAGCGCGGAAACGATCCTTTCGGCTGGAACGAGCCTGTCCGCATAGCCGATTTCCCCCAAGAAATCGATGAGCGTCAGGTACATGCCGTGGGTCAGGCCGTCGCAGATCTCGCTCGCCTTGGAATAATTGACGGCGATTGTCTTCGGATTGAGCTCACGGAGGTACTCGAGCAGGGGCTCCTTGATGCCGGTGACGTAGCCGACGACCTGGTCGTAGGCGCCGGTCTCCTCGATGCCCTTCTGGTCGTAGAGGCCGACGATGGCCCGTGTCCGGCCGTCGGCGGAGACGATGAAGGCCGAGTGCCAGGTCACGGGGCCCGGCGCCAGATAGACGAGCGTCGGGTCGCCGTTGATCTCGCTCTCGCGCGTGAACGTGATCCAGCAGTCGGCGCCGAATTCCTTGAGCAGGCTCGCGGCCTGACGGACTTTTTCCCGGATGAGCATGGCCTTCTCCTCTCTTATCAGGCTGAGAAGCGTTTGAGCTTTTTCATGAAGGCGAGGCACAGGACGGCGGAGACGGCGAGAAGCCCGGTCAGGACGAGAAAGAACTGATGGTGGGCGAAACGGCTGTAGGACTTGCCCAGCAGGCCGCTGCCGTAGCTGCCGGCCGCCGTGGCCGCGAACCAGCCGCCCATCATCAGGCCCTGGATGCGTGGCGGCGCGACCTTGGAGACGAACGATTGGCCCATGGGCGAGATCAGGATCTCGGCCATGGTGACGATGAAGTACGTGCCGATGAGCCAGGCCGGCGACATGATGTTCCGGTCGGCGTTGCCGCCGGCGAGCGAGGCCGCGGCCATGACGACCATGGCCAGGCCCATGATGAGCATGCCCAGGAAGATCTTGCGGGGCGTCGAGGGCTCGCGGCCGCGCAGGTTGAGCCGGGCGAAGAGGGCGAGGAGCAGGGGGGTCAGGGCGAGGATGAAGAAGGGCTCGAAGAACTGGTAGGTTTCCGGCCGGAGCCACTTGAGGACGATGGTCGAGCGCTCGGCGAAAAGCGTCAGGCCGAAGGAATTCTGATAGAAGGCGACCCAGAAGAAGATGACGATGAGAAAGAGAGTGACGAGGGTCGCGACGCGCTGACGCTGTTCCGTTTTGTCCATGGCGGGCGCGACGGCTTCCATCGGAGGCGCCGTGACGGCCGCGACCTGCGGCGAGTTTGCGGCCGGCGTCTTCGCTTGCGCCCGTCTGCCGTCGTCGGCGACCCGGATGTGCGGCCGCCCGACGTCGAAGATGACGACGGCGCAGACCATGCCGGCCGCGGCCACCCAGAAGGACAGGTTGTAGCTGTGGAAGACGGCGCTGTTGAGCGTGGCCACGAGCGGAGCGATCATGGCCCCGAGGTTGACGCCCATGTAGAAGATGTTGAAGGCCGCGTCCTTGAGATGGACCTTGTCGGCGTAGAGGTTGCCGACGAGCACGGCCATGTTGACCTTGAAGATGCCCGTGCCGACGCCGATGAGCAGGAGGCCGAGATAGAAGGTCGTCACCTGGTGGGCCGAGGAGACGGCCAGGCCGACGTAGCCGCAGGCCATCAGGAAGGCGCCCGCCCGGACCGTCCGGATGCGGCCGAGGACGCGATCGCCGAGCCAGCCGCCGACGAGCGGCATGCCGTAGCAAAGAGCCAGGAAGAGCCCGTAGAAGTCGCCCTTGCGCGCGTCGCCCCAGCCGAGGACCTTGTCCATGTAGAGGACGAGGATGGCCATCAGCGTGTAAAAGCCGACGCGCTCCCACATCTCGGTGAAGAAGATGAAAGCCAATCCCTTGGGGTGCTTTCTCAGCATCGCGCCGCCTTTCCCGCGCCGGGTGCGGCCGGCGCCGGGGGCCTATCGTAATGGAAAACGCCGGACCGCGTCAAACCGGGACGGGGGGGTGCCCGCGTCAAGGGCGATTGGGGGGCATGGAGCGGCGCCGTCGCGCCGTCCTGTTGACATCGGTCGCCGGCGGCGATATAGTCCGGGTCTTTGTGGAGACGTCATGAACCCTAATCCATTTCTCGGAGTTCTTCTTCATGCCATCGGCGGGTTCGCCGCCGGAAGCTTCTACATCCCTTACAAGAAAGTCCGCGGCTGGGCCTGGGAAACCTACTGGCTCACCGGCGGCTTTTTCAGCTGGATCATCACCCCGTGGGTCGTCGGGCTCCTGACCTGCCCCGATCTCCTGCGGGTCCTCAAGTCCGCCTCCCCCGCGACGCTTCTCTGGACGTACGTCTTCGGCGTGATGTGGGGGATCGGCGGCCTGACCTTCGGCCTCAGCATGCGCTACCTCGGCCTGTCCCTCGGCATGGCCCTGTCGCTCGGCTTCTGCGCCGTGTTCGGGACGCTCGTGCCGCCGATCTTCCACGGCCAGATCGCGGGCCTGGTCTCGACCCTTTCCGGCCGCATCGTCGTCCTCGGCATCCTCGTCTGCCTGAGCGGCATAGCCATGTGCGGCGCGGCCGGGATGAAAAAAGAGCGCGAGCTCTCCGACGCCGAGAAACGGGCCTCGATCGCCGAGTTCAGCTTCGTCAAGGGCGCCTGGGTGGCCGCGTTCGCCGGCGTCATGAGTTCCTGCATGGCCTTCGCCTTCGCCGCCGGCAAGCCCATCGCCGAGGAGGCCGTGCGCAGCGGAGCCAAGCCCCTGTTCCAGAATTTCCCCGTCATGATCATCGCCCTGCTGGGCGGCTTCACGACGAATTTCCTGTGGTGCGCGGCCCTGAGCATCCGCAACAAAACGGGCAGGGATTATCTGCGGGTGAAGGCGCCCGAGGCGCAGGCGGCCGGCACGGTGGGCGCGGAAGGGGCGGCCAAACCCGGCGCGCCGGTCAAGCGGCCCTCGCTCCTGACGAACTACGTCTTTTCGGCCCTGGCCGGCATCACCTGGTATTTCCAGTTCTTTTTCTACGGCATGGGCACGACCAAGATGGGCAAGTACGACTTCTCGAGCTGGACCATACACATGGCCTTCATCATCACTTTCAGCAGCCTCTGGGGGATCTATTTCCGCGAGTGGAAGGGCACGGGCCGGCCGACGCGCCGGCTGGTCGTGGCGGGGATCGTGGTCCTGATTCTGTCGACCATCGTCGTCGGCGCCGGCAACTACGCCGCGACGCTGAAGTAGGCCTTTGGGGACGCCCCTTTTCGGATGTTCGGATGGGGCCAAATCTATGCGTTGCCAAAACTAGCATTGCGTAGACTTGACCCCGTCTCGTTCATTATAATGGGTTGAGGGAACGTGATGAGGCCGTCCAAACGGACCTGTCTCCTGCGGCCGGCAGCTGCCCCGGCGATTTTCGTCATGCTGACCGTTCTGCTCGACGCCGGATGGCGCGAGCCGCGGCGGGAAGTTCCCTCCGGCGCGGTGGGCGGCGAAACAATCTCCGGGCGGGAATCTTCGCCTGGGATGGCGTTGCTGGTTTCTGCTGTCGGTCAGCCTCAAGGTCGGATTCAAACTCCAGGCAGCGCTCAGGGCCTCATTCTCAAGGAAGATATTTTCACCAACGCGCCGTTCGCCCAGTGCCACGCCTCGACGATTATAGAAATGGGAGGCAGCCTCATCGTTGCCTGGTTCGGCGGCACGGCCGAGGGACGTTCGGACGTCAGCATCTGGCTTTCGCGGCGGGAAGGTTCGGCTTGGACGCCGCCGGTCGAGGTCGCCTCGGGCAGAGGAAAAGAAAAGGGGGGCGCGGACGAACCATGCTGGAACCCCGTCCTGTTTTATCCAGCGGGCGGGCCTCTGCTCCTATTCTATAAGGTGGGACCGGCTCCGGCGCGATGGCGGGGGATGATGATGCGTTCGGAGGACAACGGCCGGACATGGGCCGTGCCGCGGCCCCTTCAGGAAGGGATGATCGGTCCGGTCAAGAACCACCCCATCGAGCTCGCCGACGGGACAATCCTCTGCGGAAGTTCCACGGAAGACGGCGGCTGGCGCGTCCATTTCGAGATGACGAACGACAAGGGTCGGACATGGCTCAAGACGCCGCCCATCAACGATGGCCGCGGCGTCGGCCTGATTCAGCCGGCTCTGCTCAGGCCCGGCGGCGATGGAGTCATGGCCTTGATGAGAAGCACGGCGGGATGCCTCTACGCCGCCGAGAGCGGCGATGCGGGGCGGACATGGACGGCGCCGCGCCTGCTCGACGTGCCGAATCCAAACTCAGGCATCGATGCCGTGACTCTCCGCGACGGCCGGCACCTGCTCGTCTACAATCCCGTTTCGAAGGGCCGGAGTCCACTTGCCGTCGCCGTTTCCGCGGACGGGCGCGGCTGGCGGCGGGTGCTGACGCTCGAGGACGAGGCCGGGGCCGAGTTCTCCTACCCGGCCGTCATCCAGTCCGCGGACGGGCTCGTCCACGTCACATACACCTGGAAACGTCTGAGGATCAGGCACGCCGTCATCGACCCTGCCCGATTCTGATTGGGGTCGGACCTCAGTATCTTATTGAATAATAATATATTAGGCAAAATAAAGGGCCCTAAATTGGCGTTAAGTGCTCGCTTTTGGGGCTGCACATTCAACTTCGAAGTGCAACGACTCGGGTGAAGACTTCGAGGGGCGTTTTGTACTTCAAGCACTTCCTCGGCCGGTTGTTGATACGGGATTCGACCGCGGCGACTTCTTCCTCGGAG
>Ga0315282_10002151_pt1 | contig 36669 bp, 33 predicted proteins | sample YL17G07_20_MG_FD_203693 | JGI IMG/M metagenome (GOLD analysis project Ga0315282, IMG submission 203693) | Sediment microbial communities from Yellowstone Lake, YNP, Wyoming, USA - YL17G07_20 | ecosystem: Environmental > Aquatic > Freshwater > Lake > Sediment | place: USA: Wyoming | collected...
AGTCGTCCAAAAAGAGCTGTTCTTCCTTGCTGAAGGACCCGCCACCCGCGCAAATTACTTTGAGCTCGCGGTCTTTTTGCAAAATAGGGGTAACAGAACGGATGAAAAAGAGGAAGTTTTTGTAGATGGCCCGTGGTCCAACAAAAAGAATGTAGCGAGCTGGAAGGTCGAGGGTGGCCTGATAGTCATTGGGGCTAAAAGAAGCGCCATGGTAGATAACTCTAATTTTATCCTCTTTAACGCCGTAAAACTCTATCAGATCCTTTTTTGTGTTTTCAGAAATGGCAATAATCCGGGAGGCTTTTTTAATCAAAATATGTTTTTGGATAGCAACCGGCTCACGAGAGAGAAACATTTGTTGATAAATCTCATGTATAGCATCGTGAACGGTAATAATGAAGGGACGCCCTCGGAGGTGTTTCAGGAAATAAGGATCATAATAAGTCGGGTGAAAAATGTCAAAATCCCCCTCGCTGATGGTCTTGAGGGAGTGGTGACGATTAATCATATTCAGCAAAACCTCTCTACCTCGAAAGTTACGGTTCGGAAAAAAATCCTTCATGAGGGAGAAACTAGAGTTTTTAAGATAAGCATTATTGGAATATTTCACCGAGAGATTAAAACCCATTTCACGCTCGTGTGAAAAGTGATTCATCAGCTCGCAATAATAACGCGAGACTCCCCCATAAGGCTGAAAAGTAAAGGCTTGGTGGTCGTAAAGGATTTTCACCCTAACACCTCTCCATAAAGCTTCTTGGTCTCACGGGCGGTTTTGGCCCAAGAGAACTTTTTGAGCTGCGCTCGGCCTTTGGCTTTGAGAGCGGCGCGAAGCTTCGGGCTGTTGATGACCTTCTTGACTGCTTCGCGAACCGAGCTCGGGTCGCTGGGCTCAAGATAAACGGCTGCCTCGCCGGCTACTTCCGGGAAAGAGCTGGTGTGAGAGACAATGGTCGGACATTGGCAGGCAAAAGCCTCAAGGACCGGCAGACCGAAGCCCTCGTAAAGGGAAGGGAAGACGAAAACTAGGGCATTGCGATAAAGGGTACGCAAGATCGCATCGTTAACCGGATAGTAGAGAACTTGCTTTGCAATTTCTAAGTCGTCCAAAAAGAGCTGTTCTTCCTTGCTGAAGGACCCGCCACCCGCGCAAATTACTTTGAGCTCGCGGTCTTTTTGCAAAATAGGGGTAACAGAACGGATGAAAAAGAGGAAGTTTTTGTAGATAGCACGGGAGCCGACGAAGAGAATATAGCGGGTAGGGAGTCGAAGATGAGCTTGACGACCCTTGAGGTCCAACGTACCTGCCAAATAGATAACTTGGATTTTTTTTGGGTCAACTGCGCAAAATCTAACCAAGTCCATTTTAGTGTTCTCGGAAATGGCGATTATTTTCGCCGCTCTCTTTATCAGAATACCCATGTGCCGTGCAGTCGTATCACCGGGCGGAAACATCGACGGGTATTTGTCGTGGTTTAAATCATAAACCGTCATCACAAACGGCCGGTTGCCCAAAAGGTTTAAAAAATATGGATCGAAAAAGGTCGGGTGAAAAATATCAAATTCCCCCCGAGCAATTAGGCTTTTTGAATATCTTCGGTTTAAAGCCCCGAGCAAAATCGCCTTGCCGCGAAAGTTGTGTTTTTTGAAAAATTGCCGGTGAGCGGACAGGGTAGTGCTATTTAGATAAGCATTGTTGGAATAGCGAACGCCAAGGCGGAAATCGACAGCATGCGTCCGCCGGAATTCTCTCATCAGCTCGCAATAATAACGCGAGACTCCGCCAAAAGTTTGCCAGCTGAAGACCTGATGGTCGTAAACGACCCGCAGCCGACCAGATACATGTTTTTTAGCCATCACTGCTTGCCCAACTGGCCAGAACGTCCCGCAAGCTCTTTTCAAGCGAAATCGTCGGTGCCCAGCCCAGCTTTTTAAGCTTCCCGGGGTAGCCAATAGTTACCGGTACATCGGTTGGGCGAATCAACCTTGCATCGACTTTAACGGTTACTTTAACGCCACAAAGCCCAGCCATTTTTTCCAATATCCCTTTGAGCGGCGTGCCGGTGCCGGAACAAACATTATAAACCTCTCCGTTTCGCCCGCGCTTAAGCAGCAAATCGTAGGCGCGCACTACGTCGCGCACATCGACAAAATCACGCACCGACGAGAGGTTACCGGCCACCAGCTGTCCGTGAGAGCGGTGGCGCTTTTTGAAAGATATAAGCTGACGGGCAAAGGAAGGAATAGCGAAAACTCCCTTTTGCCCCGGGCCGAGATGGTTGAATGAGCGAGTCAAAACTATCTTGAGGCCGAATCCTTGAACATAAATCTTTGCCAAAAGTTCCTGAGCCACCTTGGCACAAGCGTAGGGACTGGGAGGGTTCAGCGGAAAGGTCTCGCGAAGCGGCAAATTAGCCGCATTGACTCGGCCATACTCCTCGGCCGAGCCAACCACCAAAATCCTGGTCGTGAGTTTAAGCTGTCGCACCGCCTCGAGGAGATTCAGAAAAATCGAGGTGTTGTTTTGAAAGCTCAACTGCGGATGCTGCCAGCTAAAGCTAATCGAAGAGAAAGAAGCTAAATGCAACAGATAATCGGGTCGAAACCCTCCGAGAGTCCTTTTGACTTTAGCAAAATTCTGCAGGTCAACCTTCTTAAAGCTGAAACGGACATGCTTAAAGGCCCGTTGGCGCGAGGCGAGCTGGCAGTCTAAGCCCAAAACCGTTACCGGATTCCCTTGCTTTTCTAAAAACCCAATGAAATGCTGTCCGACAAAACCGGAAGAGCCAGTAATCAAATATCTTTTTGCCACCATATAATCTTTTTTATCAAGATGAGCTTACCACCACCGCCTCGGTTTAGGAAGGGACTATTTTTTGCGCAAAATCAGATAACAATCGCCAAAGGAGCGGGCCTGCGAGAAGCCACGCGGCCGGTTTTCCAGAAGATTAAAACCCAAAAATGTATCGATAAAGGAGTTTTTTAGCAAAACTATGACTTTACCGCCAAAACGCTTGGCGTGGAGGGAGAAATGCCGATCGTAAGCTCCCTCTTTTCTCTCCCAATAAATTTCCCGCCTAACTATTTCCACTCCTTTAAGGTTAGCCAACATCTCCTTAACATGCCGGCGATCAAAGCGATACTGAAAAAAATTCTCCTCCGTCTGGAGTCTTTTAGCCTGGTGCGCATAAATTGAAAAATCCAGCCATTCCTCCTTATATTTTTTTGCCACCGAAAAAGCCAAATAAACATAGCCGCCGCGTTTGGTCACCCGAATCATTTCCTGAACAGCTCCGATGTATTTACCGTAAATATGTTCGAGAACTGAAGCAGAGTAAACCAAATCGAAAGAATTAGCCGGAAAGGACAGGCTGGTAGCGTCTTCACGCCGAAAAGATAGATTTTTCGAGAGAGAGATGTTGCGACCCTCAATCGGATCGATGTCGGTTTTTATCACCTTGGCACGACGAGACAAAATATAGGCGAGCGCAAACGGCGAGGAGACATCGAGGATCCGCTTGGGAGCCAATTTCATCTGCTCCAAAAACTTTATGAGATATGCAAACTCGCTGTTTCTGGTCGCCACCAGCGGATCAAGCAAAGTAACGATTTTCAAGGACAAATTTGGCAGCCGCGGTAAGCTCGCGTAGATTCTCCCCAAGACCTTGAGACGGTCGTAGTAACTGATGACGGTCATTCAGCTCTCCCGTCCCCGTTTGGCCACGGCGTAAAAGACCGGGTTGAGAATTCGACAGTTAACGTTACCGTTAATCACCCTGAAAAAACGCACCTTACGCCAGTTAATGAAGCGCAACGCTTTGACAATCTTTTCCTTGAATCCCCCTAAAACCAGTTCTTCAAAGCCACCAAAGGCGAATTTCTCAAACCCCGCCGCGCGTAGGACTTGAGCTAGGCTGGCCTCAGTAAAGCCAACCTCGTGAGTGAAGTCGTGATAACGGTGGATAGGGCTATCCACGGCCTGCATATTGGGCATTTGAATTAAGAGGGTGCCACCGGGAGCCAGCGCCGCTCGCAGGGCTTGCAAAAGTGGAATGGTCTGGCTTTTAGGTAGGTGTTCGACCACGTCAAGAGCAGAAATAAAAGCAAATTTTCCCTTATGGTGAGAAAGCCAAGAAATCGTGTCTTTCACCAGCAGGCAATTTAGCCCTTGAGCCCGGCAGAACTTAACAATCGAGGGAGAAATATCTACCCCGATTGAGTCGCGATAGCCCCACCTTCTCATCAAAGTCAGCATTTCCCCGCGACCCGGACCGACATCCAAAAGGGCCACCTTTTTTATCTTGGGCAAAAAACGCCGGTAGTTGTAGGCAAACTGTTTGAACTTGAAATGGGCCTGCTTAGCCTCACCGAAAGTATATTCCAAGTACCTGTCGAAAATTTCTTTCATCTTAAATCATCTTAGTTTATTAAGTTAGCCGGCGACGTTCAAAAGCATCGATATAAGACTTGCCACTGGCATTGTAAATTCGCGCCCCCAAGGATTTGGCGTAGTCATCCAACTCCGCATAGGCCTGATAAGCCAGGGCGGCCGAGAGGTGCATTTCCGCCATCGTGAAGGTCCGCGTTTGCTCGATATCCTGATAAAGGGGAATGAGCGGCCGGGGGGCATTGTCATAAAAATGAGGATCTTTCCGGTAGACCCGGTTATCCTGACCGACTGCCACCTTTTCGAACCAATCATGGTCGGCGCCAACCAAATAAATTCTTTTAAATCCTAGCTGCAAGAGAAGATAAAGGGCCGCCACCAGGACATTTTGCGCCGGTGGCATCGCCAGGTTTTTTCGGTAAAAATAATACCTTAAACGCCTAAAGCAAGAAACTGTGGTGATATTGAAATAGCCGAGCGTAATATTTTTATTGGTGCGCGATAAATTGAGGAAAGGACTCCACGTTCGTGCCATAGCAGGTAAAAAAACGGTCATCTTCCAGCGCGTTTTCTTCTTGAGAGTCCGGATAACTTTTTGCAGCTCCCTCTCCATAGCCAGCGAATTGTCCTTGGCATAATAATACGGGTCGGAAAAAATATAAAGCTCCGGTTTAAACCGCTCGAAATCATCTGACAAGACAAAGGAGTTAACGCAAATCTTTTGTTTACTCGAAAGCTTATCCGCATCCTCACGCAAGGTTTTCTTCAGTGAAGGACCGTTGCCAAAAACCACCCCCGCCTTATTGTTTTGCTGGCGATGCTTCGACAGCCCAAGGTTGAATCTGGAGAGCAAAAGAACGCGGCCGATCGAGGCGATGGTCTTAATAAATTCGACCAATCCGACAGCTATAGCCCGGGCAACTTTCTGGGGAAGCGACATCCGGTTGCGATAAAACATTGTCAAGTTTTTATTAATCCCCAAAAAAGAGGCGTTCCCTTCTTGATAGCTCGTGCCGCCCTTTTTTTTAAAATATCAGGTAGAAAGCGCGGCGGCAAGCCAAAGCCCGGCCGAATCGAGCGAACGTTTTTGAGGCTGAAAGCTTCGCCGGCGGTCATATCTTCGACCACAAAAAGCGAGCGAGCAAACTCGCGGGAGCGCTTGGCTTGAGAACTGAGTGAAAAACAAACTTTTCCGAGGGCTTTCTCGGCTTTGCGAATCGAGGCAACGAGAGCAGAAAATTCTCTTGGCTCCAGAGAAAAGGGTGCGTCAGCTCCGCCAAGGGAGCGCTCTAAGATAAAGTGCTTTTCGACAATTTTCGCTCCAAGGGCCACCGCCGCCACAGCTGGCTCAACCTCCAGGGTGTGGTCTGAAAGGCCGACAATAGTTTTGAAGCGTCGCTTCAGGGCCGGTAAAGTCATGAGATTCGCCTGTTCCAATGGAGCCGGATAGGCCGAGGTGCACTGAAGTAGGGCGATTTTTCGATTGCCAACCACGTAGCAGGCTTTGAGCGCTCGGCTGATATCGGCGGCACGAGCGATCCCTGTGGAGATTAGAACGGGTTTGTTTTTTCGCGCCAGATATTCAATTAAGGGCAAGTCAGTAATTTCGAATGAGGCAACCTTATAGGCCGGCATCTTGAGCTTAGCTAAAAAATCTACTGCGGTCCGGTCGAAAGGAGAGGAAAAACAAATTAACCCCAAGTCCTCGGCAAGGCGTTTTAATTTCGGCTGCCATTCCCAAGGAGTATAGGTTTCCTGATAAAGCTGATGCAAGGTTTTGCCGTCCCAAATCGTCCCCTGCTTAATCCGAAAATAGGGTTGAGGGCTCTGAAGGGTAATTGTCTCCGGCGTGTAGGTTTGCAGCTTTACGGCGTCGGCCCCAGCGCGCTTGATTGCTCGAATTGTTTTAACCGCCAGAGAAAATCTCTGCCGATGGTTGCCGCTCATCTCCGCCACGATTAAAACCGGCTGGTTACCCCCCACTTTCCTTTTGCCAATTCTAAATTCTTTCATCCTTTGTCTTTCAGTTTAAATACATATTCAATCGCTCTTTGCCCTCGAACAGTCATATTTCTCGAGCGAGAGAAGCCGACACTCTCAAACAGCCGCCGCGAAGGTTGATTTTTAATCTTAACCTGGGCCAAAATCCGCTTGAGACGCGGGTGAGCCCGCCGGCACAGACTAATCGCTTGAGAGAGCAACGTCCTGCCTAAGTGGCGGCGGCGGTAGGTGGCTTTCAAACTAATGGCGACAAGTGCCGTCTCATTCGTTATAGCAAATCTAACCTGGCCGGCAAACTTCCCCTCCACTTCAGCGACCAAAAAAAAGGTTGTCGGGTCGTGAAGCTTTCCGTCGAACCATTGCCGGTGCCCGGTCCAGTCGATCGCTTGAGTTTGAAAAGAATTTCTTCTGACCTCGGGGTCGTTGCTCAAACGAAAAATGGCTCGACAATCCCTAGCCGCAGCGCGCCTCAAGTGCAGGCTCGGCACCGGGGCATTTCTAAGTCGTTCTAGGGCGGCTTCAGCCACGCGCAGAGCGCCTTGGCCATCGACCAGTCCTTGTCCCAATTCGGCGCGACTCTGCCTTACCTTGGCGGGCTCAAGGCGAGAGAGTGAGTGCTCAAGGCCGGCCGCAAGGCGACGAGTGTCCCACCAACCAACGACTTCGATGAAGCCGGCTTTCTTCCAGCTCGAGATATGCCGGCGCTGGTTTTCGGCCACACCGATTATCGCAGCCGGGAGGCCGACTCGAGAGAGTTCAAACAAAGTCTGCCCTCCAGCACAAATGGCTACGTCGCTAATTTCCATCAGGTGTTTCATTTCTCGGGCAGTCGGGCCATAAAACAGCTTGGTTCTCGCATCAGCAGTTTTATTGATTGCCGCAAGATGACGAAAACCTCGGCCGCAAATCACCAATTTTTGTGCTTGAGGATAATTTTTGGTCAAATACTTTAGAACTTTAGGAGTCATATTCCGAAGATCTTCGCCGCCGAAGCTAAGAAAAAACTTGGTTAGCTTGGCGCGTGCCTTGGCCACAGGAGCCTGCCAAAATTCACGGCGCAACAGAGCGTATTTAGTTCCAAGCAGCATTCGACGAGAAGCGCAATTAGAATATTTAAATTCGTCGGCGTTTGGGGCCGCATTAACCACCAAGTCCGCCGGATATTCCAGCCGTTTATTATCGTCGAGACAGATCAAAAGAGAACATGCCGCCGCGATTTCTCGGTAAGAAGAAACCCTCGCCAAATAAGAATCAACGACTACAACCTCACCACCGGAAATCTCCACCAAGAGTTTCTTTTTTTGTTTTATCCAGTCAAACCAGAGGCTGGACTGATCAGAGAAGAATTTTCGGGCGGCCGAATCACCGTTGATCACCAGCTTCACCAAACAGCCTTTTTTTCTAAATGCCTCGGCGAGAGCGCTGCAGCGCGCGAGATGCCCAAAGCCAATTTTACGGCTCCCCTCGGTGAGGATGAAAACTTTCTTTTGAAAGGTCATTTCCGAATAAACTCAACCAACTTCTTTTCCTTGAAACGCTCCAAATAACGGTAAAGTGTCTCGTAGTCAATGTCATATTTTTCGGCGATGTCCAGAATTTCCGTTCGGCCGTCAAAATAGCGCATCAGGTGGTGCATTAAATGACTCATCTTGTTTTGCTGTTTGGAGATTTTTTGCCGAATACTTGGGTCACCAGCTGGAATATAAAGATCATATTTTGGGTTACTCAAGGCCATCAAACCGTTGAATTTTCTCCGAAGAGCGCCGTTGGTCTCAAGAATCTTAATTATTCCCTTAACCGCTTCAGCGGCTTCGCGCAAACCCTTTTCGGTCACAATCCGTTCATCATCCCAATCGGAGTGGTACTCTTTATGAAAGGCCTTCGAGAGCGAGATGCAAGGGATTTCATACCCCGGTGCTTCCCAAACGATCTCATCATTACCGACGATCTTTCGAAAAGGCGCACCATGGTAGTTGGGAAAATGATGCTTTAAATAGTGATGCGCCGCCCGGTCAAGCAAGCTTTGGCCGCTAAATGATTCCTGAAGAGCAAATCTTTTTTTATTGCCCAGCATTTCGAGAAAAATGGCGTATTTAAAGGTTCGGCGCTCTTTGGCGGGAATCTTTGCCAGATAAAAAACCGTACCTAAATGCTCGGGGGCAATGATCAGCCGATAACTGTATCTTCTGTTTTTCAGCTTCTTCAGCTCTCTCATCAACTCAATTCCGACCGCGATTCCCGAAGGACCGTCGTTGGCTTGCCCGGCGTGACAATCATGGGCATTCAAAATAATTGTTTCTTTACTTCGCCCCGGCAAAAAATAATCCAAGACTTTCATCGAGCCCTCTTCAAAAACTGTTTGCAGATTTACCTGATAGCGACCCGGTTTAAGTTTCTTAAAAAAATTATATGACACACTCATCCCCCAGTCCCTCTTCCACGTCTTGTAATAATAATCGCAATGGTAAACCAGGGCTCTGGGGAGATCGGGATGATAAAAAAGATGTTTCTTAAGCTCGGGGAGGGAAATTTGGCCGACAAACGAGGTGGAATAGCCGATCACCCCCAAGGGATGGGCCATTCCGTCATAGATTTTTTTGCTGCCTTTGAAAATCTCCGCTTTAACCGGCTTCCATTTTTTGGGAACTATCCAGCCGTTATATTCCGCGCCGGAGGGAAATTTATGCACTTTGAAAGGAAGCTCGCGGCAGAGAATTGCCACCGCCCGATCGGCGCCTTCCGAAACGGGCGCCAGAGGCAAACGATATATTTTCTTGATAACCTCAAGCATTCTTTTTCCTCGGAGACACTTTTAGCCTCTCAACAACAATCTCGTCAACATATTTGCCCTGATAAAGGCGGTGGCGGTGAAATTTAGCTACCTTGTGAAAACCGGCTTTACCAAAGGCCTTAGTGGAGCCGAGATTATTGGCATAGGCCCCCGCGGTTAACTTATTCAATTTTAATTTCTTAAAGCTATAATCGGCTGCCAGTTTAATCGCCTCGGAAGCGTAGCCCCGCCCCCAAAACGATTTTTCGCCAATGATAATTCCCAAGTCAGCAAAACGATGAATAGGATTAATCGGACCGATTTTAAGATTACCGATATGCTCCCCGGACTCTTTCAGGATGATGGCCAAGAAAAGATATTCTCGACTGCGGCCGATTGTCCGCAGATTGTCCCTTAGCTTTTTTATCGACCACTTTTGAAACCGGCTTTCCAAAAATTGATTGACTTTCGGATCATTTAGCCAACGCAAGTATTTTTCGCTCGCGTCAGCAACCGTTAGTCTCCTTAGACAAATCCGCTCTCCGCAAATTAGATTTTTGGAGTTCATTTTTTCCTTCTCAATCCCTCGGTATCATAGTCCGCTTGAAACAATTTCGCTTCCTCAAGAAACTTACAAGGAGTAAAAAATCTCTGGCCGACGGTGAGATCCTCAATGATATTCTCCCCCTGCCTGGAAACCTCTTTGACTAAAAGAGTGCCATCTTTGACGGCGATCCAGACACCGAGTTGATTTATCCGATAAATTAACCCGCTCATAAAGGGATGAAACCGGCCGTTGGATAGGCTTTTGGTGGCATCTTTAAGATATACCTTTTTACCGCCTAAAAAGGTTGCTGCTCCCGGATAGGGCTCATCAAAGGCTGAGACGAAACGGTAGATTTCCTCAAGATTCTCTGACCAATCAATAAACCCTTGCTTGGGAGTATAAAGGCGGGGTAGAAAAAGACTTTGCCTCTCATCAAGATGGGCCAAATTATAACTATGACCCTTTTGCACCTCAAGCAAAAATTCCTTAAAAAGTATTAGTCCTTCCCTGTGCGCTCGCTCAAAATAATCCCGTGGGATTTTAGCTCCTCTAAGAGAATATCGCCGACTTTTAACGATTTCCCCGGAATCAAACACTCCCGGAATCATCTCTTTATTGATCCGCTGAATATTCCACGAGCCCCATCGGTCAGCACGCAAAATCTGCCAGGTGAAATGGGCACCGCCCCGATAACGGGGCAAGTCAATAACCATAAAATCGAAAAGATTTCCGGAAAACAAAGCGATAGTTTTCTCCTTGAAAGTATAAGCCTCACCCAGCCCGAGCCCAAGGGAACGCGGGCTAGTCACCCTTTTAAGCTCGGCCGAGCGATTCACATCTTGAGTAAGATAATAAGGGACCTTCTCCGTCTCCAACAACTTCTTGAGAGTCACGCCGGTGTCATAATCGGCTGCTTCTTCAAGGTGCCGCTTGACAGCGAAAACACATACTTTAAGTTTCCTGCGGCGAGCTGCTAGGGCAAACTCGACGACGAGGCGGCCGCCGCCGAATAAAATTAGCTGGTCAATTGGGCCGATTTTTATGGTTTTCATCTGTTCAGGCTTCACGAACTTTTATCAACCGCCCCTTGAGATAAGATTTAATCCTTACGATATCATAATCTCTTAAACATAACATTTTCCCCAGAGCCGCTGCCTCGGCGCCGGTGGTCTTAAATAGCTCCACCAGATCGTCATAGCTGCCAGCCCCGCCCGAGGCGATTAGCGGCACATCAATCAGGGAGCGAATTTTTCGATAAAGAGACGAGTCGAAGCCCGACAGGGTTCCTTCTCGCTCGATTGAAGTCACCATCACCTCGCCGACTTCTCCTTTGGGTAAATTTTGCAACATTTGAGTCAAATTTGAGGAAGCTCTTTTTTTACCCGAATGGGAAAAAACAGCGTAATCACCACTCGATAGTTTCTTGACATCCAGAGAAACTAAAACCGCTTGAGCGCCAAACTCACGAGATAGTTTTTTAATCAGGTCAGGAAACAAAACAGCGGCCGTATTAACAATTATTTTATCAGCTCCGGCCTGGAAGCATTTTCTGGCTGCGCCGAGGCTCGCAATTCCCCCGCCGGCGGCAATCGGCAGACGACACTTATCAACCATTTCTCTGATAATTCTGGTATCGATTAACCCGCCGCGGCAGGTCGCCTCGATGTCGACTAGCGCAATTTCGTCCGCACCTTGAGCATCATAAATCATCGCTTGCGAGACCGGATCGCCAACGTCAACAAAGTTATGAAACTGCGTCCCTTTGACTAAGCGCTTCCCTTTAAGCAAAAAAACCGGAATAATTCTTTTCATAGCTATCAAGAAAAAAATTCGATGGTATTGCGAAGAAAACGCAGGCCGTCGCCCTGACTTTTCTCCGGATGAAACTGGACCCCAACCAGGTTATCTTTTTTAACCGCCGAAACGATGTGAGTGTGGCCATAGTGTGTGACGCCGGCAATCACTCGGGGATCGTCGGGGACAAAGTGGTAGCTGTGCATAAAATAAAAATACCGGTAGCGCATTTTTTTAAAGAGCTGGCGATTGAGGGACTTGACTTTATCCCAGCCAATATGGGGAACACGCACACTCTTGTCCTCAATTTTGACCACTTTACCCTTGAGCCAACCAAAGCCCTTATTCTCTCCGTCTTCGTAGCCCATCTCGGCGAAAACTTGCATCCCCAGACAAATCCCAAGGAGGGGTTTCTTTTTGGCTGAAACCAAATTATTCAGCTCGCTCCAAAAACCGGTTTGTTTGAGATGTTCTACGGCAGTCGAAAAATTGCCGACCCCGGCCAAAATTATCAAATCAAAGCTCTTGAGCCGATGCGGCTCTCTCACCAGGGAAACGTCATAGCCGTAAAATTCGCAGGCGCTTTTGACCGAACCGACATTGCCGATGCCATAATCGATGAGGGCAATTTTTGCCGACGTCATTTTTTCTCCCTATACCACAAATCCTGATCCCAAAGCTTATGTCCGCTTTGTAATTTCGCCGGATCATGAGAAGGCGCCGGCGGAATCAAATGAGCCGCGACGATTTTGTTAAACTCACTTTCGGTCAAATCAAGATATTCCAAAAAAACCTCGAGGCTTTTCGGGCGGCGACCTTCATACTTTTTAATCAATTCCAGTGCTTTAGCGCGGGTGATACGTCCGTGGCGGATACTCAAGGTCGTCAGGTGGGTAATACGGGAAAAACCGCGCTTGAGATACTTGATATAATCCCGCACTCCGGCAAACATACATTCGATTTTCTCGTAAGTTAACCCGGGGAAACCGCTCTCAAGTTCATCTTCTTGCCAACCCAGTTCTTTTTTGTTGATCGCGACATGCTTTTCCACATCCCACGGAATATATTTCCCAAGTGGCAAGCTCATAATTCCCGCTCTCTCAATTTCCCGCCGCGACGGGTAAATATAGGGGGAAAGGTCGCGTAGCTGAACCCCGATAAAACCGGCCAGGTCCTCGGCCCTCATCCCCAAAATAATTCGTCGATTATATTTCCACTCGTCAGTTTGTTCCAAATCGCTGAACTTAAAATAGCCCTCGTACTCGCCACCGCCTTCGCCCCAAATCACCAAAGGAATCCGGTGCTTGACGGCAATCTGCATCGGGTAAGAAAAAACACCGGCATGACAATGCCAGCAAAAATCGCCTTTTCGTATCAAAGACTCCAACATCAAGCGTTTAACGATCTGCCAGTTGGGAGTAAAGGTGATCACATCCACTCCCAACCGACGGAAAGTACGCTGACGATTCTCAAGGGTTCGCGGACGATAGAAACCGTGATCAAAAGAAACAACCAGCGGTTTTAGGCCGTACCTTCTGACCACCGCCCATAAAGTGAAAGTCGAATCCTTGCCTCCGCTAAAAGGAACGATGCAGTCATAGTCGCCCCCGGAGCGTTTAGCCCGAGCAAGAATTCGCAAAAGTTGACGGGAGCGCTTGTTCCAGTCGGTTTTTTCCTTTTTTTCTTTCCAATTACGGCAGATATTGCAAACCCCATTTTTGTCAAGATAAAGCGTTTCCCAGGTAATCGGCAAAACACATTTTTGGCAACGCTCCAAATTGTCCACTTCAGTTTTTTTGCTCATAACAAAAAAACCATAGCATTATTCGCCTCTCCCTAAAAGAGAGGTCTATGTAAGACGAGCGAAGCCGCTCTGGCAAACCGGCCCCTTGAGATGGTGACGGGGTCGGCCGGTTTTTTTGATCTCGGCCAAGCGCCCGAAGACCTCATCCGTCACGAGAAGATATTTTTTGACCAGGTCAATGCGATGAGCGTAAGAAGCGTAAAAAGCGGTCGTGGCCAGAAAGCCTTTCTCCAACATCATTTGCGTGAAAAGAGTTTTGTAAACAAGCGGCTCCTTCTCGTTAAATTGAAAGTGGCTCAAGGGATAAATGCCTCCAACCTCAATCGAGAGCCCATGGCGCTCGGCGGATTTGCGCCACCCCTGCTGAACCATTCGCCCGACTTTATCGAGGTGACGCCAAACCTGCCTCCGGCGCAACTTGTTAATCGTCGCCAGAGCAGCGACCGGGCCGATTCTTTCCGTCCAATATGTGCTCGAGATAAACGATTCTTGGGCCGCTTCCATCACGGCCCGGCGACCGATGACCGCCCCCATCGGGTAGCCGTTGCTCATTCCTTTGCCGAAAACCGCTAGATCGGGTTTCAAGCCCAAAATGAGATGAGCCCCGCCCAAGTTAAGCCGCCACCCCGCGGTGATTTCGTCTACCACCAGAGGAGCGCCGAGTCTAGTCGCCTCTCGGCGCACGGCTTGGAGGAAATCTTTTTTGGGAGAAAAATTGCGGATTGACTCCATAACCACTGCGCCAATTTCTCCCCGGTGCTTTTTGCAAAGGGCCAAAAAGGCGGTAGAGTCATTATAGCCAAAAGGCAGGGCCGTGCCCCGCAAACCTCTTGGCACTCCCTTTGGTTTTAGCCCGGGCAGAAGATGCCCATCCAGCGCCTCATGGTCGGCCAAATTCGCCGCTAGATACCAGTCGCTCCAGCCGTGATAGCCGCAAAATAAAATCTTGTCCCGACCGGATTTGGCTCGGGCAATCCTGACCGCCACTGCCATCGCCTCACCGCCGGAGCGGGTAAAGCGCGCCGAGTGAGCCCAAGGATGCAATTTAATGAGCAGCTCGGCCAACTCCACTTCCTCCGGCGCATTCAAGGTTGTCGAGTTGCCCCGCGCGATTGCATATTTCACGGCTCGGTCAACATCCGGATCGGCATAGCCGATCAAATTAGTGCCGATGCCCATATAGCTCATATCAAGATAGCGGTGCAAATCCAGATCCCAGATGACACAACCTTTGGCTTTTTGATAATAAGCTGGCCAATTCTCCGGCAAAAACATTTCCGGTCTCTTGGAAAGTAATTGGGTGCCTCCCGGTATTATCTTTTTCGCTTTGTTATAAAGTTCTTGTCCCTTGGGCATGAAACTCCTATCTTTTCTTGAATGTTGCTGCAAATAACCATCTATCATCGTTTTTTGTGATTTTAGGGTCAATTTTATTTAAATCATCCATATACGGATAATTATTACTGTCAGATGAGTTATCGCCGAATAGCCTGAAATCAATTAAATCAAACTGGTCAAAATATTTCACCCAATATTCAATATTTCTTTTATAGATTTTTAAATTTTTGTTTCTCTTGTCAATTTTTTGATAAGAGCTTCGAGCCAAAAAGTCGTATACATAAACATATGAATCTGGTTTAAGCATTTTGAGAGTATTAAGCTTAACTTGTTCCATTTCCGGATCAGATACATAATATTGGAAAAATCCGTAAATAATCAAATCATATAAAGTGCTAGAGGTAATGGGTTTTGCAAGATTGACATGATATACAGAGAAATCTTTTTTATGGGGATGCCTGGCATATTGGCGTTTAAAATCAGCAACTGCTTTCTTTGAAGCTTCATATCCATGAACTTTGTGACAAAAATGTTTTAGATAAAATAAATTTTGTCCATTACCAATTCCAAATTCTGCGATATCGAAAGCACTAAGTGATTTGCGCGGCAGAATATTAAACAGATATTCAGTGAAAATACTCTGTAGATGTTTTTTATTTCTTTTATAATAATTATCAGCTTCTTCTCCACAATAAATTTCACTATTGTTTTTCACAGGATCCTCCCTTTTCTATATTAAGGTCTTCAATCAATGATTTCTCTAATCCTTCATTTCTTTTCACATAGTGATTAATTGATTCAAGTTCTTTATGCTTCTCTAAGAAGTTTAAAGTTTCCTTAGCACCAAAAAACTCATTTTTCTCGTAGAGAGCTTTGTAAACTTTAGTAATGAATTCAAAATCTTGTTTATGATCTAAGGTCCAACGCTTGGCCGAAAAATCTATTTCGGATTCAAGATTAGCTAATTTAAACATTTCAGGGTGATTTCTTATAAATAAAGTGACATGCTCTCTTTCTGAAATTAGTTTGGCTTTTTTCCAGGATATTCGGAGAGCTTTAAATGTAAAAATTTCATTATCTTCTCCATCGGGAAAAGTTTCCTTTAAAATATTGGAGGTATAATCGTTTTTTTCTGCCAGATGCTTGTTGATAACCTGATCAATTATCAGGGCGTCTATCAAAGGACAATCGGCTGTGATTCTCACAATATGATCGGGCTCCAAAAGCTTGGCTGTTTGGTAAAAACGATCGAGCACATCTGCTTCCGAACCGCAGAATACTCTTATCCCATTGTTGGAACAGATTTTAACAATTTCCATATCCTCTTTATTTGATGTTGTTACAACTATCACTTCTTCAATTTTTTTGCTCTGCTGAACTCTCTCTATAACACGTTCCAAGACAGTTTTACCCTCTAAAGGCAGTAAAACTTTTCTAGGCAGTCTGGTCGATCCGACCCTCGCCTGAATAATCGCCGCAATCTTCATTTAAACCTTAGCCGGCCAGTTGGTCGGCAAAATAATTTGCTCGTCAAGCTCACGAAGTTTCTCAAGAGATCTCAAGAGTTTTTTAACTTTTTCGGCCGAGAGACAAAAACCTAGATTTTCTTGAAACTGGTGAGCGCTATCCACGCCGATGATAATCTTGTCGACTCCCTTGTTCAAGAGCGCAAAACCAAGGCAAAGGGCCCCCAGCGGCAAGTTGCTTGAGGCGGCGATTTGCTGGAGCTTAGTCAGTTTCGCTTCAAGAGGTTTAAACTGGCCGAACAAGCTCTGGGGAGAACGGAAAACCAAGCCCTGTAGATAAACCGAGCGCACGTGGACTTCAATCCTCCTTCTTTTGAGGATCGACAAGAGAGAGGCGAATCTTTGATCGAAAACACTGTAGGGAAACTGGACAAGCTGAAAAGAAAAATCGTTCTTTAAAAGATATCCAAGTTCGGCCGGATGATATAAGGAAAAGCCGATTTTATCGACTAAGCCCTCCTCTTTCAGGCCCTGAAGATCTTCCAGCACTCGTGGGTGTCGGCGAAAAATTTGAAAGTCATGGATCAGATAGCCAGTCAATTTTTTAACCCCTAGACGCATGAGCGATTTTTTCAAATTGCTCCGGGCAGTAGTTGAGCGCGGAGGAAGTTTAGAGACAAGGTGAAATTTGTGATTGCTGTCTTTAAGATAGCGGCCAATAACCGTTTCGCTCGTGCCGTAGGCATGAGCCGTATCTAATAGATCAATGCCGGAAGCAGCCGCCAGATCAAGAATTTTAAAAACTTCCGTCTTTGAAACCTGACCGATTTGGTTGTTTATTCCGTAAGGCAAACCGAATTGCACCGTTCCCAAGGCTAGTTTGTCAGTCATTCCTTTCCTTAGGTCAAGACTTTTTTGATTTTCTTCGCCACAAATTCAACCTCCCGATCAGTCATTTTTGGATAAAGAGGGATAGTTAAAGCCGAGCGATAGTAGGCCTCACAGACCGGAAAATCACGACGTTTAGAGGGAAATCTTTTTCGATAGTAGGGATGGTGATAGACAGGAATGTAGTGAACTTGGGTACCGACGCCCTCTTTTTCGAGTCTCTCCATCATCTCCCGGCGTGTTTTGCCAAGGGCAGAAAAATCAACCCTAATGACATAGATGTGATAAGCGGAAAAGTTACCACGGCCTTCGGTCGGTACAGTAACGTGCGGTAGGCCGCGCAGGACTCGATCATAGTAGCGGGCAATCTCACGGCGGCGGCGGATGAAGCGACTAAGCTTTTTAAGCTGACTCAAGCCCAAAGCCGCTTGAAAGTCAGTTAGCCGATAGTTAAAACCGAGCCGGCGCATTTCATAATACCAAGGTCTAGGAGACTTTTTCAACAAAGACAGGCCCTTGGTAATACCATGGGAGCGCAAATATTTTAATCTTTTGGCCAACTCCTCGTGGTTGGTGGTGATAGCACCGCCCTCTCCTGTGGTGATTGCTTTGACGGGATGAAAAGAAAAAATCGTCAAATCACTGTAGCGGCAGCTGCCAATTTTTTCGCCAGTCGGATATTTGCCGCCAAGGGCGTGAGCGGCATCTTCGACGACAAAAAGATGGTGCTTTTTGGCCAAAGCAAAGATTTCCCGCATCGGCGCCGCCTGGCCAGCAAAATCAACCGGGATGACTAACTTGCTCCGACGGGTGATTTTCTCTCTCAAGCGCTTGGGGTTGAGGCAAAAAGTCTCCCGGTCAATATCAGCAAAAACCGGTTTTAAGCCGTTGTACAAAAGGCAATTAGCCGAGGCTACAAAGGTATTCGGCGTGGTAATCCCTTCACCGCCCGAAAGTTCTAAAGCCGCGACCGCCAAATGCAAAGCAGCGGTGCCACTTGATACTGCCACACAATATTTTGCCCCAGTATAGTTCGCCAGAGAGCGTTCAAACTCTTCAACTTTCGGGCCCTGAACAATCAGACCACCCTTAAGGACTGCGGAAACCGCCTCAACATCGTCCTTTTCAATCCAGTGAAAACCGTAAGGTATCTCGCGAAACATTGTTTAACCTTTAATTTTTTTAATTAGCTCAACTGCTAGATTGTCAACAAACGATTCAAAATTCTCTTTTGAATGGACACCGATCTCGTAGTCGTTAGTAGAAAATACCAGTCTATTTTTAAAATAGGCTATAAACCTCAGCACGTCCATCTCAACCGCTTTTTCAGATTTACTCAGAGCGCTAGCCAGAGCCGCCCGGCATTCATCCTGAGATCCTACCGCATAACACGATCGGCAAGGCAAATACCACGGATAGCCGAAAGCCAGACAGGCCTTGCCACACAGGAGCCCTTCCCAGCCAACCGTTCCCGTTACCGTAGCGGTCACCGCAGCGTGCTCGATAAGCTTAACAGAGTCCTCTTTGAGACTTACCAGCCGGACATTTCGATAGCTTAACATTCGCCGGTAATCGTCAATGACGCGATGATGGCGTTTGCGCAAATCGCCATGATGGAATTGGCGCGGGTGCTCCTTGACAAAAATTCGCCAGCCTGGCGGAGCACTCTTGGAGAGAATGTCCAGGGCCAGAAGCTGATTGTCAAAGATTCCCCCCTCCGGCATCGTCGTGCGCTCCGGCTGAAAATGCAAAGCCAAATAAATATATTTTTTCGAATAATCCGCTGGCGAAGTGTGATGATCGTAAAAACGCTTGAGGCGCGCAGCGTTCCAGTTAACTTGAGCAATGTAAAGAGGAAAAAGTCTGGTGATGAAGTTATCCCGTCCGCCGTTAAAGGCAAAAACATAGGAATTTGGTAAGGAACGAAAATAATGCACGAGTTGTACGTGCACTCCCTTGAAAACATAAAGGGAGAAAACCTTTTTTAAAATCGACGTGTATCGCTTAAAGCGTACCCGCGAGCTTAAAATTTCCGCATTAATTTTTTTGGAGCGGGTGAGCCAGGCACTTGAGGCGAAAAGCTCTTCAAACAGCGAGCCGAGTTTTTTTGCGACTTGCCGCTTCGAATAGCCGGACAGATATTTGTCGGGAACTTTGACTACTTTGCGATAATCCTCCAGGACCAAAACACGGTTGTCGATTAAGGTTCGCTGAACTGAAATGGTCTTAATTTTTAGGTATCGGGCGACGTAAAAAAGCACGTTTTCGCTGCCCATGTGCGGAGAGCGCGGAAAGATAACCGCTTCAATGTTACGAGAGCGTAAAAAGTTAAGCCAAAAACGTACCAGCTCATAATAGACCCTTCGCCTTTGAGAAACCGAGACGGGATAAAACGACAGCCGGTCGGAAACACTCAAAAAGATGTTTTCACCCTCGGAAAGGGCCCGAAGAATACTCTCGGAAAGAGCAACGGGGTTTTTCTCGTTCAGCCGGCTAATCTGCGGAAAATTACCATAAAAAATGTTGTCCGGTAAAATTAAAGTATTCTTAAACAGAGGATCGCGTTGAAATTTTTCGCCGATATTGGTTACAACCGAATCAACTGTCAAGCCGCCTTGAGCCAGTTTGCGCGCCACCGGCAGCCAAAAATCATCATAGAAATCACTAAGCAGCACTCGCATCAGTTTCTCCTCGAGCCAATTTTTAATTTTTTCAAAATCCCCGTGGCCATATTGTCGGCCAGGGTCTCATTGGCGATTTCCGAGCGGTTGGCAAAGACATGGTCGACACTCGAAACAATCAACTCATCCTGGAAATAAGCCAGGAAGCGCCAGACATCCCGCCGGATTTCCGCGGGAGTCTTGGACTTAATTTCCTGGAACGCCGCGTGACAATCAGCCAGGGACTTTACTACAAAACAGCTTTGACACGGCGCATACCACGGAGCGGCAAACACCAGGCAAGCCTTGCCTTGAACAAGACCTTCCCAACCAGTAGAACCGGTAATCGTGGCCGTGCAGACAGAGCCTTTAACCAACTTTTCGGAATTCTCTTCAGCCCTAATCAACCGGACATTGGGATAAGTCAGCATCTTCCGGTAATCATCCTTATCCCGGAAATGCCGATGGCGCAGGTCACCGCTTTCAAATTGACACGGGTGCTCCTTGACGTAAAGCCGCCAGCCAGCTGGTAAGGCCTTAGCCAAAAGGTCAATCGCCAAAAGTTGATCGCCGAAAAATCCCCCCTCCGGCATCGTCGTGCGCTCCGGCTGCAGATGCAAAGCGAAATAGACATATTTACGCCGATAGTCGGCGGAGGTGACGCACGAAGCGTAAAACTTTCGCAGCCCACGGCTGCGCCATCTGGCCTGCAGCAAAAATAAAGGGAAAAGCCGGGGGATAATCCCGCGTGGTGCCCCGTTAAAGAAGAAAATGCCCATTTTTGGAATAGAGAAAAAATGTTTAAGATACAAATAAATACCTCGAAAAACATAGAGGGAGAAAATCTTGCGCAGAATCTTCAACTGCCCCTTGCGGTGCACCGAAGCATCCAAAATGCTCGCGTTAAACTCCCTAGAGCAACGAAGCCAGATACTGGAGGCAGAAAAATCTTGGTAGAGTCCTCTGTTAATCTGATTGGCGATGGCTTTCGTCGAATAACCTTTTAAATAAGCTCGGGGTATTTTGGGAACGGCATGATAATCGCTCCGCAGCCTCATCCGGTTATTAATTAGGGTTTCTTGGGCAAAAATCATTTTGAGCTTGAGTCCCCTGGCCGCCTCATAAATTACATTTTCATTGCCCATATGCGGAGTATGCGGAAAAATCACCGCCTCAATCTCCAGAGAGCGAAAAAACGTCCGCCAGAAAAGAAGCAGGTCAGCAAAAACCTTTTTTCTTTTCACCACCGGCACGGGCAGATAAGCGAGACGATCGGAGATGTCCAGAAATTCCCTCTCGGTCGTATAAGCTTCGGTAAGAACTTCTTCGCTCAGGGCCCCATTCGTCTGTCGGTTAAGCCCCAAGACAAACCGATAATCCTTGAAAGGTAAACTGTCGATGATTTTGGCGCCTCTAAACTGCCGGACTTGCCTAAACCGTTTGGGGATACAAGTCAAAATGCCGGCTACCTCTAAACCGCCCCGCGATAATCCCCGGGCAACTTCCAACCAAAATTCGTCGTGAAAAGTGACTAGCATCGCCCGCATTAATCAACCCCCCGAATAGTTCGGAACAATTTTTCGGCAATAAATTCCTCGGTTTTGCGCATCGACTCATAGGTCGCCCCGGCAATGTGAGGGGTTATGATCAAGTTCTGCCGCGAGGTCAACTTTAAAAATTTGGCGAGGTTGTTTGGCCCCGTTTCGTTATTCAATACATCAAGCGCCACACCACGGAAATAGCCGGCTTTGATTTTTTCAAGAAAAGCTTCCTCGTCAAGAAGCTCGCCTCGAGCAGTATTAATAAAATACTTATCTTTCAGAAGCTTAATATAGCGGCGCGAGAAAAAGCCCTTGTTTTGCTCGCTGTAGGCGGCGCAAACAATGACGATTTCACATCTTTCAATCAATCCATCCAAACTGTTTACCCTTTGAGCTGCCGAGGAGCTGACCGAGCGATCCGGATCAAAAAAAAGTGTCTGGGCGCCGAAGCACTGGAAATATCTTGCCAGAATCTTACCCACTCTCCCCAGCCCAACTAAGCCGACCTTCTTCCCGAAGATTTCTTCACCCTTAAATTTCTCACGCTCCCAAGCAGAATTATCGGCGTGCAAAAAAGCGTCCTTATAACGACGCAACAGAGCCATAACCAGCCCAAAAGTATGCTCGGGGGTGGCGCGGATGTCAGAAAGAAATCCACTTTCTCCCTTGAGAGAAATCACTTCAACTCCGCGGCGAGAAAGCTCAGGCAAATCAAGATGATTTAGGCCGGTAGTCGGGGTACAGACAAAGCGCAGGGCCGGAGTTTTCTCAAGAAAAGCGCTTCCGATAAAATGTTTTAAGCGGATGAAAAGGGCTTCTTTGTCGGAGAGAAACTCTTTCATATTTTCGCCAGAAAAAATTTCGACTTTCCCAAGAGAGTGCAGCTCTTGGATCGCTCGAGGTGAAAAATCTGCTCCTTCCAAAATTCCTATGCGAGCGAATTTGGGCCGTAGGGCTTCTAAATCTCTGGGAGAATCTAAATTTATTGAGCGAGCTTTGGGCATTTCAAAAAGAAGTGGTTTGTCAGTAAAAATCCGCTTGTGACGCTTAAGAAAAGAAACACTTGTAATGTAAATGGCGCCGTTTCGAATATAAACACCGGCAGCGTCTTGCCGGCGTGAGCCGGTATTATGGACAGCGTTAACCGGCTCGGCCGAATCTCCCAAGCGATGGTACATATATGCGTCATTCAAATCAGCGTCGCAATAAGCGGAAATCAGACTTTCGGCGCCTTGAGCTTCAAAAAGGGCAATGGCTCTCCGGACGTCTCCTTCGCTTCGAAGCGGCGAGGTCGGCTGGAGCAAAATAATCGCATCAAAGCGCTGACCGCGTTTCTCAAAAAAATTGATGGCGTGCAAGATGAGATCGACCGACTTGGCTTTGTCGCCGGAAATGGCTGCTGGGCGCAGAAAGGGTGGTTTAGCTCCCAAACGTGCCGCCACGGCGGCAATTTTTTCGCTGTCGGTTGAAACAACTGCTTCCGTTATCAAACCCGATTCTTTCAACTTCAAAGCCGGCACTAGAGCGTAGGAAAGCAGAGGTTCTCCGGCCAGTTCAGCAATATTCTTGTCTTTGATTCCCTTCGACCCCCCTCGAGCAGGAATGATAACTAGATATTTCATTTCAACAGATGAGGCTACGATTTTGCTTTTTTAACTTCTGTTTTTGATTTGCTTATATCCCCAAACTAAAAACGCTTGGCCCTCGCCTTCGCGACAAAGCCACGGGTGGCGGCGCGACTTCCGCCGCCGCGCGGCAAAAATCTTCTGAAAATGCCTAACGAGCGCCGCTTCGGCGCGCGGCGGCATCAAAGTGAAAGGAAATTCGATTGAGTGAGAAATCATCGGCAAGGAATAAATACCGCTTGCACCCAAGCGACGCAACCCAAGCTTTTTCATCACTTTCAAATAAGCTCCGGAGGGGTGATCCGAGCGGTAGACTTTCTGCTTCGCCGGTGCCCCCCGGTGCTCCGAGGCATAACCTTTGAGAATTTCATTAATCCAAGCAAAGTCTTTCTGCAGATTATCAAGATATTTCGGCACGATGTAGCCCAAGAAAACTCCGCCTGGGGCTAAAATGCGAATCTGCTCGCTAATCGGCTTTTGGATCTGCTCGAAATGTTCGAAAAGACCGATTGAAGCGACCGCGTCAAAAGAGCCGTCTTCAAAAGGTAACCGGTTGGCATCGCCGACCACAAATTTGGCGCGCTGCTTATTTTTGCTAAAAATCTTCCGGGCGATAGCAATTACCTCAGGAGAGATATCGACAAGCGTGCAATCCCAACCGGCGGCGGCAAAATATGAGGAGAGTGAACCGCGACCGCAGCCGACCTCAAGAAACCGCCGGTTTTTCTTCCCACGCCGCGGGCCAATCAGTCCATCAAAAACCTCGAAGTGATTGCGAAAAGCAAATTGGACTTGATTTTGAACCGGACCAGCCGTCCAGTGATTATACGAACTTTCTTTGCTGGTCCGCCAGGCTTTCCTAAAAGACCTTTCATCACCGGTAATTTTTTTGTTCATCAGTTTTTTGCTGGCTAATTTTCTAACATAAAACAAGCGCAACTGCCCTCCTTGTACGCTTTACTGTCAATGTAGCCCTCCGGTGCCACGTGGTCAATACATAAGTTTCTTAGGACCAAATTTGATCTGCGCCAGCTTAGTGGCAATTCTCGCCCCTGCGTCGCCGCGGCCGAACAGTTTACTTTTGGGATATCGCCCGTGGATAATCTGTCGGCGAACTTTCCGGGCAATTGTCTCTGCTTGGTAGGGGGCAAAAACCACATTGGGGCCATGTTCGCGACCCTGCTGTCGATCCCCAACCAAAACCACTGGCGTGCCAAGAAACGCTCCCTCACGAATAAAGCTTGAGGAATTACCGACAGCGCAGACGGCGTTACTTAAGACCCGGGCATAATCTTCTGGAGAGAAGTTACGGAAATAGTGAAAACCCTGGTTGGGATTCTTTTCGCGGAAAACCCGAATTCCTTTAGAGACATCGTCGGTACCGGCATCAATATTCGGCCAAAGGATAATTTTTTGGCAAGTGGAGAATTTTTTCAAAGCGGAAAGCGTCTCGCTCACTTGCATGAGCCCCTCGCCGTAGCTTGTGGTGACCGGATGTTGAATCATCAAAATATAGGGCTGGATCCAGTCAATAGCTGCCCCCACACCCCCGTAGGCGGCCATAATCTGCTGGCTGATTTTTAAATCCTGATGGGCCAAAACATCCATCGCCGGACAGCCGAAATTAAAAACATATTTGGGATTTTCACCCATCTTAACGACGCGCTGACGGGATTTCTCGGTCGAGACGAAATGAACATCGGCTAATTTCGTGATGGCGTGACGCACTCTGTCGTCAATGTTGCCGCTGACTTCTCCGCCTTGGAGATGTGCCAGCGGAATATTCTGGTAAGTTGCGGCAATGGCGGTGGCCATTGTCTCAAAGCGGTCGGCCACCGTCACTACCACGTCGGGACCCAAGTCATCAAAGGCGGTAGAGAGCTCCATAATCCCCAGTCCGGCCGATTTGGCCTGGGTAACGAGGGTTTCCCCTTCCACGACATAAAAAAGCTTTCGCAGGGGTCTGAAGCCATCCTTATGGATAATGTTGATCGCCTGACCGAAACGATACAAAAGAGTCGAAGCACCGACAATCAGCTGCAAGGTGAGCTCCGGGTGTCTGTCAATCGCCCGCATCAAATATTTAACCCGTCCGTAATTAGCGCGGCTCGCCACCACGACACAAACTTTGCGTTTAGGCATAATTTATTCTTAGCTTGGACGGGGCCAAAAATCAACCCAAGGCCCCTGAAGTAATTGGCGCGTACTTTTTGAGGGGACGGCGGGTGATTTTGCCCAAAACTTTTTCATACGTTTGAGAGGGCAAACCCTTGAGATAAACCTGGGGTCGCATTGCGTAAAGCATCTCCGGCGTTATCTTCTCGCCCTTTTTAATCCCGCGCGAGGCCACCAAGGTTTTGCGGAAAAAGGGGCGAAAGACGGTCTCGCCTTGATCGAGAATTTTTCGCTCCGTCCCCAGGGCTTCGGAGATAAACCGTTCATCCTCTTTTTTCAAAGGAGCGCGGTGGCGCTCAAACTTTCTCACCGCCTTAACCAGTTTTTCCATCTCCGGCAGGGTGAGTGAAGCCTTGTGATCGGAGCCCCAAAGGTCGCGAGAAAAGGAAAAGTGTTTTTCTATAACCTCCGCCCCCAGACGCACCGCGCCAACGGCCGATTGCCAATCAAGTGAATGACTAGAGTAACCGATCGGCATATGGTAGCGGCGGCGCAAAAAGTTGATTGTCTTCAGATTCAGTTTGGCCGGCGGGCAAGGATAAATCGAAACGCAATGCAGAAGCGTCATCTTGGCCTTGCGCTGACGCAAGAAATCAACCGCCGCATCTATCTCTTTAAGAGTGCTCATGCCGCTTGAGATGATGATCGGTTTATCGGTTGAGGCAAGGTAGTCCAAGAGGACAAAATCCAGAAGATCTCCGGAGCCGACTTTCCAGAGAGCGACATCGAGCGCTTGCAAGATTTTGGCCGCCCCGCGCGACATCGGGGTGGAAAAAAAGGTAATGCCAATCCTGTCGCAATAATTTTTCAGCGGCCGCCAGAAATCCTCAAACGGTGTGGCGCGCTGATTACGCTTCACCCAAGAATATCGATCGGCACCGCGAAAATGCGGTGAGACGACCTTAACGTTAGCCTGCTCGTCGGAGAGATTGTGAGTCTGAAACTTTATCGCATCCGCGCCAGCCTCTTTAGCTGCCTTGGCCAGACGCTTGGCATTGCGCAAATACTCCTTGACTGGCCGATCTCCTTCAGACTGGATAAAGTTCTTTCCCGCCTCGGCGATGATAAAAACTTTTTTACCTTTGGGCATTTTTTCTCCCCTTTATTTGGTGAGAAACTAGCTTACTTGGTAAGGAAAAATAGCCTACGGAGTAAGGCTTAAAGAAGGTCGGGTTCCCAAGATAACTTCGGTCGGTCACGATCAAGGGCGGCAAAAGATCATCAAGAATATCATAGCAGGCGGGCTTTGGTTCAGCCGAGCCACCAAGGTGAAAATAGAGCGGATACTCACCCAGGCGCAAAGGGATTTTTTCAAGCTCAACCACGGCCGTGCCCCGGGTGCCGGCGGGAACTTCCTTTTCCGAAAGGACAAAGCGAGTCGTGGTGACGAACTCTCTTGAGACACCGGAACGCAAACCAATAGCTAGAGCTAACCCGTTAACATCTTCTTTAATTTCGTAGGATATTTTAAACCTTACCGTCTCGCCGGATTCGAAAGAAAATCTCTTTTGACCGCGGCTGTCCTCGACCGACGCCTCGGTAAAATAGAGATGACCGGTGGCCGGGCGGCGGCGGCGATCCCGAATAATCGAGCGGTTATCAGTGGAAATCTCGCGTAGAAGTCTGTTGTAAGCGTTGATAACCCGATCGGTCGGGGCATCAGAGATGATTTTGCCGCGATCAATTAAAAGACACCGGCGGCACAAACTGCTGATCGCTTGCATATTGTGGCTGACAAAGAGAACCGTCCGTCCTTCCTTGGCAGAAACTTCTTCCATTTTCCCCAAACACTTTTTTTGGAAACCGGCGTCGCCGACCGCCAAAACCTCGTCCACGATCAAAACTTCTGGTTCTAAATGAGCGGCCACGGCGAAAGCAAGGCGGACATACATCCCGCTGGAATAGCGTTTAACCGGAGTATCAAGAAATTTTTCGATTTCAGAAAAGGCGACAATTTGGGCAAATTTACGCTTGATTTCGCGCCGGGTCATCCCCAAAATCGCCCCGTTTAAATAAATATTCTCGCGCCCGGTCAGCTCGGGGTGAAAACCGGTCCCAACTTCCAAAAGCGAGGCGACCCGTCCGCGCATGGTAATCTTGCCGGTCGTCGGCGGCGTAATCTGGGAAATCACTTTAAGAAGCGTTGATTTGCCGGCGCCGTTGCGGCCGATGATGCCGACGGCTTCGCCGCTTTTAACGGAAAAATTTAGTCCCTTCAAAGCCCAAAGCTCACCGCGCACAGCTGATTTTTTCTTGAGCGAAAATGCGCCGGCCATGGTATCCCGCAGCGAATAATAGGACTGTTGAGTCCCAATGCGGAATTTTTTCCCTACGTTTCGTGCCTCGATTATTGGCTTCATCATTTTAATTTTTAACTTTAAAGCACATCCGCTAAAAAGCGCTCGGTGCGGCGAAAATACATCAGCCCGACAAACAAGAAAAGCAAGCTCGCTCCGGCGGAAATCATCAGCCCTCGCCAATCGGGCGCGCCGGTTCCCAAAAGGGTGTTTCGCGCAAAGGATATTACTCCGGCCATCGGATTAAAAAACATCAAGAAGCGCCAGCGCTCTGGAATGAGCCCGACCGGATAGATGACCGGGGTGACAAAAAGAAGAATCTGGATGAAAAAAGGCAGGATATAGCGGACGTCGCGATACTTGGCATTAAGAGCAGCTAGAGCCAATCCTAACCCTGAAGCAGCAACCAAGGAAACAAGGAGCAATACAGGCAGCATCACAAGTCCTAAAGCCGAGGGGGGAAATTTATAGAAAATGGCCAGGCCAAAAAAGACCAGTAGAGCAAAAAAGAAATCAATCGTCGGAGTCACGGCAGTGGCAACCGGCAAAATCAACCGCGGGAAATAAACCTTTTTGACGATACTTTCATTCTCCACCAGACAGTTGCTGGCGCTGGTTAAAGCGGTTGAAAAATAATTCCACAAGAGGAGTCCTGAATAAACGAAAATCGGGTAGGGGGTCCCATCCGACGGCACCTTGGCGAGGCGACCAAAAAACACGCTGAAGATAATCATCGTCATCAAGGGCTGAAAAACCGCCCAAGCGATGCCGACCAAGGTTTGTTTATAGCGCACCTTGATATCCCGCCAGGCGAAAACATATAAAAGTTCCCGGTAGCGCCAGATCTCGGGAAAGTTTATTCTGACAAAGCCCTGAGGCGGGGTGATTTCATACTCAAAGTTGCGGGTAGAAGTTTTATCCATTGAGAGCTAGCTTAGCGGCCGATTCCCTTGTAGTTTAGGCCAGCGGCCAAAAATTTCTCTTTATCCAAACAGTTACGCCCATCAATTACTACTTGAACGCCAGCGGCCAAAAATTTCTCGGGCGAGAGCTCTTTAAAGACGCGATGAGCCGTCACCACCACTGCCGCGGCCGCTCCCTGCAAAGCCTCATCCAAATTTTTTGCCGTTGAGCGCTCGGTGACGAAAGGATCAAAGGTGACTACCTTGGCGCCGGTTTTTTTCAGAGACTCGATTATCACAAAAGACGGGCTTTCACGGCAGTCGCCGACGTCGCTCTTATAAGCCAAGCCCAAAACCGCCACCCTCGCACCCTTAGCGGCAATTTTTCTCTCGTTCAGTGCCTCAACCAATTTAGCACAAGTGAACTCCGGCATTGAGTTATTGATCCGGCGAGCCAAACTCAAAAAATCATGATAAAAGCCGTTTTGCCGAGCAAACTCGATTAGATAATAAGGATCGACTGGAATACAATGGCCGCCGACCCCACAGCCCGGGTAGTGCGGCATAAAAGCAAAGGGCTTGGTCGCAGCCCCGTCGATAACATTGACGATATCAATGCCAAGATTTTCAAAGGACTGCGCCAGCTCGTTAACAAAAGCAATGTTGATATCGCGAAAAGAGTTTTCGACGATTTTGACTGCCTCGGCTTCCTTGAGCGATTTCATCGGCTTAATCCTGGCGCCAAGAATCAAGCGGTAAAAATTAAGAGTTTTTTGCAACCCGACCTCATCCAGTGAACCGACCACCCGCGGGATATTGCCGACATGCCAGTTTTTGTCCCCGGGATTAATTCTCTCCGGACAATGGGAGAGATAAAAATCCCGTCCGGCTTTAAGGCGCGAGTAACGCTCCAAAAGCGGTTTGACAACTTGTTCACAGACTCCCGGGTTGACCGTCGATTCTAAAATCACTAACGCCCCTTTTTGCAGATATGGGGCGAGCGCCCGGCAGGCAGATTTGACCGGACGCAAATCGGGGCGATAATCCTTATAAACCGGCGTTGGCACACAAATGGCGACAACTGCCGCCTGCCTGATACGGCGAAAATCAGTTGTTGCCTCAATGTAGCTTTTGGCGAGCTCCCGCGCTATTTTCTCGTCAGTAAAGGGCAGCTCATGAGCGCGCACTAGCTTGACCCGAGTTTCATCCTTATCAATGCCGATAACCTTATAGCCCTTTTTTTCCGCCAACAGGCAAAGCGGCAAACCGACATAGCCCAAACCGACCACCACGAGCGGGCCTTTTGATTCTGTCCGGTGAGTAATTGTTCTCTCTTTAGCCATGCTCACCCAATTTATGACATTACTCTATCAGAGTCAACCTTACGAGGCGTTGAATAAAAAAACCTGATAAGATATTCTAAAACCTCTATGCCGGAAAAAAAAACAAAAACTTCTTCCCTTGCAATTAAAATCAGCGGACCGGCCGGAGCGGGGATAATGCAACTTGGCGAACTCTTGTCGGCTGCCCTAAACTCGGCCGGATATTTCACTTTAGTTTACCCCGAGTATCCTTCAAGAATTCGGGGCGGGGATAACAATGTCCAAATTGTTATCTCTAATTCGGCACAGCTTACGCCACGCCAAAGGGTTGATGCCCTCTTTGCCCTGGACAAAAATTTGGCGGACGCTCACCGCCGCGAGGTCAAGCCAAACGGTTCGACATTTAACGCCGTATCACTTGGACTCATCGACGTTCCAGCCGTTAAGAGTAATCCACTCGTCAAAAACACCGCCCTGGCCGGGTTGATCTGGCGATTTCTCGGCCTGGAGAAAGGAATTTTGTCCCGCCAGATCAAAAAAACTTTTCCAAAATACACGGCCGTAAATCTTGAAGCGGCCGAAGCCGGCTGGAAGTTGGCCAGCAAGACCAAAGGACTTGACCTTGCTCCCACTTCAAGCAAAATCTTTGGCGCCACCGGCAACGAGGTCTTTGCCTCCTCGGCCCTCAAGGCGGATTGTCAGTACGCTTCTATCTACCCAATGACGCCAATCACAAGTCTGGCGAGATATTTGGCCAAATCCAAAATTAAGGTGATAGCTCCGGAGGACGAAATCTTTGCCGCTCTAAGCACGCTTGGCGCTTCTTACGCCGGGAAGCGTGCCCTAACCGCCACTTCAGGCGGAGGGTTTTGTCTGATGACCGAGGCAATCGGCCTCGCTGCCATGGCGGAAATTCCCCTGGTAATAATTCTCGGGCAAAGATCAGGGCCTTCCTCCGGCATGCCCACCTATTCCTCCCAAGCTGACTTGAATTTTGCGATCTGGGGCGGGCACGGGGATTTTGAAAAGATCGTCTTGGCGCCGGGGGATCTCGAAGAGATCGCCCGGCTCACCCCGGAAGCTTTTAATCTTGCCGAGCGCTATCAAATCCCAGTCATTATCTTAACCGATAAATATCTAAGCGAGAGCCGCTTTTCGACCAATCAGGCAATTGACAAAATTAAGATAAAAATTGACCGGGGAAAAAGATATGAGCGAAATTCAAAAATATACAACCGCTATAAACTGACCAAAGATGGAATCTCACCTCGGGCTTACCCAGGAGAAACGACGTTTTTGACCAACTCTTACGAGCACGACGAGGAAGGCTTTTCCGCCGACGACGTGCAGACTCGCCAAGCGATGATGGCCAAAAGGGCAAGAAAGCTCGCTAGCTTGCCGGGCGGGTATGAAATCTACGGGCACAAGAGCGCCAAAGAAATTGTCGTCGGTTGGGGTTCCACCAAATCACAACTAGTTGAGCTATCCCACGGGTTTCCCCAGCTCAAATTTATTCATATCTGGCGGCCCTGGCCATTTCCAGAAAAGATGAAAAGTGAGCTCAAGCGGGCCAGGAAAGTGATTGTGGCCGAGAACAATTTCTCGGGGCAAATGGCGAAAATCATCGAAAACGAAACCAGCGTCAAAGTAGCAAAAATCTTAAAAGATGACGGCCGACCGTTTTTTTTCGAAGAGTTGACTAAAGCAATCGAGGCAAAATTATGAGCCAGATTCCTTCGTGGTGTCCGGGCTGTGGAGCTTACACGGTTAACCTCGCTTTAAAAAAAGCGCTGGCGCAGTTAAGGCTCAAGAGAAAAAACGTCGTCGCCTGCTATGACATCGGCTGTAGCGGAAATATGGTTAATGTCTTGGACGTCTGCGGATTTGAGACGCTGCACGGCCGCTCAATTCCCGTAGCCACAGGAATCAAAACAGTTCGGCCAGAGCTGACAGTGATCGCTCAAGCCGGTGACGGCGGGCTCTTGAACGAAGGGCTTAATCACTTCATCCACGCCGCTCAAAGAAACATTCCGATAACATTAATCGTCAACAATAACCTTGTTTTCGGCCTGACGGCCGGTCAGCAATCCTCCACCACCCCGCAGGGTGTCAGGGTTCGCGGCAGCCGCCACGAGAATCCGCTGCCACCTTTGAGCGCAGTCGATCTGGCAGCTGCTGCTGGAGCAAGGTTTATCGCCAGAGTCCCCGAGGGAGAGCTGGGGCTTATGCAAAAGTCCTTCGAAAAAGCCCTATGTTTCAAAGGCTTTGCCGTAGTTGAAATCATTCAGCCCTGCAAAATCTGGGCCAAGGATTTTCCGAAGATGGAATTTAAAAAGATTTCTAAGCCCTTCCTAGATAGAACAAAGTTTACCGGCCGAGCTAACCTCGCCGGAATTTTGTACTCCAAAGAGGGCTGATTTAGGTCGAAAGAGTTCTTCGCTCTGCTTCCAAATCCGCTTCGGCCATAATTTTGACCAATTCTTTGAAAGTAACCTTCGGCCGCCAACCAAATTTCCTCCGCGCCTTGGTCGTATCGCCGATTAAAATATCCACCTCGGCCGGCCGGAAGTAACGCGGATTGATTTTAATAATGGGCTTTTTGCTCTTCTTGTCGATGCCGACCTCGTTAACGCCCTTACCACGCCACTTGAGTTCAAACCCCAGGGTGCGGGCTGTTTGCTCAACGAACTCTCTGACCGAGTGTGTCTCGCCGGTCGCAATGACGAAATCGTCCGGCTTGTCCTGCTGCAGGATGGTCCACATGGCCTCGACATACTCTTTAGCATAGCCCCAGTCGCGCTTAGCATCGAGATTACCAAGATAAAGGCAAGGCTCGATCCCGAGGCGTACCCTCGCCAGACCGCGGGTGATTTTGCGAGTGACAAAAGTTTCTCCTCGACGAGGGCTTTCGTGGTTGTACAAAATCCCGTTTGCCGCAAACAGGTCGTAGCTTTCGCGGTAATTGACGGTAATCCAGTAGGCAAAGACCTTGGCAACAGCGTAAGGGCTACGGGGATAAAAAGGCGTCTTTTCGTTTTGCGGAATCTCACGCGCTCGGCCAAAAAGCTCGCTTGAGGAAGCCTGATAAAATTTCGTTTTAATTTCAGAGTCGCGAATGGCGTCCAAAATTCTCAAGGTCCCAAGCCCGGTCACATCGGCCGTGTATTCAGGAATATCAAAGCTAACGCGAACGTGGCTTTGCGCTCCGAGGTGATAGATTTCGTCTGGCTTCATTTTTTCGAGTAACCGTGAGAGATTTGAAGCATCGGAGAGGTCTCCGAAGTGCAAGAAAAGTTTTTTGTCGTGAATTTTGCGGTTTTCGAAAAGATGATCGATTCTTGAGGTATTGAAAGTCGAGGCGCGGCGAATCAGTCCGTGAACCTGGTAACCTTTCTCAAGTAAAAATTCCGTCAAATATGACCCGTCTTGGCCGGTAATCCCGGTGATAAGCGCTTTTTTCATAGGTAGTTTAAAGAGTAAAGACGAAAGCGGAAAGGAGATAAGCCTCTATTAAACTAGCAGGCCAAAAGGGGGAGTGCAAGAATATTAAGTCAAAAGTCGAAAGTCTGTAAAGTCAGCGGTGGCGGTAGAGTTTGATTAAGGCACGGGAGAGCTTTTCCGGGTCGTGATAAAGCGGACTGCGAGCCGAGACAACGTCGGCACGGACAACGCGGCATGAGCCGAATCTTTTTTCCCGAGTGGTAATATTATTAACCGCCCCGAGACGGCGCGGGTTCTTGGCGCGGCGGATGATCCGGCTGTTGACCAGGCAAAAATCAAGCGGCGCACCGAGCGCTTTTTCTACTGCCAGCAAATGCTCGCGGATCCCCAGCGTTTCGGTCTCGCCCCGCTCGGTCGAGCAGTTAGCAATGTAGACTTTGGCAGCTCGAGAGTTGGCCCTAATTGCCCGGGAAATGCCGGAGATCAAAAGATTAGGGATGATACTGGTGAACAAGCTGCCCGGCCCGAAAATGATCAGGTTGGCGGCAGCGATTTTTTTGAGCGTCTTCGGATAGGCCGCTACCCGCGGTCGAGAGAGCAGGACTTTTTTAATCGGCTGGCCGGCTCGCGCAATTTCCGTCTCGCCGGTTATTTGGGAGCCGTCACGATATTCGGCAATCAAGCGAACCGGCTTTAAGGTCGAAGGTAAAATTTGTCCGCCGAGAGAAAATAGAGCGCTGGTAAATTCCAGTGCTTTTTCGAATGAACCGAAACGCTCGCTCAAGGCTGTCAGCCAGATGTTCCCCAAGGTATGGCCGGCAAAGGATTTTTCCGGATCGTGGAAGCGAAACTCAAAAAGCTCACTGATCGTCCTTTCGTCGTAAGCTAGAGCCGAGATGCATTTTCGCACATCTCCGGGTGGCGGAATATCAAACTCGTCGCGCAAGATGCCCGAGGAAGCGCCGTCGTCGGTCATCGTCACAATCGCCGCCAGATTAGTAGTATATTTCTTCAGCCCGCGCAAAAGATTGGAAAGCCCGGTGCCGCCCCCAAGAGCAACAACCCTAATTTTCCCACCGGACAAGTGTCTTGGATCTTTCGGGTCGTAAATCAGTCCGTTCCACCAGCGCCGGACGAACTTCCTAACCATTGGAGATCTATCGTTAAATTTGATAGAGAGCCGAACCGTCGTGGAATTTATAAAGCGGCTTTATATTTTTCACTCCCATCGACAAAGATTCAGTGGCTTTCTCAAAATTAGCAAAAAACGGGTAGGCCTTACCAGATGGACCAGCCTTGGTCTTGGTGCCGACATAAACGTATTTTGCTCCCTTAGATTCGGCTATCTCTTTAAGTTCCCCTTCGGCGGTTTCATCCCACCAGGCGGAGGCCTCAGCTTGGCTGACAAACTGTAACTTTAATGCTTGAGATTCCACGTTGATGTTGCGCCAAGCGTCGAAGTCGAATTCCCGTTCAACGAAAATCGGCAAATATGGAGTGACGGGGTTGGCGATGATGATGTCTCCCGGGGCAGTCAAATTTTTGATCACGTCAGCCTTGTCTTTATCTTCTTGGGTAAACCAAATCGCCGAGTTGAAAAAGGCCGGGGAGCGGTAAGCGCCATTCGTTACCTGGACAAGGTTAGTATAAACCACCAAAGCGAGCAAGGTTACTCCTAAAACGACTTGTATTTTGGTCCTCATCGAGAAAAGAAGGTAATAGCAGGCCAACCCCAAAGACAACGCCAAAGGAATGCCCATCTCCCGCAGGAAACGGCCCGGTAAGCCTAAGAAGGTGAGTCGGGAGGCAATAAAGGTGACCGTAAGCCAGGTCAAAATCAGCAAAATGGCCGGCTTGTTGACGGACTCTTTGCTCCGGCCCAAAAGCAAAATCAGCACGAAGGTGCCCAAGAGCCCGCCGTAAAAAATCAAACTGCCAATTTGGGCGGGATACTCAACGTAATCGGCTAAAATAGTAATCCCACTCTCCGAGTAAAACGAACCGGTCGAAACAAAATGCTTCCATGATTCTTCAAACATCGCCCGGGTCGGTAGAAGCCAAATCAGCCCGGCAATTACCACGAATGACAAAAAGCAAACAAGGAGCGCGATTTTAAGGTTTGGAACAAGTCTCTCGAAACGATTCCAAACCGCTAAAACCACCAAATACGGGATAACAATTAAGAGCATTAAAACAATCGTAAGGTGGTGGGTCATCACCACCAAAAGAGCCAGAGCCAAGGCCGTCAGATAGGCTGGCAGAGAGTTTCGTCTCAAAGCCGTCACGAGCTCCATCAGCGCCAAAGGCAGAAAAAATCCCGCCGCCAAAATATTAGGATAATTACCGTCCGCAAAAGAAGTCAGGGGATAATTTCCGGTCCAGAGCAAAAGAAGGGCGCAAAAAAGAGCCGGGATTAGCCCGAAATGCTTTTTGGCGAAAAAATAGACCGCGATAGCGGGCAGGACCACCAGGGCTGGGGTCACGAGCCGCAGCGCTGTCATGATGTCAACATGAGCAATCTGGCTGAAAATAATAATCAGCCGATGAAACAAGGTCGGATAGCTGGAGTAGTACCCCCCCTGGAGGATACGGTGGATAATGTTATAGTGGCTGACCGCGTCGTCACCCGGCGGAACCAAATATTTATAAACTCCGAAAGGCAAATAAAGCCAATAAAGCCGGGCGGCTAAGGGCACCGTCAGCACGAAACCCAACATTAGCTTCGAGGCGTTTGGATTATCCTCAAAAAATTTTTGGCCTATTTTCATTGCGTATTTACATTGTAACGATCGCCCGTCCAAAAAGGTAGGGGCGGGACTATTTGATGGCTAACGCCGCCACTGCCCCGATGACTGTCTGGGTACCGCGCCGCTTGAGCGCCCGACTCGTCTCCCGTAAAGTTGCCCCGCTTGTGAAAATGTCATCAACCACCAAAATTTTTTCCGGACAAGTCTCCTTTCGGGCCGATATTTTCCCTTTAAGGTTTGCGGCACGTTGGCGGTAATCATTAAAGGTCGACTGCGGGACGCGTGCTTGCGAGTGTAATAAATCAAGGCAGGGCAAGTCAAGTCGAGCACTCAAGCGGCGCGCTATGAGTTCGCTTTGATTATATCCCCGGTAAAGACGACGCAGGGGGTGAACCGGCACAAAAGTGACCGTGAAGCCGTCCCGCGGGCCAATTAGCTCCGCCATTTTATCGGACAAAAAATCGCAGAGGATTTGCTCGTCTTCAAATTTAAAGGAGTGAACCAAGCGCTTGGCCAATCCGTCGTAGCGATACAACCCCAAAAGTCCATCAAGCCGAAAGCGCCCGCGGCATGCCGGGCAGGTTCTTCCCAAAGGATTGGCCCGACGGCAGACCGGACAAATTTGCTGGCCCCTCGGCAGTTTTTTCTCGCAATCAGGGCAGATCGGTTCTCCGAATCTTCCACAAAAAGAACAAGCCACAGGAAAGAAAAAATCAACAAACATCTGCTACCAATTTCTAATTTCTAAGTTCTTATCAAATTCTAATGAGCAAAATCCAAATGTCAAAAACTCGGAGCATTGTTGTGCTTTAGGTCAATTAGGATTTAGTAATTAGGATTTTTACTTCCTCACGGCACCGTTACATCCCAATAAATCCCGTGGTCTTCCATCCAGCCGACGCCATCAGCCACCGGCTGGAAGTATTCGCGGTAGGTACCGGCAGAGACACCATCATTTCTGACCCAG
>Ga0315282_10002153_pt1 | contig 36666 bp, 18 predicted proteins | sample YL17G07_20_MG_FD_203693 | JGI IMG/M metagenome (GOLD analysis project Ga0315282, IMG submission 203693) | Sediment microbial communities from Yellowstone Lake, YNP, Wyoming, USA - YL17G07_20 | ecosystem: Environmental > Aquatic > Freshwater > Lake > Sediment | place: USA: Wyoming | collected...
TCTGCCAACAACAATCGCGCCTGCGAATGCTCCAACAACGACATCCCTGTCTCTTCGATGGTATCCATACCTCATCCATCGGCATTCCATGCTCGGCAACCGCAGAAAATCGGTGACAGTAGAATTATGCGGCGTTGTGGGGACATGGCGGAGCGTTCCCGACACCGGAAGCCTTTATCGCCCATTTCAAGGCGGTGAGCGGCGCCATCCGGCAGGTGGACCCGCAGGCGCAGATCGGGATGGATATCTATGCGGAGCACGTGCGGTGGGGTAATTATGTGCTCCAGCAGTTGGCGGGGTATTACGATTTCGTGGCGCCGCACCATTATTGCAGTGCGGACGTGCACCGATTGTCCTTTGAGGAGATCACTCTGTCCGAGAACTACCGGATGCTCGATCGCGCGTTGAGGATCAACGCACTGCTGCGCGCGTACAACGGCGACCGCCCGGTCTATCAATATGATACGGAGTGGGGCATGATCTGCAGCACGGCCGATGGGAAGGATGCCGATTATGAAGACCGCAATGCGAATATCATCGGGACAGTGCACCGGGCCGTCCGCCTGATCTATTATGCGCGCGAGGACATCGTGCGAGGCGCGAGCGGCTGGCAGATGCTCAGCCGGCCGGATGCGCAAGGGTTCGGCATCCTGTCCCAGGACGCCCCGGACAAGCGGTTCATGCTGTACTGGCTGTACTACTACTTCAGCCGCCACGCGGGCCAGTGGGTATTGCAGATGGACGGCACGGCGCCCTATTACCAGCCGGCGCAGGGAGCGGGAGAATTCGCCGGTCCACTCACGCCCGTGCTGGCGACCTTGAGCGCGGATGGGAACGAGATCTACCTGGTGATGGCCAATGGCTCCTGGACGAAGGCCGTGCCGTGCCAGGTAAAGCTGCGGGACTTTCGTGCAGTGAAGGCCAGGGCAGTCGTGATCAGCAGTGACAGATTGGACGGAAAACCGCTGCTGGAAAGGAAGGAAGAGGCGGTGTCCGATCTTCCGGTAGCCACGACGGGCGAGAAGGTGAACTGCACCCTTGGCCCGCACGCGATCGTGTTCGTAACGCTCTCGAAGTCGTGATGGACCGCGTTCTCCGGCGGGGATTGATTCGATTCTCAGGACTACTCATCGCCCGTGCCGGGCGTCCCAAACAGACTCACGGCCCGCCAATTCTCGCCTCGATTATTGTCGCTGGATACATCCATCAATTCGATCGTGTATCCGGTTCCCCGGGCCGTTTCCGGCCAGGGAGCGACCGATGCGTAGTCGACCCTGTCGACGACCTTGTTCTTTGAGTCTAAGAGACGGATGGACTCCCCATCGCTGCCCAGTCCGAACGCGAGATTCCCTAGCAGGTTCTTGACGCGGGGATGAACGGCCTTGAATTTGATTCTGTCTCGGCACAATACCAGATAGCTGTCGGGCCAGAGTACGGTGTCCGGAGGAAAGGCATACGCGTGTCCCGCTCCATCGGTGAACTGCCATCCCGTCAGGTCGGCCGCTGCGCCGGCACGGTTGTACAGCTCAACCCAGTCGTCACTGTCCGCCTCGGGGGCGGACTTGAAGTTGATTTCCGTGATGACGATCGGGTCTGCGACGATCGCGGCATCCGCATCCAAAAAGGCTGCGAGCTGGGCAGTACCGGAAAGTGTGATCTCGATCTCAGGTGCATCGACCCGCTCTGTTTGAGCTGCGGCAAAGGCTTCGCCTGACAAGGAACAGTCGAAGCTGATGTCAGTCCTGTCCCCTCTGGTCTGATGAACTTCTACCGCCAAGGTATTGACGCCGGACTTCAAGAGAGCGGGAGAGACTTGAAACTCCGTGAAGACATTTTCATTCGCAATCGCCTGAGACGCCGTGGTCGCGTAATAGATGCGTCCCGACGGCATATTGACGCGTGCGATTTCCTGGCCATTCAGATAGGCCACGGCCCCGTCATCCACCAGCAAAGCAATTGACAACGAACGGAAGCGAGCGACATCGGTCAACTCAAATGACCTGCGAAAATAGGTGGTAAGATGCCTGTTGCTCGCATCCCCGCCGGAGCCGATCACCGTGGCTTCGTCCCCATCGCCAAAGCCGAGTTGGGCCGGGCCGGAGGGCCATGCCGTATCGTCATAACCTGTCTGCTGCCATTCGGCGCCAAGATCCACGCCAATGTCCGAGTATTTCCAGACGGATCCCGTGAGCACAATGCTCTCCGATGGGCCCGCCGTGGATGGGATCTCCCAGTGCCAAAAGCGATACCCCAACCGGGGTGTCGCGCGTACGACGATGGGAATATCGTTGAAGTAGGTCCCCCGGAATCCGTCGGGGAGCCGCTTGCCGTTGATTTGAAGCACGGCGGAATCCGGGACGTGCAGTCTGAGGGTGACCTCAGAAGTCCCGCTCAACCCGAAGTGGTCGAGAAAATGACGGGTGGTGGCGGCGGGCCGTTGAATGGCAAAGAGTCGCATCTGCTCGACGTTCTGTTGCCACTGTGCCACGGAGTTGAATGTGGGACTCATCCAGGTCTCCAGGGCGTCGGGATCTTTCTTCCCTCCCCATTTGGTTATATGCCGGGGAATCTCGGGCGCCAGCCGCTCCTGGAACAGATCGATGAATTCCACCAGACGCTCGGGACGGAAGGTCGTGTTCATGTGATAGGCATAACGCTGGATGAACTCATTGCGAAAGCCTTCATTCTTCAAAAGGTTTCTGAATAGGCGTGTGGACCATTCCGGATTGGGCCAGCCCGGCCCGGTGCTGGTGGTCGTCTTCTCGATCATGTTCTCTCCGACCGACCACAGCGTGAGGCATTGATCCATGTCATAGTTGATCCATCGCCACCGCGCAAGAGGCCCGGATTCCGCGCGCCAGAATTTGATATTGTTGCCCGGCCAATCCCTCTCCGCCAGGTAAATGTGGCCGATCATATAATCGATATACTGATCGATGTCAATCTGAGCCTTGACCACCTCATACTGTTTAGGGTCGGCCATGTCATGGGTGTTGGCATAGTCCACCATCGCCGCGTATCCGGCATTGGTCCCTGCAACGGCGCTGCCACTGCCTTCCAGCAGATTCACTTCATCCGGATCGACGCCGAAATTCTGGGCGACGTAGTGCTCACTGATCTTCTCGCGAATGTTGTGGATGCCCCAGTATTTGCCGTTGAGAAACAGCACCGCCGGACGGTAGTCCTGAATGTCGACGTCCATGAACTCCCGCAACACCGTTTGCGAGAGAGCGTCGCGGAACATGGTGAATACCTGGTCATCCGCCGAGCTTCTCAGGACGAAGGATTCAAAATGGTCGATATCCTTGTCTGGAAAAAGTTGATAGTGAAATGATCCCTTGCCGTACTCTTTGCGCGCGAACAGCGCCAGGGATTTCTGAGGAAATCGATGACGCGAACAACCGCCAAAGATCTGCACGCCGGCCTGCTGATTGAAGCCCAGCGTCCCATCTATCTCGTACAACTCAACATTCACGGGCCGCTCCCAATCCTGCTTCAGATTGCGGATGGCGATGTCGCAGTAGCCGCCCCGTCCGTGAGTACCCGTCACGTAAATCCCGCGTTCGTTGCTGAAGAAGTTGGCCGGATCTGTGACAATCGAGATGAAGGGAAGGTGCACCGGCTCATCGATGAAATAGGTATGCGTGACGACATTACTCGGTGCAAAACCGCGCTTGTAGCCGATGGCGCGGACCGCGGTGGTGGCATTCAGGGCAATCGGAGCCTGGTAGCGTAAGGCGCTGTCGTCCGGCGGGGTGCCGTCGAGGGAGTAGTAGATATCGATCTGCTCGGAATTCTCGAAGGAGAGCACTTGGGCCCCCTGGTAAAATCCTCCGGTAATTGAGAAGACCGGTTGCGGCGTCACCCCTATGCCGTTTCGAGGGTCATTGACCGACCCGGGACTGGGCGGACTGAAGAAACTCCATTGATTCGGATCGTTTCCCAGACGCCCGTACGACGTGTCGTCCTGTTGCGCACCGAAGCTCAGCGTATCCACGGGAACACCGTCCGGCGTGCACAGGCCGAGTTGCTCCCCTCCTTTGCTCAGCTTGAAACTCGTGTGGAGTCCGGTATTGCGACCGTCGGCCCACAGGAGAAGAAAACCATTTCCGGGAATCAGGGTCCCGTCCGGGATCTGCCACTTCAGCGGCTCATCCAGGTCGTCCGTCACATAGTGGCCGCTCAGGTCCATTGCTCCATGGGTAGTGTTGTACAGTTCCACCCAGTCGGAGAATTCTCCAAACTCGGGGTCCCTGTTCGCCGTCTGGTCGGATGCGAGAAACTCATTGATAAAGATCTGGGGCGATTGACCCTGCGTCGTTGCATGAAGAATGAGAAGACCGAGCAAGCTTAGAGCGAATCGTGTATATGTACTCAAGCCAAATGCTCCTTCTCGGATGCACACGAGTGAACGATGACATCGCCGTAGGGACGTTGCATGAGGTCAACCCGCCACATCACCCTGACCAACTCTGTCGGACCCAAGCATACGACTGCCGAGCCCCAATAACGTATTATACCCGTTTGAGGGCTAAAAATACAGTGCTGTTCCCAGTCACCCATCCCCCCTGCTGTTGCCTCATCTTTCGCATCGATTTCAAAGCGAAGGAGTTCCGGGACGACCGCGACAATCGGCGTCGTTGCCGGTTTTGGCTCGGCGACCGGCACGGTATTGCACCAGTCCGCCTGCCGAGGCCTGTAGCGTCTCTATATGCGTGGGTTGGCCCTCGGGCTCGCCCAAGCAGATGAAGTCGTCAGTGACGTTCTCCTTGAAGCCGCGATAGCCTTGGTGGCCCGGGTTCCCTTCCACACCCCACCGCCATGAAAAGGCATAAGGAGTCCACCGATAGGATCTGTCGCCGATCTCCACCGGGACCGATGGGTCTACCTGCCATAGCGCCGCCAAACGCGAATCCAACGCCGCAACGTCGATATCGTCGGGCAGCGGGCCCAGGGTCGGACGCGGCTTGGACCGCCGGCATTAAAACACCTCAAAGCATACGCCGAGCAGGAGAACCCATGGCCAGATGTCGTTCCGCCATCGGGTCAGAAGTCCATCGAGGAGGTAGATAGCGTTCGCCATCGCACGTGCGCCTATTCCAGCAGCAGGACTCAGCCCTCGTCGTCCGGGGAAGGAAGCAGGCCAAAGGTGATCCGGCCCAATGGCCCTCCACCCGGTCGAGGCCGCGAGCCACATCCAGCGGCGGAATCTCATCCGCTGGGCCGTCCAGTGTCAGCTTGACGATCACGTCAGGATTCTGCGAGTCCGGCTGGGGGATACTCAACACGATGCCGGAATCGGTTTGCGCCACGGACACGATGCCGCCCGTGAGCAACTGGCTCTTGACGATCTTCTGGCGTAGCGGTGGCAGCGTGATCGTTTCGTCGCCCCGTTCCAAGACATGGACGTAGACGACGTTCCCTTTGCGGGTGCCGACCAGTGCCGAAGTGGGTTTGAATGGTCCGCCACGCGTGCCGTAGATACTCTCGCCGTACTTTTCCAGCCAGGATCCGACTTGCCGGAGCACCTCGACCTGTCGTGGTTCCATGCGTCCATCCGGCATCGGACCCACGTTGAGCAACAGGTTTCCGTCGCCCCCGACGGTGCGCGCGAGAATGTGGATGACTTCCTTTGCCGATTTGATGGCGTCGTCCGGTTTCCATGACCACTGCGTGCCCAGCGTCATACAGGTTTCCCACGGGCGCTGGTCATCGTACTGCCCGATGCGCTGTTCCGGCGTGCAGTAGTCGGCGCTCGCACTGCGGATTTCGTTGTCGTTGTCGCCGATGCCGAGGTCGAGGCGGTTGTTGATGATGATCTCCGGCTGCATGCTCCGCACAATCGCGTATGTGTTGGGCTGGTCATAAAGAGGTTCCCGCGAGTCCCAGTCAAACCAAAGCAGATCAATGCGTCCGTAGTTGCTCAGCAGCTCCCTCACTTCCTTCTGCATCCGGCCCAGAAACGCGGCATTGCGTTCGGTACGGAAATCAGGATCGCGCCAGTCCATCGGGGAGAAATACCAACCCAGTCTCATGCCCGCGTCATGCGCGGCCTTCGCCAACTCCTGGCAGATGTCACGCTGAAACGGCGTGCTCGCCATGTTATAGCCGTCGGCTTGGGAATGCCAGAGCAGGAAACCGTCGCAGTGCTTGGCGGTGAGCACCATGTACTTCATGCCGGCGGCGCGTGCCGTGTCCACCCACTCCCGGGCGTCGAAATGGATGGGGTTGAAACGCTGATAGAGGTGGTCATAAACATCGACGGGCGTCGGGCCTTGGTTGGGGCACTTCGGATTCGAGTTGGCTCGCGACCAACTGATTTCCAGTCCCGTCAGGCTCACCGGTCCCCAGTGGATGAACATGCCGAACCGCGCTTCCCGCCACCAGCCCATCCGGACCTCGCGCTGGGCCTTCGTCTCAGCCGCAGTGGAAGGGGCCGGAACCGCGGCACCTTGCGACAGCTCCGATGGAGCCGCCTGACCACGCGTGAGAGATGGGGTTTTTCCCTGCAACGTCGCCGCCAGGAATTCACGCGTGAGTCTTGGTACGTTCGGATCATTGAATCGGCCGTGACCAGCGCCGACGACCGTGTAGAAGGTCGCGGGAACTCCCGCCTTCCTCAGGGCAGTGGCGAGTAATTCGCTTTGATGGTGAGGCACCAGCGGGTCGGTGTCACCATGGCAGATCAGAAAGGGCGGCGCATCCTCGGTCACGTACGTGATCGGGTTGGCTTTCGCCGCTTTCTCCCTGTTCTCCTGAATCGGGCCGCCCGAGACATAGGACAGATCGCGGTAGGCCGTGACGCCTTCCGGCAGATCAGGCAGGCCGGGCTGCGCGACGGCGATTGACAGCGGCATCAGAAGGCTCAAGGCGAGAAATACCACGTTCATTCGGTCTGCCTCCATAATCCACAAGTACCCCCGCGCTTGCCGGCCATGAAAGAACCAATGGCCGGGGAAGCCGTATAGGAAAGGATAATGGGTCAGCATCTGCAGGTCAAGGAGACGGCCGACAATGAGAACCCCAAACCGTCCCCTCGGTGGCACCACGCCCTCCGTTCCGCGTTTGCACGCATCTGCAGGTCCCCCTCAACACTGCGCAAGGGGGAGGTCACCGTGTGGCAATAGCCAGGTGTTCCTCGGGAAAAGCGACACAAGGAGCGGCTGCGGAGCCTCCTCTTTCTATTACATCTTGGCGGCGAGCCTCAGCCTCGTCCACGGCTCCGTCGTCCCGGGCGCCCGCCACCGCCAGCCTGCTGCGTCAGCACGCAGACAGAATATGAGAATCACCAGCCTCGGCCGCAGCCCCTCACTGACTGACACAGGAATCAAGGGGCCTGGTTGTCGCTCCACACGTCGCTCTGTGTGGCAGAAGGCCAGATCCCAACGGAGGGACAGGCCAAGACTGGTGACCATAGCGATTGAAATCGGATGCAGTGCTTGGGTATCATAGAACCTGTACCGTGCAGGAGCACCCTCAATGAAGTCAAATGGGAGACGCCGAATGAAGACAGCAGCTTTCCTCAATGCGGCGCCACTACGCAGTATCTTCACGGTTTGCCTGGTCGTGATATCGGCCCAGTCTGCGCATGCGGCGAATGAGTTCAAGACACCGAGCACTGACAGTGCGGAATTGGCCGCCCTGGTGGGGCAGCCGGCTGATATTGCGTCCAGCGCCTACTCTTACCGAGCTGACCGCAAGGCGGATGAAAACCCGCCGGAGAGTTGGATCCTTCTGATGCAGTACGCGAGCCTGCCTTTCGACAGACCGGTGGACGTGAATGCCCCTGCCATCAAGAAGGCCCTTTGTGGGCTGCTGTGGGAGGAGGTGCGGCCGGTGCGGCGTCTTGAGCTGTCGTGGCCGGCAGAGGCCAAGAGCTGGCCGGGTCCCGATGAGATCGTCGTGTACTACTTCGACGCGACCGATGCCGCGGCGCATACCTGGTGGAATCCGCGCACGGTCAAGGAGGTAGGCAAGCCCGATGTGTCGCCGGACAAGCACACCTACGTCTACTCGATCCCCGTGGACACCTGGGGCGTCGTGGCCGCAGTGCGCGGCCAGAAGGATGCCTCTGCCTTTGCAGTGCCCCAGCAGCATGCCATTGTCCCCGACGTGTGGAAAAGGATCGAAATCGAAATCGAATGGGGCTTTGATGAGGCGACAGCCAGCCGACGATACGACGGCAGAGTCGAGGTGTATGACGGAATCGTCGGCTCAGTGAAGTCACTTGTCGATGACACCGGAACAACGGTTGTGAGCCCGAACACCTGGCGATCTGCGAAGACCGCCGACGCTCGCCACGGCGTGCAGATGAGCGTGCTCTACGTCGGTACCTCACGCTGGCGGCGAGTATGGCCATATCATGCCCAGTCCGAGGACGTTGCCCGGACCATCCTGACCATCTGGACCGTATCCGGCAGCTTCTCATTCCAGGTCTCCGACCTGGAGATGGGGCCGATCCTCGCCCCCGAGTATAGGTTCTTTGTGCGCGCCACCGCCAAGTCTCAGGCTGCGTCAGGCCCGGCGGCGCCGACGATGATGGCTGTGCCGGCGATGCAGACCCTCAGCCAGAAGACCGACACGTTTCCAGGGGTTCCCAGAGTCCATGGCTGGTCCCTGAACGGCATGCCCTGGTTTGGCGTCAACCCAAGCCATGAGCCGGGAGTGTCTGGCAGCCTCACATTGCCTGCTCGCTGTGTGGCGATGCATCCATCGCCCGACCAGGATGTGGCCGTTGCCTGGCACAGCCCTGTCCAGGGGCGCGTCGGCATCAGGGGACAAGTGGCGATGGCTGACGCAAAAGGCGGCAATGGCATCGAGTGGTCCCTTGTCCAGGTCACCGACACGCGATGGCACGTCCTGACGCAGGGAGCCGTAAACACCGGTGGCGCCCAACTAATCCCCCCAGACGTTGACTCGGAGAAGCTCTCCGCCCTGCCGGTACGTGCCGGCGATGTCCTGATGCTGCGCGTAGGCGCCAAGGACGGCAACCATGTCTGTGACACCACGCTCGTTGACCTGAAGATCACCCAGATCGACGGCCAAGGACAAATCTGGGACCTGCGAAACGACGTCGTGGACAGCATCCACAACAGCAATCCGCACGGCGATCCCTACGGTGACGCGGATGTGTGGTGCTTCTGCGCCACGGCGGCCCAATCGCCGCTGCCTGCCCCATCAGAGCCGCCTTTCGATCTTCAGTCCACGGCAACGACGGCTCGGCAGTTCCTCAAGGAACTGGAATCGAAGGGCCTCAAAACGATTCGGCAGCGTGTGCGAGCGCATGCCGAGCAGAGCTGGGAGCAAGCGGTCACGGCGATGCACCCGGGTGAGGCTCTGCCGGCCCATCCCACGCCCGAATTCGAGCCGCCGATGCAGGTGGACGTGCCCGATGCCAGGTTGACCGCCCAGTGGAAACTGGGCGCGTGGCATATCCTCCGACGATCGACGAAAGACCCGGATGGGAAGTGGCGCTTCAACGACTACCCCTATGGCATTCTGGCCTCAGAGACGTACATGATTCTCCGCGCCTTGGACCTTCAAGGCATGCACAAGGAGGCAGCCGATGGTCTCGACCAGTGGCTCGCCTTGCCCGTACAGCCCAGGATTGTCCCCGGGTCCGGCGGGCATCATGGCTGGGCCCTGCCAGATCGGCCGTTGGGGCATTTCTCCGATGGCAATGGGTGCCTCACTCACGCCGAGGGTATCCCGGGGGCAGGCGGGCACATGGACGGCGTGCATTCCATGGGCCCGGGCGCGATCATGTTCACGCTCATCGAGCACTTCCGATTGACCGGCGACATGGACTGGCTCAAGGCCAATGCCCCGCGCATGAGGGCCAATGCCCAGTGGATCTTGCGCCAGCGGAAACTGCTCGCCGGCGTGATCCCCGGCGGCCAGCGCCTCTGGAGCAATGGCCTCCAACCCGCACACGTCGTTACCCCCGACAGCGAACGGATGCACATGCAGTTCTACGAGTCTGAGGCCTACTACTGGCTCGCCGTCAAGCAACTCGCGGAACTGCTGGCGCTGATCGATCCCGACGAAGGCGCCAAAATGGCTGTCGAGGCGGAAGACTATCGCAAGGACCTGGTGAGGGCGATTGACCGATCCATCGCGCTATCGCCAGTTGTACCCACCCGCGACGGAACCTATCACTCCTTCATTCCATTCGCCCCCTACGTTCGTGGTTTCGCGGCGGGCGCCTGGGGCTGGCGGCGATGCCAGGGACACGTCGGCGCCATTTATTGGGATACGGTCCAGTCGGCCGACCCGTTGATCAGCCCCGGCGGCCTTCTGGCGCCCACGGACCGGCGCGTGCAGGGGCACCTGGATGTGCTGGAGGACCGGCTGTTGCTGGAGAACACCAAGGTCAACAGCAGAACCACAGGCTTCGATCCCGAGAGACACTGGTTCTCGCACGCCAGTTGGCAATATCAATGCGGGCTCGAACGCCACGCCAATATCCACCTGGCGGCAGATGACGTCCCGAATTTCATCCGTTCGATGCTCAACCAGTATGCCGTGGAGATCGTGCCGGGCGAATACACATTCCGTGAGCATACCACCGGCGGGCCACCCGACAAGATTTACGAGGAATCCTGTTTCCTGGAACGGTTCCGGCAGATGTTGGTGATGGAGGAAGGCGGCTCATTGTGGCTGGCGAGGGCAACCCCGCGAAGTTGGCTGGAGCAGGGCAAGCGGATCTCGGTAAGGAATGCTCCCACGCACTTCGGCACGGTCGATTACGAAATCGTGTCCGACGTGGACAACGGAAAAATCACGGCGACAGTGAGAATGCCGTCTCGCAAGGCGCCGGAAGAAGTGCTGTTGTGGCTGCGCCATCCGAAGGCCCTGTCGATCAAGAGCGTCCGTGTCGATGGCAGACCTTGGGAGCACTTCGATCCGGTCACGGAGTCTGTCCGCCTGCACGGGCTGAGAGACAACGTGACTATAGAGGCTACATACAAGTGATCCAGCGTATCACCGTCGGCCTGCTGCTGCAGTGGGCGAAGCAATAGCAGGTCCTCGGCCTCCGCCATGGCTCTGTCTGCACACGTCAAACGCCGGTGGGACGATGATGGAAAGCCACCTATCCTTTTGGAAAAAAGGCACTTCTATCCCTGAGTTCCAGGCTCGCATTCTGTCTCCATCAGAGGCTATGGTATGCTCAGGAGGATTCTCTTGGCGGTTGAATGATTAGATCGTGTACGGGACGCGCATCGCGCGCGACCGCATCCGGTTGGCTTCGGGATCGCCGACAAACTCGGCCTGGCGCAGATCGAACTTCAGGTTTCGCTTCAATTGCTCGCAGATGTCGGCCGCCAGGCAGATGTTCATGGACCGATACATGACTTCAGGGTTCGCCACCGTGGGTCGGCGCGAACGGATGCAGTCAAGGAAATCCCGCACGTGGTCCAGGGGCCGTTGTGTGCGGGCCGTGTAGTCCGCCAGCACTTTCTTGTATTCGCGCATCAGCGCCGACGATGAGATATCGGGCGCTGAATAACCGTCGGCGGCCGCGACCCAGCCTTCGGGACCGTCGAACCGCTCACCGCAGGCGCCGTGCCAGTACTGGCACGGTTCCCAAACCGACCCGGCGACTCGAAACAGAACCAGCTTTACCCCATTGGACAGGCGTGTCACCATCGTCGCATCGGGTCCCTCATACTCGAACTCGATGAAGGACACGTTCGTCATGTCGAGTCCGGCCAGCGCCTGGGCCACCGTGTGAGCGCCCCACATCGCGACATCGGTAGCAAGGTCATAATAGTGATACCACCCCCCTCCATTCACATAGCCGGCATTGTAAGGCCGCCAGGGAGAGGCGCCGAGCCAGAGATCCCAGTCCAGTTCATCCTTGGGCGGCTGCGGTTCCGCCGGCAACCAGTCGTGGCGCATGCCGTCGCGCCAGCGACAGTCAGCGTAAACGGTATGAATCTGGCCCAGCCGGCCGGAGCGGGCCGTTTCGATGGCAAACACATGAGTCGGCTCGCTGAGCCGCTGGGCGCCGGTCTGATAGACCCGGCCATACCGCCGGGCGGTCTCCACGACCGCCTGTCCCTGCGCCATCGTGAGACAGGCCGGCTTCTCACAATAGACATCCTTGCCCGCGCGCATCGCCAGAATCGAAGCCAGCGCGTGCCAGCGGTCGCCGGTGGCAATCAACACGGCATCCACATCCTTCCGTTCGGCCAGGAGCTGGCGCAGATCGCCATACACGGCACAGTCTTTATTGCCGTATTTACTGTCCACGACGTTCTTGGCCGCTTCGCGCCGGCCCTTCACGACATCACAGACGGCGACCCACTGCACATCCGGCTGGGTCAACATATAACCCAGATCATAGGACCCGCGGCCGCCGAGTCCAATGCCGCCCATCACGATGCGTTCGCTGGGCGCAACGGTTCCGCCACGCCCCAGCGCGGAGGCCGGAATATAATAGGGCAGCGCCACTGCACTTGCCGCCATCGCCCCCCGTGTCAGGAATTGACGCCGCGAGAGTGTCATGCTATTGCCACTGCTCATAGGGTTCTTCCTTTACTTTTCGCAATCACATCCTGTTGATGCCCGTTGACCCATCCCGCCAGCATCATCAAGAGCATGCCCACGGGTCTTACTCTCATCACCGCTCCTTTCACCTTCCGCCCTCCATCCAGAGAGCCAAGGCGAGCTATTATTATAATAGTTGAAGGACCGGCGAGAGCGACCATTTTCGCCGGCATTCCTCAAAACGTCTTTACCATCACAAAGCGGCCTGACACTGTGACAGCGTTCGATTCACCGATTCACTATCAATCGTTGCAGCGGCTCGGTCAAAACGGCCTTCGTTGACAGGTGCGCTGCCCCGGTCGGGCTCTCCAATCGCGGTCGGTTTTCCTAATCGTCGGGATCAGCCATGACAGCCCACTGCGGATACGGCTCCCGCGGACCTTTCATGGCGCGCCAGAGAATCCGGTTCAACGCATCCTCCGGACACCGATCCGCTTCTTTGAGGTCCAGCCGGGCCGAAACGAGCGCATCCTCGCGCAACGTAGCATCCGAGATCTTCTTGGGGTTCGGATTCATCTGGTCCAAGGGAATGTTCGCAGGCGCCGCGACATAGGGCGTGACGTCCGGCACATCGGTAAAACAGTCGCGCATGGGGGTGGCCGTAGCGTCGAGTTGATTCATGGGCGGCAGGCCCAGGATCAGCTCAATGCTGCGAATGACACTCGTCTGGTTGTACTGCGCGTGGACCACGGCGTTGCGCTTGGTGTACGGACTGATGACATACGCCGCAGTGCGAAAGCCGCTGACGTGATCCCAACCGTTCTGGGGGTCGTCTTCGATGACGAAGATGCAGGTCTTCGCCCAGAACCGACTGTGGCTGATCGCCTCCACAATCTGCCCCAAGGCCAGATCGTTGTCCGCGACCTGGGCCGCCGGCGTGGGCGAGTCGGCCTTGGTCCCGGAGGTGTGGTCGTTCGGCAGGGCCATGATGATCAAGTCAGGGAACTGGCCCTTCCGCTCATATTCGTGTAACTCCTTGATGTATTGGGCGGCCCGCCAGACGTCAGGGATGTCCAAGTCCCAGCCGACCGGCTGATCATTCAGGTAGGGTCGCAGGGATTCGATGCCGGGGTGGCTGTTGGTCTTGATCAAATGGGTCTGGTCCACGAAGTCGCGATAGCAGTCCAGAAACTTCGGCCGGCCCCTTTTGCCGGGGACCGCCCACGCGGCTTCCGTGATCACAAACTCACCGTAGTCGCGCAGCGACTTGCCGTGGGCGACGGCATTGTCCCAGAGGAAGCCGGAAGGGGCATAGGCCAGGGCATCCACGTTATTGTCTTCCTTGCCATTGGGATAGCTGCGGGGAAAGCCCGCAAACGATTTCTCCATGTAGTCCGTGGCGAACGCGGAATCCGTCCATTGGTGGCCGTCGGCACTGCAAATGCCGGAACAGTAGATGTTGTCCAACAGCGTGAACTGCCGGACCAACTCATGCTGGTTGGGCGTGATCTGGGCCCCGAAGATGCACAGCGACGAATCGCCGTTCCCTTCGGAAACGTCCCCAAGGACCTGGTCGTAGGTCCGGTTCTCCTTGATAATATACACCACGTGCTCGAAGACGGACGGCTCGCCCACTCTTTCCGGAACGGGTCGCGGCGGCTGGTTAGCCCGTGCCGGCAGCCGGGCTTGCTTCAGCAGCGGGTAGCGGTAGTTGTCGAGCACCCGGCGCGTCAGGGCCGCCAATTCCCTGGCGCGGGGAACGGGTACGAGCGACAGCGTGCCGTGGTACTGGTGGGTATTGAATTCATGAGCCTCTCCCGCTTTAAGGCCCCGGGTTGAGCCAACACCCTTGATATTGGCCACGATCAACTGGCGACGCGCAGCGTCGTACACGACCGCGCCCGGAAACCAGCCCACGGGAACGAAACCCAGGAGCTTGGACTGGCCCGGGTGGAAGCGGAGCACGGCGATGGCATTCTGGGTGCCGTTGGCGACGTAGAGGGTGCTGCCCGAGGGATGGAACGCCAGCGCATTGGGGCTGGCGCCGAACAGGTCGGCGGGACTGGACTTTACCCAGATGGTCTTTACCACCTGGTCCGTGTGTGTATCGATCACACTGAGCGTATCACTGCCGGCATTGGCCACCACGACACAGCGTCCATCCGGTGCGGCGGCGAGGGCAGACGAGTGCAGACCGACCAGGATTTGGCCGGCGGGCACTTCCTGGTCAAGGCGGATCACGGAGATCGAGCCTTCATTGGCGATGTAGCGCACCGGGTCCACGCGTACCTTCGTCCCCTGGCCCGCCGGCCCCGTGACGCTATTCGCGTCCGGGACTCGGCCGCCCCAATTGCTCACGTAGACCTTATCCCCGACCAGAACTACACCATAAGGCGCGAAACCCACGGACCACAGGCGCAGCACCTTGCCGGTCGCCGGATCGATCTCCGCCAGGCGATTGGACAGATTCAAGGCCACGTACAATCGCCGCCCATCGCGGGAGATCGCCAGGCCGGCCGGAATCTCCTGCTTGCGGCGCGGGGCATCGGCGGCGGGCAAGGCGATGGAAAACAGACCGCTGACCCGCCCCTCCGCACTGACGCCGAATACCTTGATGTCGCCGTTGACGTTGGACAGGTAGAGACGCGACCCGTCCGGGCTGAAGAGCAGGCCAGTGTAGCTAAGCTGACCTGATTTGTCAGGATCGACGGTATTCGAGGACACGGCATTCGGGTCGCGAGCCTTACCGGAAGGCAAGGCGACACGCTGCCTGATCGCGCCGCTCTGCGGGTCGATCAGCACCACCTCCTGTGTCTTGCCGGACGTGGCGAGCAGCCGGCCGTCGGGACTCAAGGCCAGCCCTTGCGGTCGCATGCCGGCCAATTCCACCTGAACACCCATCGGCGTCAGCACCTGGTGCACCGGCGTGACGTACGTCCGCAGGCCGACCTGGCCCACCGGCTCGGTGCCGGGGTAGCCAGGCGCCTGACAGGACCCTGCCAAGACCAGCAGAAACAGTAGCATGCTCACCGTCGCCAACGATCCTGCCCCCTGTATCCGTGTCGCCGCGTTCCTGTCAGCCACATTCATACCGTATCCGGCTCCTGCTGTAAAATGCCTGTCTAGACGGCGGGATGATAGCCGAAAACTGCAACCATGAACAGTCTCATCCTGAATCGTCAACAGCTCCTATGCCTGACGCCAAGCTGTGTAGGCAGGCGGGCCGGCCGGCCCTTGACAAGCAGGAGGCCGCCACGGAGAGTCGTCCACCGTTACCCGGCTGCAGTCGAAGTCCCACGGCTGCCGGGACGACTTCTGAACCCCGGCAAGGATGAGAAGCGAGATTATGGCCCGTGGTCGGACGGCAAGTTGGCGAGACAGCCGCATCATAGGCTCGGGGAACCTGATGGTCAATGGCAAACGTCGTGCTGCTTTATGCTTTGAGTAGTCCTTGTACGGCCGAGGTTCGGTGGATAGCATACGTGGCTGCATGAACAGGAGGAAATGAAGATGAAACCCAGACTGGACAAGATTCAACGGCTGACGTGGCTCGGCGCCCTGATGATGGGGATGACGCTCTTGAAAGGCAACAGCAGTGCGGCCGAGGCGGCGAAGCCAGAAGCAATGCAGATTGGCAACGCCGCCACTGTGCAGATGTTAAGCGGCACGTGGAAACTGGCGGTTGACCCGGCGAATGAGGGCCTGAAGAATCGTTGGTTTGAGGGCATTCGGCCTGAAGGCAAGGAGGCGCCCGTCCCAGGCATAATCCAGCAGGTGTTTCCGGGTTACCACGGGGTGGCTTGGTACTGGCATTCCTTCCGTGTTGCTTCCGGCCGGGCACGTGGAGACCGTGTGCTCATCCGGTTTGGTGCGGTTGATTATCTCGCCGATGTGTGGATCAACGGAAAACACGCGGGCACATACGAGGGAGGAGAAACGCCCTTCGAGTTCGATGTCACTGATTCGATCCAGACCGAAGGCGAGAATCTCCTTGCTGTGCGCGTGTTGAATCCGACCGAGACTCCCATCGACGGCTACGTCCTGAGCGAGACTCCTCACCGCAACAAGACCGCGCCGCCGCGGTGCGGCAGCTCGTTCAACAGCGGCGGAATCATGTATCCGGTGGAGCTGCGGTGGGTTCCTCCAGTTTACGTTGCCGACGTGTTTGTCCGGCCCGACGTGAAGACCGGCAACATTGGCGTGACGGTCACGGTGCAGAACGCAGGGACCGCTGCCACAAGCGGAATTCTTGGCTTGGCGGTCGTTCCAGCCAACGGCGACGACGTACTGCGGGCAGTGGAGCAGCGAGTGGAGTTCCCCACGGGACCGTCGGAGCACGAGTTGACCGTGCAGGTGGTCCAGCCGCGTTTGTGGAGTCTCGAGGATCCGTTCCTGTACCGCGTGACGGCTGTGGTAACGGCCGCCTCCCAGCGGGCGCACGAGTACTCGGTCCGCTCCGGCTTCCGCGATTTTCGGATCGTCGACGGCTACTTTCACCTCAACGGCAAGCGCATCTTCCTCCGGAGCACGCACACGGGCAACGCCATGCCCATCGGCCAGCAGGCGGCCGTGGTGGGTGACTTCGGCCGTCGTGACATGATCTACGCCAAGGCGTCGGGCTTCAATGCGGTGCGTTTTATCGCTGGCGTGGCATATCCGGAACAACTCGACCTGTGTGACGAGCTGGGTCTCATGGTTTACGAAGAGTGTTTCGCGAGCTGGCTGCTGGGTGATTCTCCGAAGATGGCCGAACGGTTCGATCGCAGCACCTCGGCCATGATCCGCCGGGATCGCAACCACCCCAGCGTCACCATCTGGGGACTGCTGAACGAGACGCAGGATGGCCCGGTCTTCCGGCAGGCGGCAGGTTTCCTGCCCAAGCTGCGCCAACTGGATCCCACGCGCCTGGTGCTGCTGGGCAGCGGGCGATGGGATGGCCAGTGGTCGATCGGCTCCGCCAGTAACCCGGATAGTAGTGAATGGCAGCCGGTCTGGGGCGTCGAGGCCCCCAATGCTGCCAAGGCATCTCTGGGTGCCGGCGGTTACACGAGCCAGGCCGGCGACGCCCACTACTACCCTGGTGTGCCACAGTCACCACAGACGGATCGTTTCATCCGCGAGCTCGGCCATGAAGGCAAGCCGGTGTTCCTCTCTGAGTACGGCATCGGCAGCCAGATGAACGTCATCGACGAATGGCGGCATTTCGAGCAGGTCGGGGCCCGACCCGACCTCGAAGACGCGGCCCTGCTCCGCGAGCAGAGCGAAGCCCTGACCGCCGATTGGAAACGCCTGGGGTTCGACACGGTGTATCCCTTCCCTGAAGACCTGCTGCGCGAGAGTCAGCGTCTGCATGCGCGGCAGCGGACCATCGGCTTCAACTGCGTCCGTTCCAATCCCAGGCTCTGTGGCTACAACCTCACGGGCATCCTGGATCATGGCATGACCGGCGAAGGTCTCTGGACCTATTGGCGACAGTGGAAGCCGGCTACCTTCGATGCCGTCGCCGATGGCTGGTCACCGCTTCGCTGGTGCCTGTTTGTTGAGCCACTCCACGTCTGCTCCGGACGTGCGGTGACGGTCGAAGCGGCGCTGGCCAATGAGGACGTGCTCAAGCCTGGCGACTATCCCGTGCGGTTCCGTGTGTTCAGCCCGCAAGGGCCGGTCTGGGAGAGACAGACCGTGGTGAAGATTCCTGACCCACCGACCCTGGCGGTCCCGGCTATCCGCGAGACATTTACCCTTGACGGCCCCGCTGGTCAGTTCACTTTTGCCGCGAGCTTGGAACAAGGCGGCGCGCCGACCGGTGGACGGCTGGCGTTCTACGTGTCCGATCCCGCTGCACTGCCCCGGCTCACCGGCGACGTGACGCTCTGGGGCCTGGACAAGAAGGCCGAACAGTGGCTCACGGCACGCGGGCTCCATTGCCGCCCGCTGACGGCCGAGGTCTCGGACGGGCACGAAGTGATCTTGATCGGTAAGCCGGACGATATGGAGACTGCGCCCGGCCTTTGGCAGAGCCTTACGGCCCGCATGGCCAAGGGCGCCACTGTGGTGTTTCTCAACGGCCAGGTCTTCCAGCAAGGCAAAGCCGCGGTGAGCTGGCTGCCGCTCAAGAACAAGGGGCGATGCCGGACCTTCAACGACTGGCTGTACCACAAGGAATGTGTCGCCAAGCGTCACCCGATATTCGAGGGGTTGCAGGGACCGGGCGTCATGGATTGGGACTACTATGGTCCGGTCATTCCGCGTGAGATGTTCGAGGGGCTGGATACGCCGGACGAGACCGTCGCCGCTGCATTCGCCACCGGCAACTCCCAGTACCCGCGCGGCTACGGCTCAGGCCTGCTGATCGCCATATACAGGTCGGGCGCGGGACGGTTGATTCTCAACACGCCCTACGTACTGGAGAACCTCGACTCGCATCCGGCAGCCGACCGCCTGTTAGTGAATCTGGTCCGTTATGCCCAAGGACAGTCTCACTAGAGCCATATGCTATGGATGAGTAAGCAGCGGACCGCCGCACGACTGGCAGGTCTCGGCGAATGGAGGCATTGACACTGACAGGCGTAACCGTCGCCGCAGGAGGACTGCTCCATGGTCCCATACAAAAAAGCGGGACTTATCCTACGTCACCATTTGGCTACATTCTCACCCAAGCGGCCGCGCATGAAACAAGCAGGAACCGACGCAACCGTCTGTCCCCGCTAGACTTATCCATAATAAGGGGAGGATTCGAACCTCCGACCTCCGGGTTATGAGCCTGGAAACTTGGGTTCCTGTGACATTCTTCAAATCGTGGATTCCTCGACCCTCGTTTGAAGATGGCTGCCAATGGGGCCACATCGCCGCGTGGCCGGGCCTCAGATCAGTGATCCGCTGATCGGAACGGTCCCCAAGACGCATGACACACAGTTGCCGGACGCCGTCGCGCTTCGAACCGTAGGCGAGCCACTGTCCATCCGGCGACCACCCGGCGAACTGCGTCCACGTGTCCGGCTCCTGCACCAATTCCTCCGCCAACACGCGGCGGCCCGAACCATCGGCCTTCACAACCACCGCCCGCATCGTCCGCACATTGGCATGCCGCCCCCCCCCCGGCAGGTCGGTGCACAACTCAGTGTAGCCAATGAATGGGCGCGGCAGATCTGGTCCGACGGCGTGCTTTGGGCTGGGCGCCACCTTGTCGGGGTCCAATGTCAGCGCACCGTTCTCTCGGACGACTCCCAGGCGCTGGTCTATGGCGGCCTCCACCGGGTCGGGCCCGGTTTGGCCGAGACGCCTGCGGATCTCTCGGCGCAGCCACCAGTAGCCCGAGTTCCACGAGTAGAGGATGTGGCCGTGCGGGTGACCGTCGACCGTGCTAATGGATTCGTTGAAGGCTGGCACTTGCGCGATTTCCTGCGAGATGCGCTCGACGAGCCGTGCATCCACTTCGGCGGCCGGAAGGCCATGCACGCCGGCGAGGAGGTAATTCGCGGCGTCGTTCAGGAACCAGGAGCCGCCGTAACAATACACTCCGCCGTGGCCCGGCAGCAGCGAGCCGTCCGCCTGGGAGATGACACGCAGACCGTAGGGCGTCTTCACCTTCTCGGAGGTGCGGTAGTGGGTCAACACTTGATCGTCAGTGAGCAGCTTCTTCCCAAACACCGCGTAGGTCAGCGTCGCGCCGTAGAGCGTGTCCTGACCCATTGTGTCTCGCAGCTTGCGGCTCGTGGGCATGAAACCGCGTTCGGCGTTGAACAACGAACGATAGGCGGCGACCGCACGCTCGATGTCCTGCTCGGTGACCGCGAGTCCCAGTTCCTGCGCCGCGAGCAGCGCCCCACAGTGGAAGCCCTGGTCGCTGGCGGGCGAATCGTCATCGTCATAGGGCAGCACATCGTGATACGTCTTCCAACCCTTAGAATTGGGCGCACCTGGCAGCGGCGGCGGGATGTATAAGCCGTTCTTTTCATTGCGGCGCAGGAATTCGTAGGCCCTGCGAACGAGCGCTTCGTTCATCTCTCCGCCCGCACGTTTCATCAGCACAGCCCAGATGAGATAGTATTGCGCGTTGTCCTCGTAGTCCATGCGCGTCCAGAAGACGGCACGGTTGGACTCGATCGTCTTCTCCGGGTCGTCGAGTGCCAGGGCGGTGTAGAACCCGTCACTGACCCATTGCTTCCAACCGTAGCCAGGACCGGAGATGAAGATGTAGCGCCCGTCGCGCGGTTGGTCGTTGGCGTCGAGCGCGAGGTTCCTGCGGAGCAGAAAGAGCGACGTGTTGCGCAGGATAGCCTCGACGACGGAGGAGTTCCAGCCTTTGCCGTTGGCCACCGCGAGGTGGGCGGCCACCTGCGCGTCGTAATGGGTGCGGGCCGCACTGGCGAAGACCCAAGTAGTGAAACGCCGTGTCTCGCCCGCAGCCAGCGATTGCCAGCCGTCCATCTGATACTGGTAGGTGTCCCTCGCGTCCTCCGGGGGCTTAATGACCAGCGTATAGGGATCACGGCCGTCGCCAGTCAGGACGGCCAGCCGACGGCCCGGAGGATCCAAGAGCACCTGGCAACGGTTTTCCCACAAACCCGGCGAGTCCGCAGCAAGGCCGAAGACTCTTCCGTGCGTCCGAACCATCACCACTGGAAACGTCTCTGTCCTGGCCGATCCACGCACCGTGTCGTAAAGTGTGCGAGCCTTCTCCGGGCCGGAGAACGAGGCGAACTCGCCATCCAAGGCAAGATCGAGCCCAAAGGTGATCGCAAACTTCTGCGCTGTGTCCGCCGTCACCTCCAGCGTACGTTGCACCAGAGAAAGCGTCTTCTGTTCGAGCTGAAGCCGCAGCGTTAGCGAGCCTGTCTTGGAGGGGCCAAGTTCGATGATGTGATCCCGCACCGTCTTCGTTCGGAACAGCACCGGTTCAGGCGCGGCTCCCGGTAGTCGCAGCTCCACACCAGCGGGTGCAGCCACTGAGGCACGGCAGATTAGTGCATTACCTGAGCGGTACTCGACTGTCACAACGCCATTCGTTTCCGCCACCGCCGGACGCAGTTCAATGGCCGTCGTTGCCGTTGTGTCAACGCCCGGGCCTACGTGAGCGACGGGCGCGATGGCGCTCACTGATGCGCCACAAACACCGAGTAATAGGACAACGAGGGTGAAAACGGCAGCTCTGATGTCGAGGCACATTTGATTCACTCCAATGATGATTCACTCTGGTTGCAGGCGGTAGATGTGGAAAGCGTCCAACGCCCCGCAAAACCACAGTTGTTCCACGGCGCCTGCATACGTGCGCGACGAGCAATGACAGCCCGCGGACGCAGACCGCGCCGCCAACAGCAGTGGCAGCGAAAGTCGAAGACGCTCTGCGCCGTACAGAATCCCGCCCTCGTCCAGCGTCCTAACCGGCCTACACAGCCGGTCGCAACTCCCTTATGATATTCCATCCCTCGAACTATACAAACATTCCTGTTACCAAGGGATTGCTGCCGCAGGGCCAAACCGCAGAATGCGGGTCGAGACCATCTGCGTTCACCATCGGGGTAGATTGATGAAATCCTATCGCCCCAAGGTTGCCTGACATGGCGACGACATGCCGCTTTGAAAAAAAAGGGTGCGCGCCGTAAGGCCCTGTGCTTGCCCACTCCTCCGGTGCTCACGTGATGACCGCCTGGTCTGAGCCAGGGAGATTCCTGTGCCGTACTCGAGGAATGACTGCGCGTCACCCGGAACAATGCTGGAGTTGCAGCATGTCCTCAGTCTCTACTGCTGCAAGGCTTGTCTTCTTCGATCGCCTCCATTAGAGATCTCGCGAACGCTTTCGCGGCGAGGGTGCCAGACACTCGGCGATTATCTGAACGACACAGGACGGCAATGATGACGCCGGTCAGTACATGCAATACGAGGGCCTTACGCCCCGACGGTCTCGACAGCCTCAGGAAAGTTGGCGATGGACATTTCTGGAGTATACTTTGAATAGCAGGCGGTTCTGACTCAAGGGCGGGCTATGAAAATCACGCCGGAACAGGAGATGCAAATCAAGGCGATCATCGCCACGATGAAGTGCCCAAAAGAGTACGAATGCTACCGCTCGAACTTCCAGACCATCTGCCAGGCCCGGCTCGTCGGCGACGCCGGTGTCCTCGAGTGCTTGACAGAACAGGTTTCAACCTGCCGCTATGGCTTGCCTTTCGGTAGCTCCGTCTTCTGCTCCTGTCCCCTGCGAAAGTATATCATTGAAACCTTCGGCCGATGAGGCATCGCTTGGCTTCGGCAGAACGATAGAGAGGACATCGCTCTGTCCCTCTCTCCGGTCGACCGATACGGTTCCGCCGTGTAGCTCTATAATCTTCTTGGTCACGAACAATTCCAGCATCAGGCTTCGCTGGGGACCAGAGTTCCCAGGAAAGGCGCCCCATCCATCCATGGCCTTGTGGATTTTCCCGACCGCGCCGTCGGAATCGTCGCTTGTGATCTCGACGGAGATTCCTCTTCCGGCATCTCCAACGCGGATGCGGATACGGCCTTTTCCGGGAACCGTATCTATCAGACCACGCAGGATAGTGGTCAATGCTCGCATCACATGGTCCCAGCTCGCGCAGGCCACCAATTCCGTTTCGGGCAGATCGCTTTCCAGCTCAACCTCTTTTACGGCGGCAACGGATTTCAGAGCCTCGATGCTCCGTGCAACCAACAACCCGGGATTCAAATCTCCCTGCTTCAACGGCATCTCCTCCATTTCGATTTCCAGGATTTCCCGCAAACCATTGATAATACGCAGCGCTCCGTCCAGGTTCTCACTTTCCAGCAGCGAATCCAATGTCTGCAATGTCAGGAGGGCCAACTTGCAGCACTGCTGATTGTGCTTGGTAAGATTCGTGATCTCCGCGCGAAACTCGTCCATCAGAAGAAGCCGTTCCGACAGGTCGCGTGCGATCCCTACAACCGCAACATCATGCCCGTTTGAATCCCTGATGATCGACCGGGAAAGAGAAACCGGAAACGTTCGGCCATCCTGCCGTTCATGGTAGAACCCGACCGCGCGCCCCCCTCCAGCGGTTTGGATTCCAAGGACATATCCCGTGTGCGCGTGGCGGTCCCGGCCGGTCCAGAGAATACTGCTGTCCTTTCCCAGAATTTCCGCCCTCGCGTATCCATAGGACCGACAGAACGCCCCGTTTACAAAGATGATTCTGCCATGCATGTCGGTGATGTAGATGCAATCATCCGCGCTGGTGATGGCGCCGCAGAGCAGTTCCAGTTCTTTCCTCGCCCGTTTGTATTCGATCGCATTCTCCACGGTGATGGCCAGGGCTTTGAGGTAGTCTCGGTTCGGATCTTTTGTCAGATAGTCATAGGCGCCGGCTCTCCAAGCCGTGACCGCGATGTCTTCCCCTCCAGCGCCGGTCACGAGGATCACCGGGGTATCTTTCACGAGATGCAGGACATCGAATGCCGTGCCGTCCCCGAGCATATAGTCCGAGATCACGATATCGAATGGCTGACCTCGCAACACGTCCCGCGTCTCCGATACGGATCCGACGATGGTGCAATCATAGGGAAGTCCGGCGGTCTTTACAAATCGGCGAAAGGCCATCTGGTCGAGCGGATCGTCTTCCACCAGCAACACTCTGTATCTCGCGATGTGACCGGCCTGCCCTTCCGCCGACACAGGCAACATTGATTTTGACTTGGGCATCATTCACCTCCGCTCGTTGCCACGGCAACGCCAAAAGAGTGTCAACCACCCGTATCTTTCTTGCGATCCGGCACCTTTGCCTCTTCCACCGGCAGCAGAAAACTGAACCGGGTCCCGACGCCCACCTCGGAATCGACCCAGATTCTTCCTGCGTGCTTCTCGACGATCTGTTTGCAGATGGCCAAGCCGAGGCCCGTGCCTCCCGTCTTTCTCCGGCTGGGAGACTCCAACTGCTGAAACTTCTGAAAGAGTTTCGTCAAGTCCTCTTCCTTGATGCCCGGCCCCGTATCTGCGACAGTGACTACAACGGCGTCTCCCTCCCGCCTGGTGGCGATCGTAATGGCTCCCGTCTCGGTAAACTTGATGGCATTATTGACCAGATTGACCAGCACTTGCGTGACCTTGTCCTTGTCGAACCGCAGCCGGAGAGGATGATCGATCAGAGACAGGGAAAGCTGCAAATCCTTCCGTTCGGCCAGGGGCGCCATGCTCGCCCGCACCTCTTTGACGACCTCATTGACGTCGAGCTCCTGCATGTGGAGTTCGACTTTCCCAGCCTCGAGTTTCTGAAGGTCCAGGATATCATCGATCAGACGTGACAACCTGTCGATGTTGCGCTTGGCCAGATCGAGGAAGCCTTTCATCTGGGCATCCAGTTTGTCTGCGGCTGCGTCGTTCACAATCTCGATGCTTTCCTTGATCGCCGTAAGCGGTGTGCGCAATTCGTGAGAGGCCACCGAGATGAATTGAGACTTCATCTCAATCGCCTCCTTCATCTCCCTGTGGGCCTTCTTCATCTGGCTGATATCCTTGGCGAGGTGCACGACGCCTGTGACTTTGCCCTTGTCGTCGTATATCGGCGACGTCGTCACAAGCAGCGGCACCCCGATCACGGAATCATCCACTTCACTGATCTCCGAGGCCTGGTCCTCGAGGGTATGCAGGAATGTACAGCCCGGCCAGTGGGAACCGGGTTTGTGCATGACCTCGTCACACTTTCTTCCCAGGAAGTCGGGAACCTTGGGACCGATGACCTGCACGAAGGCCTTGTTTGCCTTCGCAATTCTGGATTCCTCGTCCACGATGAATACGAAATCCGCTATGGCGTCAAAGGTGTGCTGCCATTCTTCCGCGGCTTGCCTGACCTTGTCCTCGGCCACTTTCCGTTCGGTGATGTCGCGAAAGTACCAGATCCGCCCATAGTACCTGGAGTCCGGTCCATACATTGGCGCAGAGTAGCAGTCAAAGGTCCGCCCGTCCTTCAGCACAATCTCGTCTTGGCTGGTTTCACTCGGGTGCTCGTGCAAGAATCTCACTTTGCGGTGAAACTCCTGCGAGTCCGCCAGCGTGTCCAGCATCGATTGCAGCGCCAGATCGTCGGATTTCGTCGCGATCACGTCTGGCGGAATACCCCACATGTCAACGAACCGGCGGTTGAAAGACAGAATGGCGCCCTTCTCATCGACGACCAGGATCCCGTCGGGAGAAACCTCCTGCTGCGTGGACAGAAGGATGTTCTTGAATTGCAGCGTCTCCCGGATGCGTCTGCGCTCGATGGCATGTCGCATGGTCCGAGCCAGCGCATGCTCCAGGGAGGGCCCCTTGACCAAGTAGTCCTCGGCGCCTCTCCGGATGGCCTGGACCCCCACATCCTCATCATCCAGGCCGGTCAGCACGACGATGGGCACGTTGGGGCTTGTCTCGTGAGCTTCCTGGATTGTGTCCAGACCGCTGCTGTCAGGAAGGCCAAGATCGAGCAGCACCACATCGTAATGACTGTTGCCCAGACACCGGGCTGCTTCGTGCAGAGTTTCGGCCGTATCGACATGGAACCGCGCCCCGTCAGTGAATTTCGCCAGAAGCAGCTTCACCTGCCGGCAATCGACCACGTCATCCTCTACCAGCAGGACCCGGCATTCGGCGTTCGAGGCGGTCTCGTCTTCATCGTGTGAAAGCAGTAACGGTTTCAAGTTCGACACAGTTGACCTCTGTTTGGAGCTTTGGCAACGTAAAGAAGAATGTGCTTCCTTGGCTTACCTGGGATTCCACCCAGACTTTGCCGCCGTACATCTCCACGATCTTCTTGACGATCGTAAGGCCCACCCCGGTGCTTTCACGGCCGTCTCGCGGCGCCAAGGTCTGGAAAAGCTTGAAGATGCGATCGAAGTGTTTCTGCTCGATGCCGGGGCCGTTGTCGGCAACGCTGAACTTCCAGAAGGCGCCTTCTTCCACGCAATCGACGGTGATGTTGCCTTGGGGTTTGTCCATGTATTCGATGGCGTTGCTCAGAAGGTTCTGGAAGACCTGTGTGATTCTCGTTACGTCCGCTTCGATGGTGGGCAAGCCGGACTCGATATGAATCGAGATATGCCCCGGGGCACCGAGACTCTCCACAATCTGGGGCACGAGCTGATTGAGATCGACGGGAGCCTTCTCTTGTTCCGTGCGGCCGATGCGCGAGTACTGGAGAACGCCGTCAATGAGGTTCTGCATGCGATCGACACGATTACCCAGCAACTGGAGGTTCTCCTTTCCCTGCTCATCGAACTTGTCCTGATAATCGCCACAGAGCCAGTCGGCCAGCGTTCTGATGGCCCTGAGAGGCGCTTTGAGGTCGTGGGAGACGACATAGGCGAAATCCGCGAGTTCCTGGTTGATCTCCGCCAGTTGCTGGAGAAGCCTGGCCTGCCGTCGCTCGGCAACCTTTCGCTCGGTAACGTCGGTATTGACCCCTCGGTATCCAACCAGTTTCCCTTGATGATCGACAATGGGCATCCCGCTCGTTTCCAGAATGACTGTGTTGCCATTCCTATGAACGTTAGGATTGAGGAGACGTTTGAAAGCCGCTACCTGAGAAAGGACCTGGGAGGCCTCGTTCTTGAGACGCTCCCTAATCTCGGACGGGAAGAAGTCGAAGAAATGCTTCTTGCCCACCACCTCCTCCGGTTTGTAGCCCAGGATCGTTTCCACTTCCGGGTTGGCGTAGGTATATAAGCCGTCGAGATCGACCTCCCAGATAAACTCTCCCGCGCTTTCCGCCACCTGTCGGAACCGCTCTTCGCTATTTCGCAGGTCCTCTTCGGCTTTTCGACGTTCCGTGATGTCGCGCGACACGCCCAGGACCCCCACAATCGTGCCGCTCGCGTCGTACAGCGGGAGCTTGACGGTGTCGAAGATTCGGATCTCGCCGGCAACGTTCGCGGGATCGGACAAATTGTGCACCACTTGGCCGCTGAGAGCCTCACGGTCATCGTTCTCGAACCCCCGAATCCCCTTGGCGGGGTCGCCTTGGACCAGTTCGGGATTCCAGCCGTTTTCAATATCCGTCTTGCCATAGAGTTCCTCGGGGTGTTTTCCCAGGGCTTTGGCGAAGGCCTCATTGCATAGGATCGTTCGGAGCTGCAGGTCTTTGAGAAAAATGAAGTCATGCGAGGTGTTGATGATGTTGCGCAGGAGTGCTGCCGCGTTTGCCAGGTTCTCCTCTGCGCGCTTGCGCTCGGTGATGTCGACGGCGTAGATGCGGACGAAGCGGTCCTGAGCGAAATAGTGAAGCAGTTGCTCGTAGCTGCGCCCGGCTACGGTCGCCTCGCGGGCCACCGTGTCGGCTTGCTCCCCCTGGAACAGGGTCGCCACCCCTGGCCAGTCCGCCAGCCACGGGTGCGCCGCCCCCTGCTCGCGCAGGTCCGGAAAGAGGCGCAGCGTTGCGGGGTTGGCGTAACGAAGATTTCCGTCGAGGTCCACTTCCATGACCGGACCGGGATTCTGCTCCGGAAACGACGCCAGGTAGGCGAGTTTGGCATTGGCGGACGATAGTTCCGCAGTTCGCTCGCGCACCCTGGTTTCCAGGTTCTCGTTGGCCGTGGTCAGTGCCGCGTCACGCTCCTCGATCTGCTTGAGCATCTCATTGAACATCCGGATGAGCAGGCCCACCTCGTCGTTGCCGCTGGGCTCTGCCCGTATCGTGTACTGTTTGTTTTCGGCGACAAAACGCGCCACGTCTGCCAGGCGGAGTATGGGACGAGAGACGATACGCTGGAGCCTCGAGGAGATCAGGCAGGCGAAGAGGGACGAGAGGAGCAGAACGCCCAAGATCGCAAGGGCTTCTTGTTGAAGCCTCTCGCGCATGAAATCGAGACTTGCCTTCAGGCAGACCACGCCGATCTTCTCGCCGTCCAGGAGAACAGGTCTTGTGAGCACCAGGAAGCCGTTGTCGAACACAGGGTAGTCTTTGAGTTGGCCTGCCGGCGGGACGGCTGGGGCCGTTCCTTCTCGCGAATAGGCGGCAAAGAGGCCCCCATCGGCGGTATAGACACAGGCAACCATGATGGGAGCAACCGCATTGGCGGTCTGCAGAACCTGCATGGCATCGGCACGGTCGCCGAACGTGAGTGCCGCCTTGCAGTTTTCGGCCAGCACCTGCGCGTGCATGGACAGATCTTGCACGAAGGTGCTACGCAGAATGGTCCGCTCCCACGCGAACAAGACGCCGCCGACCAGGGATAAAGCAAGGACGCAGGTGAGCATGATGACTGCAACGACCTTGTGCTTGAGGGACAAACGCCGCATAAGCGACGAGATCGCACACTTGCGCTCAGGGGTATTCGCCTGCAAGTCAGTTTCGCTTGTCATTCGGCTCCTCCAGTCCATCGTGCTCGATGATCCGGACCGCCAGCCGAAGCAGGCTGGATCGCATCTGCAGCTTGGCGCGCGCCGCCGCCGCCAGGTTGATCTCGAATCGGACTTTCTTGTCCTCAATGACGAAGTTGATCGTGCCGCCGGCCTGCAGGAAGCCCGGGACATCTCCCACGGTCAGAACAGGATCGTTTCGCAGGTGCGGCAGGACCCTCGATAGGAAGGGCTTTTCGGACGGGCAGATGAACAGCACGTGACATTTCCTGATCTCCTCCAGGTCCGGGTGCTGCGCCGGCGTATTGCCCTCGGAGTCTTTCAGCTCCTCGAAGCCCTTGAATTGCCGGACCGCGATGGGTCTGCCCTTCACCTCCTTTCCCACAAGCCCTTCGAAGCCTTCTTTCGAGGGAATCTTTCCCAGGATGCCGACGACCACGGGCTGATTAGGATCGGCCTTGGTGTGATCCTGGCTCTCGGCCGGCCCGAACCGCCCTCCGTCCGTGAACTTCATGACGTTGAAAAGGAAGGCTGCCTTGACCTGGTATTCCGTTTTCGGTGGGGACTCCGCGCGGCTCAGCCCCCCCGTGGAGCACACGAGCACCACCGATGCCAGCATCGCAACAATCGGGTTGTGGAGTCTCTTTCTCATGGCAATCTGGGATAGCAGGATGTTTAGAACCGGTATACCACCCATAGGGCAACCGCCGGGGCGTGTGAACGATAATCCCCCAAAGAACTATAATAATTGCGCTTGTTCAGGTCCTTGTCGAAGATACCTGACCAGTTATGACCGTCCAAACGGAGGGTCAGAGGCAGCGTCAGCACTTCCGTGCGCCGCGTGCGGTTCGTAGTTCTCTCGTGCCCGTTGAAGCTATGCATCTATTCGGAATCGCCAAGGCGATTCGGCCACCTATCGGGAAGGACCTTTTGCTCATAGACACGATTTTGCCGTCACTCATACTCAAAACCTGAATTGCATGCGTGCGAAGAACGTCCGGCCCGGCACATCATGTGCAGTCAATTGGCCGATTGCTGAATTGGGACCTTCCGTCTCATTGAACACGTCGCTGACGCCAACCATGAACTCCCCTCTTCCAGAGGCGAATCCCTTGGCCAACGTAAGGTCCAGACGGTGTATCGAGGCGGCATTCAGGAGTGTTGTCTGTGAGCCCGTCGCGATCGTCGTATCCGCATATCTGTAGTTTGCATTGAATACCCAGTCATCGGCGAGGAACAATCGGCCTGTCAACCCTGCCTTGTGTTGGGCAGGCGCGTAGGCACGCATGGACTGGCCCGGCTCGTCTGTCTCCAGGTCGTTATAGGCGTACCAGGCGGAAAACCTCGCCCGCTTGATCTCTTTGGCCAATTCCAGCTCCATACCCCAGGTATCTGCGCCATCTATGTTCGCGGCTTGGTAGATGGCCCTGGGTCGAGGTAACGGCAATGGGTCAGGGATCAAGAGATAACCAATCATCTCTTCGAAGCGCTGGTAATAGGCATCGGTCCGCAGCGTCAGGCCTTCGGCAAGCCTGCCCGTGTATCCGGCCTCAAGTGCCCATGTCTCTTCATTTACCAGGTCGCCGGCGGGCAGGACGTTGAAGGCCCACAGACCCGGCAGACCCAGGGGCGCCAGAGAAACGCGGCTGGTCTGAGCTTCGCGCAGTGACGCCAGCGGCGAGCGGAAAGCCTTGGCAAAGCTGAGCCGAAGCGTATGGTCCTTTCGCTCATCCACCGTGTAGAGACCTGTCAGACGGGTTGACCAGTCTGTTTGCGTCTCGGAGTACCACTCGCCGCGAATCTGACCTTCCAAAGTGAGTCGGTCGGTGGCCATCCAACGGTCGATAGCGAACAAACCCGCCAATTGCTCATCATAGGGTTCGTTCGGGAATACAATCTGCTGAGGACTCTGCGGGTCAATGTCCAGACGTATGAACCTGACATTGCCGCCCGTCGATAGAGCATGTCTATCTCCAAGCTTGAAATTCAGTTGTCCTTCGATATCGTTCTCCGCTGAGGAATACGTTGCAACAGATGGGGCATCGGTACTGGCGAAATTGCCAAACCACTGCAGATAGCCGGAGCGGTCATTTCCGAAGTCGTGCTCCAGTCTCGTGTACGGCCGGATTGTCTCGTTCCGCGCCTTGTCCATGGGGTAGTACCCGCCAAACTCGTAGTCTCCGCCCTCCCCGTGGGTATACCCGAGCCCGAAAGACAGTCTGGTCGTGTCCGAGCAGTCGTAGACGGCTTCGCTGTCAGACCGCACCTTTCGCCAGGAATCCTGCGTGGAGAAGTTGTTGAATCCCATGAGCGGATTCAGAGCCGGCACGGTGGATCGATAGACGCCGGCGCCGGCATCATCAGAGCTGTCAAAGCCTTCGTACCCGGCGGATGTGCGCCAGGTCCATTTGCCGTCTTTCTGCGCCCAGCGCAGATGCGTGTACGTGTCGCCGAACTCGTTGACCCTCGTGGAGGCAAAACCTCCCAACGTATCCTGCGGCCTTTTCGTAATGATGTTGATTACACCGGTAAATGCGTTCGCTCCCCACGCCGCCCCGCCGGGGCCTCTGACAACCTCTATCCGCTCTATATCATCCAGGAGCACGGGGAGTCTGTAGAACTCTGAGCCGCCGAACAGCGGGCTGTCCGCGATGCGGCCGTTGACAAGCGTCAGCGTGCGATCGGAGATGAAATCGTGCAATCCGCGGACGCCAACCGCAAAGCGGTTGCGGTCAATCTGCACGACATCCATTCCGGGCACGAACTGCAGGATCTCCGGGATGTTCGTCAGACCGCCGTAGTGGATGTCATCGGCGGTAATGACGCTCACGGGGGCGGACAAATCGCTCATTCTGTGTGGTTGCCGCGAGGCGGAAATCACTTCCACGTCCATCAATTCTTCCATCGACATCTCGAAGAGGTCACTGTCCTCGGGCCTCTCTGAAGGGGGCCCGGCGGATCGGCCTGCGGCGCCGGACCGGGGCTCGGATGCTTCCTTGCTTTCCTGCTGCTTCTCGGACGGTGGGGATTGTGACGCGGCGTCCGTTGCGGCAGACACAACCTGGCCCCGGTCACCCGTGATGCCGTCTGCGCACAGTCTGTCGCCGAGAGCCATCAGAATGATGAAAGTGAGAAGGCAAGAAGGCACGAAGGTAAGAGGCCGGAGACCGTCGCTCGTCTCCATCCCATTCTTACCCTCTTGCGTTCTTGCCCTCTGACCTTCCGGCCCTCTGATCTTTCCGGCGTCATGCATGAGTCATCTCCACTCTCTCTGGCGGTCGGTCGGGAGCCAGGTAGGTCTCGATGGTCCGGATTCTCTCCCGGAAGTCCCGGTAGCCGAAAGCCTTGACAATGTAGGCGGCGGCGCCGAGCTCGAAGCTTCTCGTCATATCCTGTTCTTCGTTGGATGTGGTGAGCACGATGACCGGGACGGTCTTCAACGTGTCATCCGCCTTGACCGCCCTGAGAAACTCCATGCCGTTCATCTTGGGCATGTTCAGATCCAGGAGGATCAGACAGGGCATCTTGTTGCCCTTGCCCCTCAGGTACGCCAACGCCTCCTCTCCATTGAGCGCGCATACCAGATCGTTGGCCGTGTTCAGTTCCTTGAGCACGCGTTTGACGGCCATGGTATCTACATAATCATCTTCAACGAGCAGGATCGGTCTTGATTCTGACATCATTCACTCCATCTTCTTGCCTGCATGGAACGTTTCCGTTGGTTTGACACTCGTCAGTCGGCTCTCAGAGACAATCGCATAACCAGCACATAGCTGGTTTCCGTCTGCGAAAAAGCCGGCGCCGCCACAGGGACAATCTTGGCTCGACGGGGGTACCTCGATGACTCGCCAATCCCGAGCAGTTCATTAGAGTCTTCCGAGTTGCGCAAGGGCGCTGGACGATTCCTGGGAAGGGTATCACTCGCTCGATTCTTGTCACAAAGGTGTTGACTTCTCTTCGCCGTCATGTATAATTACTCTGGATTGAGGGAAACTCAATGAGGAACAAGAGCTGGCAGCGTGGGTCTGCCGGGTCGGTCATGTCGCGACGCGATCAGGGGGAAAGCGGTTACTGTCTGTTCAGATATCTGAATCCTTCGGCCGGGCCCTTTCTGTTCCGCTCGCTCCGCACAGGGCGTCAAGGTCTTGACGGGCCAAGTCTGACGAATGAGACGACCATCCTAAAGAATAGCATCAGGAGATCAGCACAGGCGGATATAGGACCGCACAATGGAGGAGGGGAAAATGCCATCGGATGAAATCGGGGACCTTCACGGACAAGCGGAGGAAAGAATCGCGCGACAAGGGGCCGCCATGCGCCCAGAGGACTTGAGCCGCGACGGAGCGTCCCTGGCTCATGAAATAGCGGTCCCTCAAGTTGAGCTTCACGTGCAGAACGAAGAACTGTGCAGGGCCCAGTTCGAACGAGAGGAATCCCACAGCAAGTATCTGGACTTGTTCAATCTAGCGCCCGTCGGATATTTTACCATTGATGAGAACAGCCTGATCCTGGAAGCGAATCTTACGGGCGCCCAACTGCTGGGCATCCCCCGAGAGGGCCTGGTGGGCAGAAGGTTCGAGCTCTATGTGAACACCGAGGATCGCAATCGCTGTTATCTGCACCTGCAGGAGACCCTGAAGGACGGGAAAAAGCACGTGACGGAGCTCAGGATGCTCCGGCATGAAGGAGCCGAATTCCATGCTCAACTGACGAGCATGGCGGTGGAGTCCGATGACGGCCATCGCCATCATGTTCGTACGGCCGTGACCGATGTCACAGAGCACAAAAAGGCCGAGGAGAGGATCCGCACCAGCGAGGAGAAATACCGCAGCCTGTTTGAGAACGCGAGGGAAGCCTTTATCCTGACGGACTGCAAGGGGAACATCACCGGTGTGAACAGGCTGATCGAGGAATATGGCTTCAAACGAGAAGAGTTCATCGGCAAGAGCCTGTTCGATTTCGTCGTCCCGGACCATCGGGCCCGGGCCGTTGCCGATTTTCGGACTCTGCTGGGCGGCCGGCCGGTGAAAGGGGAAATGGATGTCACCACTCCCAGGGGAATCTTCAGCGTCGAGTACCATGATAACCCGATAAGACAAGGAGGCCGGATTGTCGGGGTCCAGGCCATCCTGACGGACATCACTCGGCGCAAGCGCATGGAGCAGCTTCTGCGCAGAGAGCGGGACAACGCCCAGCAGTATCTCGACGTCGCCGGAGTGATCCTACTGACGATCGACTCCGAGCAACGGGTCGGCCTCATCAATAAGAGAGGCTGTGAGATTCTGGGCTATCCCGAGGAGGAGATTCTCGGCAAGAACTGGTTTGACCGCTTCCTGCCCGACTCCGTCAGAGAGGAAACGAGGGCGGTCTTCGACAAAGCCCTTCGTGGCGAGATGGACCTGCCGGAATATGATGAGAATCTGGTCGTGGCACGGGACGGCCAGGAAAGGCTCATCGCCTGGCACAACACGGTGCTGCGCACCAGGACGGGCAAGATCGTCGGTGCAATGAGCTCCGGAGAGGACATCACCGACCGCAAGCGGGCGGAGGAGGCCTATCGCAGCCTCGTAGACCACTCGTTGCAGGGCCTGGCCATCTTCCAGGATGGAAAGGTCGTCTTCGCCAACCAAGCCATGGCCGAGATCATCGGCTACGACCTCAACGAGATACTTGCCATGCCACCGGAGCGAGTCCATGACTTCGTGCATCCGGAGGACCGGGAGATGGTCTGGCAAAGGCACCGGCAGCGTCTGGCCGGCGAGCCCGTGCCCGAGCGATATGAGCTGCGCTGCATCCGCAAGAACGGCACGGTCTGCTGGCTGGAGATTCACGCCAGCCGAATCGACTACCGAGGCAAACCCGCCATCCAGTGTGCCTACATCGATGTCACCGAGCGCAAGGAGACGGAGGTAGCGCTGCGGCTGAGCGAGGAGAACTACCGGGGCATTTTCGAGAACGCGGTCCTCGGGATGTACCAAACGACGCCGGATGGGGAAATCCTGGCGGCCAATCCGGCCCTTGCCCGCATGCTGGGGTACGACACGTTCGACGAGCTGGCCGAGCGCAACCTCGAGCAGGAGGGGTTCCAGCCCGGATACCCGAGGTCGATCTTCAAGGAACGCATCGAAGCAGAGGGTCGGGTCGTCGGGCTGGAATCGGCGTGGACACGCCGGGACGGAAGCACGCTTTGGGTGCGCGAAAACGCTAGAGTGGTGCGCGATGAGACAGGAAAGACCCTGCTCTATGAGGGCACCATAGAAGACATCACCGAGAGCAAGCACGCTGACCAGCTCATGCGAACGCTGGGAACGACAGCTATGGAGCTGGTGGAGCTGCCTGCCGGGGCCGACTTGTTCCGGTTCATCGGCGAGAAGGTCCTGGCCTTGATCGGCGGAGGCATCGTTTCGGTTAATTCCATCGACGGCGACACCTTGACGGTGCGTCACGTGGTCGGGGCAAATACGGTGGCGCTGGAGTTGGCGCAGCGGCTGCTGGGCCGGACCGTAATCGGCATGCCGTTACACGGCGTCCACGAGGAGGCCCGAAGCGCCCTGCTGACCGGCAAGCTGATGAGGGTCGAGGGGGGGTTGTACGAGTTGTTCTTCCGCGCCGTTCCCCGTCCGGCCTGCTGGACGCTGGAAAAGAGCCTCGGCATTAAAGAGTGTCACGCGATCGGTCTTCGTCGGCCGGGCAGGCTTCTGGGCACTGTCGTCATACTCGCCCGCCGGGGAACGCAGTTCAACGCGGGCGTGATCGAGGCGTTCGTGAACCAGGCTTCGATCGCCTGGGAACGGCGGAAGGTCGAAGAGGCCGCAGTCGAAAGTGAAGAACGCTTCCGGACTCTCTATGAGTCGGTGCAGGCCGGCGTCATCCTCCAGCAGGCGGACGGCGCCATCGTGCACGCCAACCGGACGGCCTGTGACATCTTCGGCATGACCGCCGAGTCCATTCAAGGCAAGACCTCCGCAGATCTCATCTGGCAAATGATCCTGGAAGACGGGGCCCCGGTGTCCGGCGAGGACCATCCCTCCATGATTACGTTGCGCACCGGTGAGCCGATTCGAGGAGCCGTGCGAGGCCTGTTCTCCGGGGACCCGGCACGTTTACGCTGGCTGGTGATCAACACGGAGCCCTTGCGCCGCAGTGAGGATGGCCACGTCGAGCAGGTGCTGATTACGTTTCACGACATCACCGAACGCAAGGACGCCGAGCGCAGGCTGCGCGAAAGCGAGCAGAAATACAGGGAGCTCTTTGAAAACGCCGGGACGGCCATCATCCTCCTCGATCTGGAGAAGACGATCACAGACGCCAACAAGTTCGTCGAGAGATACGGCTTTCGAAGAGAGGACCTGATCGGCCGGAATTACCTCGATTTCGTGGCGGAGCCTTACCGGGCAAAGGCGGTCGAGGACTTCGAGACGTTGCGGCGCGGCGTGCCTCTGGAGGGCGAATTCGAGGTGATCACTCCGAAGGGTCAAGTCATCACGCACTATATGGACAATCCCATCGTGCGTGGCGGCAACGTCGTGGGCGTACAGTCCATCTTGACCGACATCGCCGAGCGCAAGCGTGCGGAGCAGGCGCTTCGAGTAAAGAGCAACGCGATTGCATCGTCTCTCACGGGGGTAGCCATCGCGGAGTTCGGAGGAAATTTGACTCATGTGAATCCCGCGTTTCTCAGGATGTGGGGATACAGCCACGAGGATGAAGTCCTGGGAAGGTCTGCAATCTCTTTCTGGGAGGAGAAGGACAACGCACAAGAGATTGTAGAAGCCTTGCACCGAATGGAGGGTTGGACCGGTCAACTCGTGGCCAAGAGAAAGGACGGCTCCCTGTTCGATGTCCAGCTCTCTGCAAATACCGTCACCGACGAG
>Ga0315282_10002154_pt1 | contig 36644 bp, 38 predicted proteins | sample YL17G07_20_MG_FD_203693 | JGI IMG/M metagenome (GOLD analysis project Ga0315282, IMG submission 203693) | Sediment microbial communities from Yellowstone Lake, YNP, Wyoming, USA - YL17G07_20 | ecosystem: Environmental > Aquatic > Freshwater > Lake > Sediment | place: USA: Wyoming | collected...
GCAAATCGCAGCCTATAATGATCATCGCTCGGCTCCTCCCTCGGTAAGAGATTCTGGCCTTTTGCCCACGCCAGTTTACTCTCCCCATCCAGGAGCCGACGACCTCATGCCATCACATATCGCACCTAAGGGGATGTGTGCGCCAGCCGTGATTTGATGAATCGTTTGCTGCACCCAATCCTTCATGATGCGGATCTGGCGACCGCCTACGCAATGCCGGCGGACCCATCGCCGTCCAAATCTCTCCGGGGTGATCTTCCGAGGAGGCCGAACACGGCGAATGCAAAAGCCACGAGCACAACCCACAGCAGGTATGGATCAGCCCAGTTCCGCAGCAGCAAGTAGACCGGTGGAAGATAGAGAATCACAATGGAAGCATTCAGCACGAGGCGCGAGTTCGATGGTTCCGACCATTGGGAAGAGGCGAAAACCAGAAGCACCACGAGCACCAGCAGGCTCAAGTCATAAACATAGAGGTGAAAAGAGGTCATCAAGGTGATCGCGAGAGCGGCGGCGAACATCAGATTCTGCGAGCCGCCTCCTTTACGCCGGTCCTCTTGTCGCCACCGCCAGGCTGTAAACAAAACGAGAAACACCGAGATGATTGCCACCACGGCGTTGATCCTCTCTAAGGGAAGCCTTCCAGTCAGCAGGACGCTCAGAAAACCCCGCACGGTGGGCATGTCCACAGGCAGAACGTCAATGTAAGCGGGATCGGTCGGGTGCTTGACAATATAGAAGAGCAGCTTGATGTAAGAAGCCATGCCCGCTGGCCCAACCGCAAGCGTCGACAACACCCCGAGCAGCAAAGCCGCCGAAACAAACCCCGCCATCAATCTCCACTTCTGCCGGAACAGACAAATCAGTGCGAACGGCAGCACGAGCTGAAACTTGAACAAGCCGAGGCCGAGAAACACACCCGCCCTGAAATCCTTCTGGTGCTTGAGGCTGACAAAGGTCAGGCAGTACAACACCAATAAAGGCAGTGTTGTCTGCCCTGCAAGCAGCGCGACCCAAAGCGGAAAAAACCCGAAACAGAGTATGAAGTACTGAAACGTCTGCTTGGGGACGGGCGCATGCGGGCGGACCAAATACACAAATGCCATCCAGAAGAGAATGTTGATAATCCCCCAAACGACATACGCGCGGAGGTACGAGAGTCGAGTAAGCGGGGCAAGAATAAGAGCTTCAAAAGGGGGGTGCGTGTTAACGATCATACCTTTCTGTTCGAAGAGTGTCTCTTTTACTCTTGTTTGCTCTTCGAGGTCGTAGAGCTTTGAACCGTTTCCCTGGCGCACGATCGTGCCGCCCGTGTAAAGGGCAGTAAAGTCGGAGCGGCGCGCTTCCTGCGTCACAACCTGCAGAAGGACCTTACCCAGAAGCAATGCCGCGGTGATGACCAGGGCAATTCGAATCTCGCGGGCTGTGGGCTGACTGGCACGCATCATTCGCTCTTTGATCGTGGATGACAAGCGATTGAGAGCACGGCCGACCTGCGGTGACAACCATGGACTATTCACTTACAGCCCCGTCGTCTTCGCACCAGGAATTCCAACGAATTCCCCGGAACTCACATTCTGATTGGACCACAAAATGTGGGTGGCGCATAGACGGGGCTTCTTGGCATGCGGATCGAGGAAAGCGGAAGCATTGGACGCGGAGGCGCCTAGGTGTACACTTTGGGCCGGCTGGGAGGGCAAAACAGAAATTCCAGCTCTGGATTCCTTCTAGGGGAGGGTGGAAGACAATGGGAACAATCTGCTTGTTGAGCTTGATGCTCCTGCAAGTTGGGGCGCCGCCGAAAGACATCTCGGGCACCTGGGTCGCGAACATGCAGACCCCGTTCGGCGAGATGGAATTGGTGTATCGGCTGAAAGTGGACAACGGTAAGATCACGGGAACGCAGACCACTTCGTTTGCCGACTGGCCCATCACTGATGGGAAGATTGAGGGCAACCAGTTCGAGTTCACGGTGGAGGCCGAGTTCTTTGGCAATGTGCAGAAGATGGTGGTGAAGGGCGAGGTGGTGGGCGATGAGCTGCGCCTCACGCCTGCCATGCCCGCACCGCCTCCCGGCCTGATGCCCGGTGGCCTGGGCGAACGCCCTCCTCAGGGCCCTGTCGTCATGCGGCGGGGAACACCCACGCCGTCCTTTCGCGCGCCGGCTATCGACTTCAAGACGCTGCCCAAAGTCGAACTGCCAGCGCCGAAGGAAGTTCCGTACAACGGTCTGGCCAAAACGCCGCCCATGGGCTGGAACAGTTGGAACAAGTTTGGCGCCAAGATCGACGACAAGACGGTGCGTGAGATTGCGGACACCATCGTCGCCTTGGGCATGCGCGACGCTGGTTATGTCTACGTCAACATCGATGACGGATGGCAGGGGGAGCGCGATGCGAAGGGCGCGCTCCAGCCAAATCCCCATTTCCCCGACATGAAAGCGCTGGCGGATTACGTTCACGCCAAAGGCCTGAAGCTCGGCATTTACTCTTCGCCGGGGCCGCGGACCTGCGCCGGTTTCGAAGGCAGCTATGGCCATGAGGAAATCGACGCCAAGACTTGGGCGGAATGGGGCATCGACTATTTGAAATACGATTGGTGCAGCGCGATGCGCATCTGGAACGACGACGACATGCCGGCGGTCTATCAGAAAATGGCGGAGGCGCTGCGCGCCGCCGGACGGCCGATCGTCTATGGCTTGTGCCAATACGGACGCGCCAAGGTGCAGGAGTGGGGACCGAAGGTGAGTGGCAACTTGTGGCGCTCGACGGGCGACATTCGCGACCAGTGGGACTCTATGGCGGCGATCGGCTTCTCGCAGAGCGATCTGGCGCCCTACGCCGCGCCCGGCCATTGGAATGATCCCGATATGCTGGAGGTCGGCAACGGGGGGATGACGCCGGTCGAATATCAGACCCATTTCAGCTTGTGGGCGATGATCGCTGCGCCTCTGCTGGCCGGCAACGATTTGCGGAACATGCCGGCGGAGACCAAGGAGATTCTGCTCAACCGGGAAGTGATTGCGGTCGATCAGGACAAGCTCGGCAAGGGCGGCTATCGCATCGCGCAGCAGGGCGAAACGGAAGTCTGGGCCAAGCCGCTCGAGCAGGGAGCCTACGCGGTGGCGCTGTTCAACCGCGGCGCCACGGAAGTGGAGGCTTCCGTCAAGTGGAGCGACCTCAAACTCAGCGGCCCGCTCAAGGTGCGCGATTTGTGGGCCCACGCCGACCGTGGCCGCATGGCGGATGGCTTTACGGCCAAAGTGGCCTCGCATGGCGTGGTCATGATTCGCGTCGCGCGTTGACGGCGGATGGGACGCCGGTAACGGCAGGTGGCGCGGACCCCAAAGGCGAAGCTTGCGCCACCTGCGAACTGCATTTTGCGACCTCGGCAGGTGAGGTTGAGACTTACCCAAAAATTCCGCGGAGGAACCATATCTATGAAAACGAAATCCTATCGGCGAACGTTTCTCAAACAAGGCGCCGCGGTGGGCGGAGGAGTGTTGCTGCTAGGGCCGGAGTTTCTCCGTTCGCGCGCGGCAGATCAGCAAACGAACCAGGCGGGTGGACCACCTCCTCCCGTGAACGAGACGATCAAAACCATCGGGAGCTTGAGAAGCATTCATGGAAACTTCCTGGACAAGCCGCTCCCGGAATCGGCGCTGCAGACGATCCTGCAGGCCAGCCTTCGCGCTGCCAATGCCTCGAACATGCAGAGCTATTCCATCGTGGTGGTGAAAGACCGCGCCAAGATGAAGGCCGTGTGCACGTATCAGGGAAGCTGTATGCTCCTCTACTGTGTGGATTTCAACCGCCTGAAAGCCAGTGCGGAGTCGCTTGGGTATTCCTACTATCCCGATAACATCGAGAGCTTCGTCACCGCCAGCATCAACACGTCCCTGGCCGCCCAAACGGCCGCGATTGCCGCCAAGTCCTTGGGCGTCGACTCCTTGATTACCAACGGCATTCATCGCGGAGACATGGAAAGGGTCTGGAAACTCCTGGATTTGCCCCAGACGTCTTGTTTTCCGCTCCTTGCGCTGGTCTTGGGTTATCCAACTGAAGAACCGCCGTATCAGAAAGGGCGTTTGAATGGAGTTGGCGTCATTCATTACGACAACTACCATAGGCTAACCAAAGACGAGGTGGCGGAGATCACGCGCCAATACGACGACACGGAGCGGCATCTAGCCCTGAATGAGAACTGGAAGGTCCAAGGATATAACCACTACATGGATTGGTGGTTCAAGGACTGGCTGCGGGGTTCCAAACCTACGGATCGGGAGACACAAATGCTCCGCTTCTTGCGGCGGAGCGGTTTTGTTGAACTGCAAAAGGCTTGACGCGACTTCGGTCCTGGCCAATTGCAGCGCGTGGCGGGTGGCGCGGACATCGTGGGCGGGATGGACGCCGCTTTGTGATGTCGGCGGATCAGGCAACCTGTTCGCCGATACCCCGTTGTGGCGCTGCGCCCACGTCTCAAGGAATTCACGCTTCGCGGATCGCAGACCCGCCAGTTGACGGGGCCACCCGCCACCGCTGTGCCCATAAGGATTACTGGCACCGCGCGTCGCCCCCGCCGCAAGTCGCGCCGCGGCTGAAGGTTCACCGATCTTAATGGCAGGCGACCGAGGGAATCGCCAGGATCGTGTCCTTCATTTCCGCGAAATAGCCGATGGGGATTAGTGCAGCGGCGCGCCGAACGTCGCACCGAGATAGTACGGCCACAACACAATCGCGAGGACACCCTTCCAGAACGTCAGGTGGAGAAACCCGATGGTGAATAGCCACGCCCCGAACCACAGGATCCCCATGAAACTGTGCTGCTCGATTCTGATCTTCTCCATGGCAACAAGTATATACCCGCTCTAGCCGGTTGCTCAAAAACCAGTGACATGACCGACGAGTCGAGCCGATCGTACTATGCTGCGCTGGATCTTCTCCAATGCTGCCGTGGCGGGGCAAAGGAGGATCGAAGCTACCGGCCGGCCGGTAGGTAGGCAGGGGCGGCGCGCTAAGTGCCCTCTTTTTCACACCCTTTCAGCAAGAACGACCTATCACGGGATTCGTGACTGCGCGCGATCGCAACACAACGGCAATCAGTTCTTGCCAAGCGCGCGACGTTTCCTCTAGGCTCAAGGCTCAATGGCAATCACGTTCGAAGTTGTGGCTAAGGACACGAGCACACGCGCGCGACTGGGTCGGCTGCACACGCCGCACGGCGTGGTGGAGACTCCAGCGTTCATGCCCGTGGGCACGGCGGGGACGGTGAAGGGCATGACGCAAGAGCAACTCGAAGCGCTAGGCGTGGAGATGCTGCTTGCCAACACCTATCATCTCTATCTGCGCCCCGGGCACGAGGTGGTGCGCGAGATGGGCGGGCTGCACCGCTTCATGGGCTGGCCGCACCCGATCCTCACCGACAGTGGTGGCTACCAGGTGATGAGCCTGAAGGGTCTGGGGCGCGTGACCGAAGACGGCGTGTGGTTCCGCTCGCACCTCGACGGCTCTTCGCACTTCCTCTCGCCGGAGCGGGCCATTGAGATTCAGCTTGCCCTCGGCGCCGACATTGTCATGATTCTCGACGAGTGCGTCGAGTACCCGGCGAGCCACGAATCCCTCAAGCGCGCCGCAAAACTGACCAGCCGCTGGGCCGGACGATGTAGGCGGTATTTCGAAGAACAGGTGCCGGGTGTTGGGCGTCGGGTACCAGGGGAGCAGGATTCAGGACTCAGGATTCGGGATTCAGAAACAACCCAGTCCGCTGCCCCCAGTCCTCAGCCCCCTGTCCTCACTCCCCTGCCGCAAGCCACGAACCCCGAATCCCGAACACCGAATCCCGCCCTCTTTGGCATTGTCCAGGGTGGCACGGACCTCGAGCTCCGCCGCGAGAGTGGGGAAGAGATGCTTGCGATCGGTTTTGAAGGCTATGCGCTGGGCGGGCTTTCGGTGGGGGAACCGAGAGCAGAGACCTACGACGTGGCGGAGTTCACGGCCGGGCTGCTGCCTGAGGAGAAGCCGCGCTACCTGATGGGCGTGGGCGCGCCGGAGGATCTCATCGAATGCGTGGCGCGTGGCATCGATATGTTCGACTGCGTGATGCCCACCCGCAATGCGCGCAACGGCTGTGTCTTCACCTCGCAGGGGAAGCTCGTCATCAAGAACGCGCGTTACGCGCGCGATGAAGGCGCACTCGATCCGACCTGCACCTGCATGGTATGTCAAAGATACACGCGAAGTTACATTCGGCACATGTTCGTGGTGGGCGAAATGCTGGCAGGAATTCTAGCCACCTACCACAACCTCTACTTTTACCTTGACACGATGCGCAAACTCAGGCAGGCTATCCAGTTTGGCACATTCGGAGACTTTCGTGCTAGGGTGCGCGGGGGGCTATAGCGGGCCCTGAGCATTCCTGTGCCGGTCCCGGAACGCCTTTGGGCCCAAACCTGCCATCTCCTTCGCCAGTCGGGCAGGGGTCCTCACATATCCGAACCCAAAAAGTAAGACCTTGATCGAACACTTGCTATCCAACCCTCCTGTCTTGGCTGCCGACGCGGGCTCCGGCAGCGCGCTCGTGCAGCTCCTCCCCTTTGTGTTGATTTTCGGCATATTCTATTTCCTTTTGATTTTGCCCCAGCAGAAGCAGCGCCGCAAAGTGCAGGAGATGCTGGCCAATCTCAAGACCGGGGATCGAGTTCTGACCTCCGGCGGGATTTACGGAACGATTGTGGGATTCAAGGACGCGAACGTCCTGCAGTTGCAGGTAACCAGCCAGGTGAAGCTGGAAGTGGCCCGCTCGGCAATCACGGCTGTGGATCAGCCCGAGGGCGGCGGCAGTGCCGCTGGCCGCGAGGCCGGCCAGGCTGATTCAGAGGGAAGGAAAAGGTAGCCCACCCGCTGGAACGGCCGGCAGTTACGATAGCGCTATGGAGCATAAGATTCGGAATCGGGCCATTGTGATCGCAGTTGCGATGCTCGTCTGCGTTCTGGGCGTCATCTGCTATCCCAAAACGGAGGACGAGACTGTCGGATTTCCCAGAACCTGGCAGCGCCTCAAGGAGAACGTGCAAGAGCGCATCCGCCTGGGACTGGACTTGAGGGGCGGCACCCATCTGGTCCTTCAGGTTCAAGTCGATGACGCGGTCAACGTCACGGTGGATTTGGCCCAGGAGCGACTCGTCGATGAGCTGCGAGCGAAAGCGATTCCGGCTACGGTCGAGAAGAAATCCGAGGACAGACGGACCTATTTGCTTCTGACCGGGGTTCAGCAGGAAAAATCCTCCGACCTGCAGACCTTGGTTAGCGAGCAGTTTCCGGATTGGAACCTCTCGCGCCGGGCAGGAGATCCCAATGCGCGCGAACTCGCGCTCAAAACCAGCGCCGCAGCGGCCATCCGCAACCAAGCTCTCCAGCAGTCGATTAATACGATTCGGAATCGAATTGATCAGTTGGGTGTCAGCGAGCCCACGATCGCGGAGTACGGGCAGCGGGAATACGAACTGGTCGTGCAACTTCCGGGCGTGGACGATCCCTCGCGGGTCAAGGACATTATTCAGTCCACTGCCATGCTGACCCTGAAGATAGTTCAGGACGGACCCTATTCGACCCGGGAAGCGGCCTTGGCGTCCCATGGTGGTGTCCTGCCGCCCGACAGCGAGCTGGTTCCCGGACGGCGAGAGTCAGCCGAAAGCACGGCGGGGGAGGCCTGGTATGTTGTTAACCGCATTGCGGCCGTGACAGGGCGCGACTTGCGCGATGCCCAGCCCCGGCCGGATGAGAATGGCCGGCCGAGTGTGAACTTCTCTCTGACTCGTGACGGTGCGGTTCGATTTGGGCGCGTGACCGGCCAAAATGTCGGAAAATACCTGGCCATCATCCTGGATAACCGGATCGTTTCGGCACCCAGGATCGAGAGCCAAATCAACGACAACGGCCGGATCACGGGCTCGTTTACTTCCCAGCAGGCTGCGGATCTGGCGTTGGTGCTACGTTCCGGCGCCCTGCCAGCTTCTATCAAGTACTTGGAGGAGAGGACAGTCGGGCCGTCATTGGGTGCCGACTCGATTCGCCACGGCGTGGTGGCCTCGATTGTGGGCCTGCTGGCCGTCATGGCTTTCATGCTAGTCTACTACAAGGGTTCGGGGGTCAACGCCAATCTGGCGCTAGTCCTTAACCTCCTTATTCTCATCGCCGCCATGGCATATGTTGGCTCCGTGCTGACTTTGCCCGGAATCGCAGGGGTGATTCTGACGGTTGGCATGGGAGTGGACTCAAATGTGCTTATCTTCGAACGCATCCGCGAGGAATTGCGCTTGGGGAAGACCGTGGGCGCGGCGGTGGCTGGGGGATTTGAGCACGCATTTCTGACGATTATCGATACCCACGTGACCACTATCGTTTCTGCCGCCATCCTTTTCTGGTTCGGGACGGGGCCGATTCGGGGCTTCGCGGTGACGCTGACGATCGGCTTGCTGGCCAACCTGTTCACCTCGGTCTTTGTTTCCCGGGTGATTTTCGATTACGTGCTCACGCGCCGCGAGAAGGGTGCAGCACTAAGTATTTAGAAAGTCTTGGAACTTCCGGAGCCTCTCCGGTGTCAATACACGACGGGAAGGACTGATTCAGGCGTATGGAGTTTTTCCACGAACCAAAGATTGATTGGATGGGGAAGAAGTGGTACTTCATCAGCCTGACCTTGATCCTGCTGGTTGTGGGGTGGATTTCTATTGCCCTCAAGGGGGGGCTGACCTACGGCATCGACTTCCGGGGCGGGACGATGGTCGAAGTGAAATTTGCCAAAGCTCCTGAACTGGATGGCATTCGGAGCGAGTTGCGGCGACAGAACCTGGGGGATGCTACTATCCAGCGTTATGGGACCGCATCCGATAATGAGGTCATCATCGGCCTGGATCTAGGCAAAACCGCTTCATCTGATGCGCTCGATGTGGGAAAGCGCTCCATCGTGGCGGCCTTAAGCGACTTGTACGGAAAGGGTCCCGAGGGCAAGGTCGACTTCAACAATGCCAGCCCTCAGACGGTCGCGGAGCATCTGGTGGTCGCGGACCCATTGTACCTGGCTTCCAAAGGATCTGAAGATGCCACGCGAACCTACCAGGAGCTGGCGGCGGCGCTGGTCAACTACCGCAATGGCCCCCCGCACAGCGGCCTGATTGGTGACCTTCAAGAACTGAAGGCCGTCCCCGGTGTGACGCCGGCCGTCTCAGAAGTGCTGGCCAAGGATTTCTATCTGTCCAGCTTTGCAGTGCGCAATACGGAGATCGTGGGCCCTAAGGTGGGAGCGGATTTGAGGCGGCAGGCGGTTTATGTCACCCTGGCCGGCCTCGGCGCAATGCTCGTTTACATTTGGTTTCGTTTTGAGCTAATCTATGGCGTCGCGGCGGTCATCGCCACGTTCCACGACGTTCTTATAACACTTGGTATTTTTTCTCTGCTGAACAAAGAAATCTCACTCACGGTCATTGCTGCGCTGCTCACTCTAGTGGGATACTCGATGAACGACACCATTGTCGTTTTCGACCGAATTCGGGAAAACGTTCGGCTCAACAAGCGGGAGAAATATCTCGATCTGGTCAACCGCAGTATCAATCAGACGCTGAGCCGGACGATTCTGACCTCGGGTTTAACCTTCCTCGCTGTCCTGTCCCTCTTCGTATTCGGCGGGGAAGTGATCCATGGATTTGCGTTGACCCTGGTCATCGGGGTTATCATTGGCACCTATTCTTCGATTGCCGTCGCCAGCCCGATTCTCGTTTTCTTTTACCAACGTGCAGGGCGGACAGGGGCTGGAGAAAGGCCGCGAGCTCTGGAGCGTGAGGCCGCCGGCGCACGCCGGTAGCGCTCCAAGCAGAGCTTCGGATCTCGTGGCATAGTGAATCAAGGTCGAAGCCGGAGGCAAGAAGCCTATGTTTGACGAGAATCTGCTCGATTCCTCACCCTCGCGTGCACCGGTCCTGAAGGGGGTCCACTGGGCCATCTGCTGGGGGGTTGGAGTGGCCGGTTTGCTGGCCGCCTATTTTGGCCTCCAGTCGATTTCCGCTGCAGAGACCAAGGTGTTGATCGCGCAGGCGATCATCCTTGGAGTGATCCTCTTCTTCTACACGATGATCATCTGCTATGTCATTGCGGATGCCCGCCATCTGGGCCTGAGTCCGGGCGTGTGGGTGGCGCTGACGGTCCTCTTCAACCTCGTCGGGTTCCTCTTCTACCTGGTTTACAGCGCGATGAAGACGGACAACTGGAAGCGCGCCACGATCCCCATCGCTTACATCATTGAGGTGCTCATCGTTGGTGTGACGGTGTTGATGCCGTTGATCTACACGGAAGCGCTCCCGAAGGCGCAATTAATGACCTTCCTGGTGGCCCCCCCGCCACCACCGCCACCGCCACCGCCCCCGGTCGCAGCGGCCCCCGTGCGGGTGATCAGGCGCGTGACCGCGGAAGACATCATGCGGGCGCCGACGGTCATCCCCAGGACCATCGCCCAGGTTAAAGACGAGCCACCGCCTCCGCAATCGGCGGCTATCGGGGTTGTGGGCGGTGTCCCGGGTGGCATGCCGGGCGGAACAGCGGGAGGCGTTCTGGGTAGCATCCTTTCCGCGGCCGCGACGGCCGCGCCGCCGCCCCCTCCGCCGCCCCAGGCTGCCACGCCCAAACGTATTCGCGTGGGCGGACAGGTGGAACAGGCCCGACTGATCTTCCAACCCAAGCCGGAATATCCTCCGCTGGCGAAGATGGCGCGCATTCAGGGCACGGTGCGGCTGGAGGCGGTGATTAGCCGCGATGGGACGATTCAGGACTTGAAAGTGCTTAATGGGCACCCGCTGCTGGTGAAGTCAGCGCTGGAGGCCGTGCAGCGCTGGCGCTACCAACCGACCCTGCTGAACGGCGAGCCGGTGGAAGTTATTACCGAAGTAGATGTGAACTTTACCTTGGCTGAGTAAGCGTCGTAAGAGTCACGAATATCTTCGAGGAGGAAATACAACAATATGCTAGGGGCAAAACTCTTAACTCTGACACTCTGGTTGTTCCAGGAAGGGGAAGCCATTGCGTTCGACCCCATTAACATGTGGCGATCGATGGGCTGGCCGGCTCGGATGGTCGTCATTCTGCTGTTCGTCATGTCGGCGTGGTCCATCGGCGTGATGATCGATCGCTACATTGCCTTCCGCGCTGCGCGGAAGCAGTCACGCGTTTTCGCACCCACGGTTGCCGGCGCTCTGAAAGATGGCCGGATCGATGAGGCCATTGCCATCGCCGAGCAGAACAAGCGAAGCCACCTGGCGAAGGTGGTCACTGCCGGTCTGCAGGAATTCCAGGCCCACGAGCGCTCCACCGAGATCTCGGGTGAAACGATCGAAGCTTCGAAGCGCGCACTGGAACGCGCTTCCGCCATCGTTCACGCCGAATTGAAGCGCGGCGTCGCGACCCTGGCGACTATCGGCTCGACGGCCCCCTTCGTCGGACTGTTCGGGACGGTGCTGGGGATCATCAACGCCTTCCACGGAATCTCCACCGCGAAATCCACAGGTCTGGCGGCGGTCGCGGGCGGTATCGCGGAGGCCCTCGTCACCACCGCCGTCGGGTTGTTCGTGGCCGTGCCGGCGGTCTGGATGTTCAACTACTTTACCAGCCGAATTGAGTCCTTCGATGTGGAGATGGACAACTCTTCTTCGGAGTTGATCGACTACTTCATTAAGAGGGCGACGCGGGGGAAGAAATAATGGCCTACAAAGCCAAGGCAACTCCGCCGGTTTCGGATATCAACGTGACTCCTATGGCGGATGTCATGCTGGTGCTGCTGATCATCTTCATGGTCGTCACACCCATGCTCCAAAAGGGAGTCAGCGTAGACATGGCCAAGGCCGAGAATCCCCGGCAGATGCAGGATGCCGAAAAGGAAGACGCCGTGGTGCTGGCCATTACCCGGGACGGGAAGGCTTATCTCGGGTCCGACCGTATCCAGCTTGGTGAAATCACGCCGAAAGTGAAAGACCGGATTTCGAGCAAGCTGGACAAGACCGTTTACATCAAAAGCGACGCTCGCGCGAAGTACGGCGATGTGGTCGCGGTGGTGGATGCGGTGCGGGCGGCGGGAGTGGACTCCCTGGGTCTGCTCACCGAAAAGTTGGAACGGCGTCATCCGGGTGGGGAGGGAGCCGCATCGGCGGCGACACCCTAAACGGCGGCTTGGGAGTTTGACCGCCAGAGGAGGGTAGTACTATGGCTATGGCTGTCGGGGGGAAGAAGGATGTCATGGTGGACATCAACATCACCCCCCTTATCGATGTTTTGCTCGTGCTGATCATCATCTTCATGGTGATCACACCACTAACGCCCAAAGGGTTGGATGCTCTGGTGCCACAGCCCAACAAGGACCAGTCCCCGCCGGACCAGGAAATCCTGAACCGCACAATCGTGGTTTCGATTGATGCGGAGCGACGGATCAAGATTAACCAGGAGCCGACCGATCTCCGCAATCTCGAGTCGCGGCTGATGGACATCTTCAAGACTCGGAACGAGCGGATCATGTTCGTGAAGGGAGATTCCACGCTGCCTTTTGGTGAGGTCGCGGAGGTGATCGACATCGCCAAAGGGGCGGGAATCGACAAGATTGGGCTGATTACGAAAGAACTGGGCCAGTAAGCCATCCGGTTCAGGTCGAGGGAGGAACTTCAATGAAACCCCACAAGCTTGTTGTGCTCAGCGGGGTGTTGTTAGTCATGGTGGCCGCCAGCTCCTGTGGCAAACTCAAGGCGCGCGACCATCTGAATAAGGGCGTGACCGCGTTTCGCAACGCCCAGTTTCAGCAGGCGATCGAGCATTTCCAGTCGGCCGTGTCTCTGGATCCCACCTTGCTCAACGCCCGCCTCTATCTGGCGACTGCTTACGCCCAGCAATACATCCCGGGTGGCGATTCTCCGGACAATGTGAAGATTGGGGAGCAGGCAATTTCCGCGTTTCAGGAGGTTTTGAACCAGGATCCCAACAACCTGACCGCCATCGCCAGCATGGCGCAAATTTATTACAATATGAAGAATTTTGATAAGGCGAAGGAGCTTCAGCGGAAACGCATGCAGCTTTCCCCGCAGGACCCCGAGCCCTACTACTGGATCGGGGTGATTAACTGGATGATTGCCTATCCCAGAGCGCAGCAGGTGCGGAAGGATCTGAATCTCACCATGCCAAAGGATCCCAATCGGCCGGATGTGCTTCCTCCCATCCCGGAAAAACAACGGAGCAAGCTGGAAGCGGATAATAAGGCCTTGGTGGATGAAGGGATTGAGGCTCTGCAGAAGTCCGTCGAGCTCAAACCCAATGACGACGCTTCCATGGCTTATATCAATCTCCTCTATCGTCAAAGAGCCGAGTACGATGCGGACGCGGCCGCACGCGAGGCGGACCTCAAGCAGGCTGACGAGTGGGTTGAGAAGGCTCTGAATGTCAAGAAGGCTGCGGCTGAAAAGGCCGCGGCGGCTGTCCACTAGGTCTGCCGGTCGTTGCCCCTAGCCCCCTCACCGGCTGCTTAGAAAGACAGAAAGACCCACAGAATGCGAAGCCCCGGCCTGAAGGCTGGGGCTTCTCTTTTTCTGGAGGCCTGGAATCTCAGAGAGGCTTGCTGCGCTCGGCGACAGCGGCCTGGAACGCTGCCAGGTTACTCTGGTCGACGATTGCTGTCCCCGTGTCCACATTCGCCGGGAGTGGAGAGACCGGCGCCGTCTTCCAGTCTTTGAACTCGTGCACGATGTTGTGGTGCAAGTCATCGAGGAATCGCAGGCCGTAGAACGCCATGGTGTAAGACTTCTGCGCGACCGTCGCGGAGATGGACCCACGGGAGATCCAGTCGAGGGTGTCGGGACTCTTGTCCATGGCGACGATGGGAATCTTCCCGTCCATGTTGAGGCGGTGCGCTGCCTCGGCGGCCCCGGCGCCCCCGGAAGCCTCCAGGCAGAGAATTCCGTCGATCTGTGCCTTGGTCTCGAGCATCTTGGAGATCGCGTCGTTGGCCACGCGGGGGTCCCCCTTGTCATCGATCACCTTGGTGATCTTGAGGCCGAGGGATTTCTTGAAGACTTCTTCGACACCCTGGCGGCGCTGTTCGAGGTTGAGTTGTCCCGGTATCGTTATGAGCACGATCTCCCCTTTTCCCTTAAGCATCTCCGCCATTCGTCGGCCGCTTTCCATGCCGGCGTGAACATTGTCGGTCCCGATAAACAGGATGCGCTTCGATTCGGGGGCATCGGAATCCATGCAAATGACCGGAATACCGGCCTGGACCGCGGCGTCGATGTCCTGATTGAACAGGTCCGGACGCGCCGGGGCCACCAGAATCCCCGCCGGCTTCGCGGCCACCGCCTGCCGGAAGGCCTCCAGTTGTTCTTCGGGAGAGTAGGAAGCTGGGCCCGTGAATTCCACCTTAACGCCCAGACCATGACCCGAGTCATTGAAGCCTGCCTGTGCTTCCTGCCAATAAGGTAAATTGATGTTTGACGCCACGAAGATATATTTCTCGGTTTCCTCGTGATAAGCCTTCTGACACGAGGCTAGCATCCCCGCCAGTACGAGAGCAGCGATCAGAATGGGTACTCGGTCTGTTTTCATGGGATCCTCCACTGTGGAGACGATTCTCCTCTAATCGTCACGGCAAAGTCTGAGACAAGATGCATTTATTCCGATGCAAAAGGTTACCACAAAATCTGTTCTCCCGAACACGGAACGTGGCGCCTGGCTGATTTGATTGTCGCCGACAATGACCGGGCAGCCCGAGAGCAAGGTAGTGCTCATGCCAGTCCCGCCAGCGATCACCGTTTTCTTTTCCCAATCATCTGCATTACAATCTGCCCCAAGGAGAAGTAGCCTTTCAATCTAGTTTGGAACTGTCGCACCGTTCACTGAGGAGGTGTATCTCCATGACTTCACGCCCTCACTTGATCAAGTTGGTTTTGGTTGGGCTCGTGGTTTCTTTGGGCCTCGTTTATGCCCAGGGCCTGAAAAAGCCGGTCATCGCTTTTCCGGAAGGCTATCGCAAATGGGTCCATGTCAAGACCATGATCGTTTTCAGCAAGGAGAGCAAGCTGTTTGACCGGTTCGAGGGTATGCACAATATTTACGTCAATGAGGCCGGCTGGAATGCCTTTCGCATCGGCGCGGCCTACCCTGACGGAGCCATGTTCGTGTTTGACCTCTACGATGTGCGCACCTATCAGGGCACCATGGAGGCCAGGGGACGCAAGTTCCTTGCGGTGATGAAGAAGAACTCCAAACTCTATCCCGGGACCGGCGGCTGGGGCTTTGAGATATTTCAGGGCTACCAGGGAAAGGGTTCGTTGAAGGACATGAAGGAGTGTTTCAACTGCCACTCGGCGCAAAAAGGGAGAGACTACATCTTTTCGGAATTCGCCGAGTAAAGTGGCGGGGGCAGACGACAACCGACCTTCTCCGTCCGTTGCGGTGAGTCGACGCGGCGCCTACGGCTGGCCACGGGGAGGGTGGTTTGTGTGCAGCACGTCGACAATCGCTTCCTCGCTACAAACTCAAGCAATAGCTTGAACGGTCCTTTGCCGCTGCCCTAGAATCAGAATAGGGTCATGGTGGAGTTCGAACAACTGATTCAGAAGGTGCAGGGTTACCGGCCCCCCGACGATTTGCTCTTGCTGCGCAAGGCTTTTGACTTCAGCGCCGCGCAGCACCGTGCACAGCGGCGTGCCTCCGGCGAACCTTTCGTTCAGCATCCGCTTGAAGTGTGCAACATTCTGGCCGACCTGAAGCTCGACGGGATCTGCCTGGCGAGCGGCATGCTCCACGATGTGGTCGAGGATACACCTGCCTCGATCGACCGTGTGCAGGAGGCCTTTGGGCCGGAAATCGCCCGCATCGTCGAGGGCGTCACGAAGATCAGTCGCCTGGAAATTCTGAAGCCGGAGGAGCGCCAGGCGGAGAATCTCCGCAAGATGATCCTGGCGATGGTGGACGACATCCGCGTCGTCCTGGTCAAGCTGGCGGACCGCCTCCACAACATGCGTACGCTTCAGCATCTCCCACCGGAAAAGCGCGAGCGCATTGCGGGTGAAACCATGGAAATCTACGCCCCCATCGCCCACCGCCTGGGCATGGGGAGATTGCGCGGCGAACTCGAAGACCTGGCCTTTCAGTACCTCGACCCGGAAGGCTACGCGGAGGTCACGAAAACGGTCGAAAGCCGCCGCAAAGTCGGAGAGGAGTTTCTGGCGGAGGTGCGCAGCCTGGTGGAAGTGAAGATGCATGACCACGGAATCCCGGCGCACGTGGAAGGGCGCATCAAGCGGCTCTACAGTATCTGGCAGAAGCTGCGGCGGCAACGCATCACCATCGAACAGGTCTATGACCTGCTGGCGGTGCGGATCATTACCGGCAGCGTGCAGAACTGTTATGCGGCCCTGGGCGTCATCCACAACACCTGGCGGCCGGTGCCGGGCCGCATCAAGGACTTTATCGCCATCCCACGGCCCAATCTCTACCAATCGCTGCACACGTCGGTGATCGGACCGCACGGCCAGCCTTTTGAAGTGCAGATCCGGACGGAAGAAATGCACCGCATCGCGGAACGCGGCATCGCGGCGCACTGGACCTACAAAGACGGGCAGCCGCTCGCCCAACAGGACGCCGACCGGTTTGCCTGGCTGCGCCACCTCGTCGAATGGCAGCAGGACATGCGCGACTCCGGCGAGTTCCTCTCCACCCTCAAGATCGATCTCTATCCCGAGGAGGTCTACACATTCACTCCCAAAGGGAAGGTCATCGTGCTGCCGCGCGACGCAACTCCCGTCGATTTCGCCTACTCGATCCACACGGAGGTGGGCCACCGCTGCGTCGGCGCCAAAGTGAACGGTCGTATCGTGCCGCTCAAATCGCGCCTCCGCAACGGCGACATCATCGAGATCATCACCCAGGCCAACCATACTCCTAGTCGCGACTGGCTGACGGTGGTCAAGACCTCCCGCGCCCGCAACAAGATCAAGCACTGGATCAACGTCGAGCAGCGGAAGCAGGCCATTGAAATCGGCAAGAAGCTGCTCGAGAAGGAAGCGCGAAAGTTCGAGCTCATTCTGAAGAAGATTTCCGACCAGGACTATCAGCGCGTCGCTCGCGAATACGGCTGCACGCAGGCCGACGACTTGTACGCCGGAATCGGCTATGGGAAGTTCGCGGCGAAGCAGGTCCTGACCAAGCTGGCTCCGGCGCTTCCGGCGGAGGCGGAGCAACCCGCGCGTCTAGCCGGCGGCGCGAAACGGGCGCTGGGGCTGGCGCGCGACCTCGCCATTCAAGTCCACGGCCTCAACGACCTGATGGTGTATCGCGCCAGGTGCTGCAATCCCATCCGGGGGGAAGAGATCGCCGGCTACATCACGCGCGGCAAGGGGATCGCCGTGCATGCCAAGAACTGCCGCAATGTGCAGAGCCTCGTTTACGACGCCGACCGCCGCATCGAGGTGGAATGGGCTGGACCCAAGTTTAGCCTCTATCCCGTCAAGCTCACGCTCTTCACGGCTGACCGCCAAGGCTTGCTGGCGGATGTGACTTCGGTGATCAGCGGTGGCCACTCCAACATCCAAACCCTTGAGACCCGCACAAGCGATAACCGGGCGTTCATTGATATCACGCTCGACATCGTGGACCGGGAACATCTCGACCGGATCATGGCGCAACTTCGCAAGATCGAGGGAGTCTATGAAATCGAGCGCGTCATGCAGCGGTGAGACTTCTCGACGCCTTGAGTGAGGGGTGGAGTGCGGGACACGGAGGGGTGGAAGTCTAGGCGGCCTTCTGGACTTTGCCGGCGCGGATGCAAGCCGTGCAAACGCGCAGTGTCCGGTGGGCGCCGTTGACCACGGCACGAACGGTGCGCAGGTTGGGGTTCCAGCGGCGCTTGGTGACGTTGTGCGCGTGGCTGATCCGATTTCCGTGCACAGGTCCCTTTCCACAGATGTCACAAGCACGAGCCATACGCGAACCCCTTCAGATGCCGAAAAATTTATCGAGCCAAGAACTATTGTACCACGGGGGCGCAGTTTCCGCGCGTTCTTGTGCAAACTTGTCGTCGATTCACCCTCCCGCCGGGCTACAATGAGCCTATGAGTCAATTGGCCTTCATTCGAGCATCCCGTCCCTGGACGGCAGTTTTTTCGGTTACCACGATGTGCCTGCTGGTGTTTGCCGCATGCAACCGCCCTGCAACTTCGGACCGCGAGGTGTGGGCGGAGGTGGATGGCAAGCCGATCTTGCGCGACCAAGTCGAGCGCTACTTCCGCAGCCGTTCCCGGGGCGCGTCGGACATAACGAGCCCCGAGCAGGCGCTGAGTTTCAAGCTCAACATCCTGGGCGAGCTGATCAACAACCAAATCCTCGTCGCCCACGCCGAGCGTGCGCGCATCACCGTTTCTGAGCCGGAGCTGGAAACCAAGGTCAAGGAGCTGGAAAGCCCCTACACCAAAGAGGAGTTTCAGGCCAAGCTGACCGAGCAGGGCTTGGATGCGGCGAGCCTCCGCCAAGAAGTCCGCCAGAGCCTGATCATCAACAAGCTCATCAACAAGGAAATCATCTCCCGGGTCACTGTCACCGACCAGGAAATCGCTGCCTACTACGAACGGAACAAGAGCACTTTCAATGTGCCGGAGACCCAGTGGCACATTGCCCAGATCGCCGTTACGTCGGCTGCTGAAGCGCAGGTCCGGAACACGAAGAACGACGATGCGCGGAGTCCCCAGGCGGCCGGACGCAAAATTCAGGCGCTCTACGCGCGGCTGCGAGCTGGCGAAGATTTCTCCACGGTGGCGCAGGAATACTCCGAAGACCCAAGAACCGCGGCGGGCGGGGGCGACATGGGTTACATCAGTGCCTCCTCGTTGGACGCCAATCCGCAGCTCAAGCAGGTTGTTTCTTCCCTGAGTCCGGGCCAGATTTCGGGAATCATTCAATCGCGGGATGGGTTCCACATTCTGAAGCTCCTCGGGCGGGAGCAGGCCGGCCAGCGGTTGCTTTCCGATCCTCAGGTGCAGAGCACCATCCGCCAGGCCCTCACGAATGAACGGGAACAACTCCTGCGCGCCGCCTACCTCGAGGACTTGCGCAATCGCTCCAAGGTGGTCAACTACCTGGCGCAGAAGATCCAGGGAGGAGTTGCCAATCCGGCATTGATCAAGTGAAGCGCAGGTATGCTCGCCTAGGCCAATTGTATGAGCCTTGCGCCACTTTCGACGCCGGTGCCCTCCTGAACGTAGATCTCTTCCACTCGCCCGGCACGTGGCGCGCGCAATTCGTTCTGCATCTTCATGGCCTCGATGACGAGTAGCCCCGCCCCCTGCTGGATTTCCTGCCCTTGCGCCACAAGCACTTTCACGATCCTGCCCGGCATCGGCGCGACGAGGACCTGCGGGCCCATCGAGGCTCTGGCGGAAACGGCAAGTCGCCGCCGCCGTGGATCGTGCACGTCGACCCAGTACTGACGAAGCCCCACCGTAACCATCCGCCGCCCCGCGTCGGCCCCACTCGGGCCGCCGTGCGCCGCAACGCGGACTTCGTACGACCGGCCGCCCAGGAGGATCGAAAACACGCCCGGTGAGATCCTCTCGCAGTCGGCCTCGCCGCCGCACTGGTCGAGGACGTAGGCCAACTTCGCGGCAGGGTTGGCAGCACCCTCGGAAGAGAGAATCTCCAGCTGATGCTCGCTGGTCTTGGAACCGTGCTGGAGAGTCAAGGTCAGTTTCATGATGTCTGCCGTGTCCGCTCCCTCAACTGGCCGTGAAGCCTCACGGCCCGCGGGGCGGCGCTACCGGCGTGGCCAGCGGTCCAGCAATGCTTCTCGTCCGGCTATCTTCCAGCGACTTCCGGCTGCGGCGAGAGAAGGCGACGCGCCATTCGGTGAGGGTTGCAATGCATCGAGCGCTGCCGCCAGCAGGGCCACGCGTTCCTCGTCGGGTGCGGGTTCCTCCTCGGAGAGAATGCCCGCTGCCAGCGCCCGGTCGATGAACCCCGTGTCGATTCGCCCCGCCACAAAGTCCGGATGCTCGAGCACGCGCCGGAAAAACGGGATCGTGGTCTCGATGCCGAAGACCTCGTACTCATCGAGGGCGCGCCGCAGGCGGGCGATAGCTTCCGGCCGGTCACTGGCCCAGACGACAAGCTTGGCGAGCATGGGGTCGTACTCGATCGGAATCATCCAGCCTTCGTACACGCCGCTGTCGGAGCGGACTCCCGGACCGCGCGGCGCCTGCAGGTGGCGAATCCGGCCCGGGCAGGGAAAGAAGTTGTTCGCGGGGTCCTCGGCGTAGATGCGGCACTCGATCGCCGCGCCGCGCATCTGGACGTCCTCCTGCCGCCAGGGCAGCGGCTCGCCGGCGGCAACGCGCAACTGCGCCTTGACGAGGTCGATGCCCAGCACCATCTCGGTGATGGGATGCTCGACCTGCAATCGGGTGTTCATTTCCAGGAAGAAGAAGCGGCGTTTCTGATCGACGAGGAACTCCACCGTCCCGGCATTCCAGTACCCTGCGAGCCTGCCGATGCGCACCGCCGTCTCGCCCATGCGTCGGCGCAGGGACTCATCCATGATCGGCGAGGGGCACTCTTCCATCACCTTCTGGTGGCGGCGCTGCAGCGAGCACTCGCGCTCGCCGAGATAGATCAGATTGCCGTGCTGGTCCCCGAGGATTTGGATTTCCACGTGGCGCGGCCGCTCGATGTACTTCTCGAGGTACACCGAGGCGTCATTGAACGCGTTCTGCGCTTCCGAGCGCGCGGTGCGGTAGGCGGATTCCAGCTCGGCTCCCGAAGGCACCAGCCGCAGCCCCTTCCCTCCGCCGCCCGCCGAGGCCTTGAGCATGACCGGGTAGCCGATTCCTTCTGCGGCACGCTTCACTTCCTCGAAGCTCTCGAGGTTGCGGTCGGTGCCGGGAACGACCGGCAATCCAGCATGGAGGAGCGCGCGGCGCGAGGCCGTCTTCGAGCCCATCAACTCCATGGCGGCAACTGGCGGACCAATGAACACGATGTCGGCGTTCTCGCAAGCACGCGCGAACTCGGGATTCTCCGCCAGGAACCCGTAGCCGGGATGAATCGCCTCGGCGCCGCTGCGCACGGCGGCATCTAGAATGCGGTTGATGCGGAGATAGCTTTCTGTAGAGGGCGCCGGGCCGATCAGATAGGCTTCGTCGGCAAAGCGGACGTGTAACGACTTGCGATCCACTTCGGAATAGACCGCGACCGTCGCAATGCCCATCTCACGACAGGCGCGCATCACGCGCACGGCAATCTCGCCCCGATTGGCAATCAGCACCTTCCGAAACATGGCCCTGTGATGCTAACCGGGGGCGACCGGTTTTTCAACGCGCGGAAGGGTTCGCCGGCTGGTTGACGGTTCCTGGCTAAAGGGGGATATTTCCGTGTTTCTTGGGCGGGTTGGTGTCGCGCTTGGTTTCCAGCATGCGCAGGGCGGAGATGAGCTTGGGGCGGGTATCGCGGGGTTCGATGATCGCGTCCACCCAGCCGCGCTCGGCGGCGATATAAGGATTGGCAAAGCGCGTGCGGAACTCTTCCACTTTCTCATGCCGGACGCGCTCGGGGACTTCGGCCTTTTGCAATTCGCGGCGATAGACGATGTTCACCGCCCCTTCCGGGCCCATCACGGCGATTTCCGCCGTGGGATAAGCGAAATTGACGTCGGTGCGGATGTGTTTGGAGGCCATCACGCAGTAGGCGCCACCGTAAGCTTTGCGGGTGATGACCGTAATCTTGGGCACGGTGGCTTCGGCGAAGGCAAAGAGGAGCTTCGCGCCGTGGCGGATGATGCCGCCGAACTCCTGCTGCGTGCCGGGGAGAAATCCGGGCACATCCTCGAAGGTAATCAGCGGAATGTTGAAGGCATCGCAGAAGCGCACGAAGCGCGCGCCTTTCACCGAGGCGTTGATATCGAGGCAACCGGCAAGCACGGCGGGCTGATTGGCGATGAGACCCACGGGGTGCCCCGCCAATCGCGCGAAACCCACCACGAGGTTCTTGGCGAAGTGTTCGTGAACTTCCAGAAAGTAGCCCTCATCCACCACGCGATGGATGATCTCCTTGATGTCGTAGGGCTGATCCGATTCGGCGGGGACGACGGTTTGCAGCGCTTCCTCGCGCCGGTCGGCGGGGTCGCTGGACTCGGCGCGGGGCGGGTCCTCGCGATTGTTCGGCGGCATGAAGGAGAGCAGCTCGCGGATAAGCGCCAGGCAATCGGGATCGTCGTGGGTGATGAAGTGCGCGACGCCGCTCGTCGAATTGTGAGTCATCGATCCGCCCAATTCTTCTTTGCTGACGTCTTCATGCATCACGGTTCTGATAACGTCCGGACCGGTCACGAACATGTAGCTGGACTTGTCCACCATCAGCGTGAAATCAGTGATGGCCGGGGAATAGACGGCGCCGCCTGCGCAGGGTCCCATGATGGCGGAGATCTGGGGAATCACGCCGGAAGCGAGCGTGTTGCGGAGGAAGATGTCCGCGTAGCCGGCGAGCGAGGCGACGCCCTCCTGAATGCGCGCCCCGCCGGAATCGTTCAGGCCGATCAGCGGCACGCCAACCTTCATCGCGAGGTCCATCACCTTGCAGATCTTGGCGGCGTTGGCCTCGCTGAGCGACCCGCCAAAGACGGTGAAGTCCTGCGCGAAGGCGTAGGCAGGCCGCCCGTTGATGCGCCCGAAGCCGGTGACGACGCCGTCGCCGGGAATGCGTTGTTCGGCCATGCCGAAGTCCTGCGAGCGGTGCTCGACGAGCTTGTCGATCTCTTCGAAGGCGCCTTCATCGAAGAGCAGTTCCAGCCGCTCGCGGGCCGCGAGTTTGCCCTCGGCGTGCTGGCGCGCGCGGCGCTCCTCGCCGCCGCCGGCTTCGGCCTGGGCGTTGCGCCGGCGGAGCTCTTCGAGTTTTTCCTGCAAGGTCATAAGAGCAGGGGCTGGGTGCTAGGTGCTGGGGGCGCAGCTAACGCGGGCCTTTCCCGAGCCCCCAGCCCCGAGTCCCGAGTCGCGTCATCTATAGAGACGCCAGACCATTCCTCGCACGCAACGATCGAATTCGTGGGCCTTTGGGGATCGTACTTGACGCTGGCGGTCTGGCCCGGCAGGCTGTGAGCATGAGATGCCAGGGCAGGCAAGGCGGAGATATCCTGCGCGACCTCGTAGCTGATGCCGGCAACCTCGTATTGGTAGAGGAGCAGTTTGCGTGCGGCGTCCGGCTCGATCAAGTCGAGGATCTGACCGCTTGCCAGGCGCCCGCGACGGTTGATCTCCAGCCGCCGCAACCGCTCCAGCTCTTCCGGGCTTTTGCGACGCGAGCGGACCAGATAGACGATGCCCCAGATGCCGAGGGCCGCGATTCCCCCGATTCCTGCCAACTCTATGCTGAGACGCAGAATCGAGTTCACTAAAGAACCTTATCCTTCACCTTCTCCCAATCCTTCAGGAACTGTGCCAGGCCCTTGTCGGTGAGCGGGTGCTTGACGAGTTGGTCAAACACCTTGAAGGGCATGGTGGCCACGTGTGACCCGGCCTTGGCCGCGTCCACAACGTGCAACGGGTGACGCAGCGAAGCCGACAGGACTTCGGTCTTGAACGCGTAATTGCGATAGATGGTAACGATGTCGCGGATGAGGTCCATGCCGACGTGGGAAATGTCATCGAGCCGGCCGAGAAAGGGGCTGACGTACGCGACGCCCAGCTTGCCCACCAGCAGCGCCTGCGAGGCCGAGAAGCAGAGTGTCATGTTGACCTTGACCCCTTCTGCAACCAGTCGTTTTGCGGCCCTTAATCCTTCCGGGATGATTGGCAGCTTGATGACCACCCAGCGGTGAATTTTCTTCAGCTTCTGCGCTTCCTCGTACATGGCTTCTGCTTCGGTGGAGACGACTTCCGCGCTGACCGGGCCTTGTACGATCTCGCAGATGTCATGAATGCGCTGCTCGAACTTCGCGCCTTCCTTGGCGATGAGGGAGGGATTCGTGGTGACGCCGTCCAGCACGCCCAGGCTCGCAGCCTGGCGAATCTCATCCAGATTGGCGGTATCAAGAAAGAATTTCACAATCGACTCCTTCGTATCAACCCGTGGTTGTAAATGCCAGTTGATTATAGCATCGGGCTCCGTCGCCCAACGTGGGGGAGTGGCCTCGACTGGGCCGGAACTAACGGGCCTCCACAGCCACATCGTCGGAGGGCGAGCTTTCATTGCCAGCGAGATCGACGGCAGTCGCCCGATACGTGTAACTCTGGCCTGCAACGGCGGAGGTGTCTTGATAAACAGGAGTGCCGAGCAGCTCCGAGTTGAGCTTGTGAAACGTGCCTGCGGCTTCCCGCCGGTAGAGGTTGTATCCGCCGAGGTCTGGCTCCGAGTTGGCGGTCCAGACAAGCTCCATACGCTGGCCGGTAAATAGCGCCGTCAACTCCTTCGGGGCGGCGGGCGGGAACGTGTCCTTGGGCGTGATTTCGATGGCCTGCGAGTCTTCGCTTTCCGCCACGCTGCTGTCTTCTTTCACGAGTGCCGTCACCTTATAAGAGTACGTCTTGCCGAACTGAAATTCGGTGTCCTGCCAGGCCGCGCCGTGAGCCTCGCCGCGCAATAGGAAGCCTCCACTCGCGTCTACGCCTCTTCTGTATATCCGGTAGCTTGTGACGTCCGTTTCCGGCGAAGTCCAGCTCAACTCGATGGCGTGCTCTGTAACACGAGCCCGGAGATCATTCACGGGCGCGGGAACGCCGAGGAGCCGAAACGGAACGAGGTTCGAAAGCTCGCTTTCAATCGCGCGTCGTCGAAATCCCCGCGTTAGCGTTCGCACAGCCAGCAGCAGGGTTGATTTGCCTGGGTCGTGCAGATCTTCTTCCGAGAGCTGCGCGCTGAACACGAGCCTCTCCCCGCTCTTCTGCTTTTTGGTTTGCGGCGCGCTGAGGGCTATCCAGGGGCTCAGCGGGGGTGTCGGCGGGGGAGAAGTCTGAGAGGAGGGAAGAGTGGCGCGGAGGAATTCAACTTCCAGGGGCTTAGTGAGCCGCTCTCCGTCGGCCGCCAGTTGCGGAAGAGAGAATGCAAAACGGAGACTGTGGCCTACTTGCGAAACAGTCAGGTCCTTGACCGCTTGCGGCTGCTCGACGCGTGGCGGCCGTGTCGGACTCTGGACACCGCAGCCGACCGAAAGGAGCGTCGCCAGCCCGACCAAAAACAGAGTCCAGGCCGGCGCAGGGCTGGAATGCCTTGTGGCCGGAGCCCGGAGTGTCTCTGCGGGGGGCCCGAACCCTTCGCGCGCGGCAGGGTGATAGTTCACAGGATATATCGGCTGAGGTCCTGGTTCTTGACGATCTCGGCGAGCTGCGTTCTTACGTACTCCCCGTCAATGCGAACCGTCTTCTTCTTCAGGTCGGGGCCTTCGAAAGAAATCTCGTCGAGCAGTTTCTCCATGATGGTATGGAGCCGCCGGGCGCCGATGTTTTCCGTCTGTTCATTCACCTGGGCGGAGAAGCGCGCGATTTCCTCCAGGGCGTCGTCGCTGAAGGAGAGCTTGATTCCCTCGGTTTCGAGCAGCGCCGTGTATTGCTTGACGAGGGCGCTCTGCGGCTCCTTGAGGATGCGGATGAAGTCCTCCAGCGTCAGCGACTTCAGCTCGACTCGAATCGGGAACCGGCCTTGAAGCTCCGGAATCAGGTCGGAAGGTTTGCTGACATGGAATGCCCCGGCGGCGATGAACAGGATGTGATCGGTGCGCACCATGCCGTAGCGCGTATTGACGGTGGTCCCTTCGATGATGGGCAGGATATCGCGCTGCACGCCCTCGCGGCTGACGTCGGGACCGTGCCCGCGCTCGCGGCCGGCGATCTTGTCAATCTCGTCGATGAAAATGATTCCCGACTGCTCGGCGCGCTCGACGGCGGTGCGCGTGACCTGGTCCATGTCGATGAGCCGGTTCTCCTCTTCCTGGATGAGGTAGTCCATCGCTTCAGTGACGCGCATGCGGCGTTTCTTGGTGCGCTGGCCGAAGAGACCGGGCAGCATATCCTTGATGTTGATGTCCATCTCTTCGATGCCCTGCGAGGAGATGACTTCAAACGCCGGGAAGCTGCGCTCGCGGACGTCCACCTCGACCTGCCGCTCGTCGAGTTTCCCCTCGCGGAGCTGCGCCCGCAACTTCTCGCGCGTGCGCTGGTGCTGCTCCCGCTGGCGCTCGTCCTCTTCCGGCGTCATCCGGTCGCCACGCGCCGGAGGGAGCGGTGGGAGAAGCAAGTCCAGCAATCGCTCCTCGGCGTTCTGCTCGGCTTTGTCGGCCACTTCTTCGAGTTTCTCCTCGCGCACCATGTCGATGGAGATTTCGACCAGATCCCGGACCATGGATTCCACGTCGCGGCCGACGTAACCCACTTCCGTGAAGCGCGAAGCCTCCACTTTGAGAAATGGCGAATTCGCCAGTCGCGCCAGGCGACGAGCGATTTCGGTTTTGCCCACGCCAGTGGGGCCGATCATGATGATGTTCTTGGGAAGGATTTCCTCCGCCTGTTCGGCGGAGAGCTTCTGGCGCCGGATGCGGTTGCGCAGTGCCACGGCGACCGAGCGCTTGGCGTCCGCCTGGCCGACCACATGCTTGTCGAGCTCGGCGACGATCTGGCGTGGCGTCAGCTCGTCCAGGCCCGCGGCGGCTTCGATACTCTCGGGAAGATAGAAAACCATAGCTTAGGCGGATTCCTTGCGAGGCTCCGCGGGCAGTTCCTCAATGAAAATTTGATCGTTGGTGAAGATGCACATTTCTCCGGCCAGCTTCATCGCCTCCTGGACGATCTCGCGCGCGCTCAGCTGGGTATGCTGGGCGAGGGCGCGGGCCGCGGCCAGCGCGATGGGGCCGCCGGAACCGATGGCCACGATCCCATCGTCCGGTTCGATTACGTCGCCCGTTCCGCTCACCAGGAAAGTGGCCTTTTCGTCGGCCACCACGAGTAAGGCCTCGAGGTGCCGCAGCGCGCGGTCGGTGCGCCAATCCTTGGCCAGCTCGACAACCGCGCGATTCAGATTGCCGTGATACTCTTCCAATCTCTTCTCGAACCGGTCGAAAAGCGACATGGCATCGGCGGTGCTCCCGGCGAAGCCCACGATAACCTTGTCGTTGAAGCACCGGCGCAGCTTGCGGGCTTTCTGCTTGATGACGCTGTCCCCCATGGTGACTTGGCCATCACCGCCCATCGCCAGCCGGTTCCCGCGCCGGACACACAGAATCGTCGTCCCGTGAAATACGGCATTCTTGTTCAAAGCAGGTAACTCCTCCCCAGCTTTCATTATAGCAGACGCGCGCCGCCTAACTGCCGGGCGTGAAGGAATTGGGTGGAATTTCGACGTTGTACTCCACCGCATTGCGGAAGATCTCCGAATAACGCTCGTCGTTCAGATAGCGGGTGATGTGCATGGGGGTGTCGATGTCCTGAAAAGTGCGATAGTCCGAATACACTTCCGCAAATTCCTCCCACTCGTGCGACTCGGGGTTCCGCACCCGGTAAGTCAAGCGGAGGGGACGGTAGTTGACGGCGTGCACGTAGAGGCGAATGTGGACCTGCTGCGCGTCGGCGATTTCAACCACGCGAGCGGCGAGGTTGTCCGTGAAATCCCGCCCCGCGTCCTGGATGAGCACGCCTCCCTCGGCAACGATCCCCCGAAGCAAGTTCTCGTACCCATACCGGCTGCCGATCTTCCAGCGGCGGAGTTGCTCGGCAGATTGCCGAACCGTTCCGTACCGGTCGAGCTGCCAGCCCCGTTCGCCGTCGTTGATGAGCGTGACGGGTTTGTCTTTGCCGTATGAGAAGCGGCGCTTGTCTGGGAATACCACGATACTGCGGAAGGGCGCAAAGCCGGCTGCGATGCCCTCCGAAATGGCGAACGTCCGGCCCCGCGTCGAGATGCTCTTCGCCTGCAAGAAAGCTTGCCCTCCGAGCGACCGGATCGCCCGGTCGAGAATATCCTTGGCCTTGGGATCGATATGCGAGACGGCTGGCGCCAGCTTCTGGGCGGGGGCGGGCTCGGCATCCTGGGCGCAGACGAAAGGCAGAAGGCAGTCGACAGAAAGCAGGAGGCAGTAGGCGGCTAGCAACTGGCAGCCAGCAGTCCACAGCAGACTCTGTCGGTGGGGGTGCGCGACGCCGACTCGAGCGCATTGCTCAAGATCGATCTTCATTGGATTAGCCCATCACGAGTATTCGTGAACTTCGGTCGGATTCTCTCCGGATCGTGTTTCGCGCATTCCATCCGCCGGCTGCTGTGTGCCTTCTGCTGTCCACTGCCCTCTGCTTACTTTCTTCTGCCTAACGGTCTCATCCGCAGAGTACATTTCCACCATTCACGTTGAGAATCTCGCCTGTAACGTAGGATGCCAAATCCGAAGCCAGAAACAGTATTGGCATGGCAACTTCTTCCGGCCGCGCGAAGCGGCGCAGGGGGATGCTGCGGGCTTCTTCCTGATACGCGCGGCGGTTGCTCGTCACCGAAACGGCCATGTCGGTATCAACCCAGCCCGGCGCCACACTATTGACGAGGATTCCGTGCGGGGCGAGTTCGGTCGAGAGACCCTTGACGAGGCTGATCACGCCTCCCTTGCTCGCGCCATAGTGCGTGTGCAGGGATTCCCCGCGCTGTCCCGCCGCGGAGGAAATGACAATGATGCGCCCATAACTTCTCTTCTTCATGTGGGGGACAGCGTAGTGAATGACGGAGTAAACCCCCTTCAGGTTCACTTCCATCATCTCGTCCCACTGCCGCTCCGTCATGCGCTCGACGGGAGCGGGGTCGGCATTCCAGATCCCGGCATTGGCGACCAGGATATCCAGCCGCCCGAAGCGGCGGACCGCCTCGCCGATCAGCCGTTTCGCATCGGGCATCCGGGAAACGTCCGCCCGCAGCGCCACGACGTTGGGCGCATGCGGGTCGCAACTGCGGACGACGGCCTCAGCCGCGCGCGCCGCCCGGCGATAGTTGAATATGACCTTGGCCCCTGCGCCTGCCAGCAGTCGAACCGTCGCGGCGCCGACTCCCCGCGAGCCTCCCGTTACCACTGCGACCTGATTGTCGAAGCCAATGTGCATGGAATTGGGCGCTGGCCTCATGGAGTTGCTCCAGGCCCCCCCATGATGGACGGGGCGTGCCCGCCGGCCCTTCAATGAAGCAATGGACCGATGATCCAATGAGTCAATCGCTGAGCCCTGTCGCGGGCCTCTTAAACCTCGAGAGCATCTGATTCCGGACGCGCTCGGATAACGCCTCGACATCATCCCGAGTCAGCCCCGCCGTGGCAATAGGCGGGTGGAGGATCATCTCGACATGTCCCGGCTTGATGTGGACCGTATCCGGCCTCAGCACGTCCATTGTCCCATTCAGGGTAACCGGAGTCACTGGAACGCCGGCAAGAATTGCCAATCGAAATGCGCCGGCTTTGAAGGGGAGGATTGCGCCATCCCGGCTGCGCCCCCCCTCGGGAAACACTACCACAGGATAGCCGTCACGAATCTTAGTGGCGGCCTCACCGAGGCTGCGGCGTGCTTCGCCCGGGCGGTCGCGACCCACGGCGATGTGCCCCGACCTTCGCAGGTGCCAGCCCATGAAGGGATAGCGGAACAACGAGCGCTTGGCGACGAATCGAAACTGGAAAGGCAGATACGCCAGGAGCACGGGAATATCCATCGAGCTCTGGTGGTTGACACACAAGATCGCGGGCGAGCCGTTGCCTGCGTACTCGAGGTCCTCCACGGAGACCGTGATGCCGCTTGTTTTCAGAATCAACCAGGACCAGATTCGCGCACAGAGATGCTGCCAGCGGCCGCGCGCGTCGAACAGGGAACCCGTCAAGGAGAGCGTACCCATGATGGCCGTATACAAATAGATCAGGTTGTTCGTGAAGACCAGGGAGCGACAATAGCTCAGGAGTTCCCGGCTACTCTTCGGGGCCGTCTTTGCCGAGAGTGCGGGAGGGGTCGCCATGGCGATATCAAACCCGCGGCGCGGCTTGTTCGCGCTGCCCCCTGAGACTTAATTCACCGTTGCGGAGAGCTCTCTTGATCTCTCCCACCAGGAAAAGCGATCCCACGGCGAGCACGACGTCCTCCGGAGACGATGCGTTGATGGCGCGCTGCAGGGCTTTTGCAGGGTCAGCTTCTGAGAAGACGCGTGCTGCGGGGTCAACTTGAGCCGCAGTGAGAATCTCCTCTGGAGTGGCGGCGCGCGACTGATTCGGCTGCGTCAGATATATCTCGGCGGCGAGAGGGAAGAGAATCCCGCTGATTTCGTCGATGGCCTTGTCGCGCATGGACGCATAGACCAGGCGCAGTATTCGTGGCGCAAGGTGCTCGCGGACGAAGGCGCCGATCTCTCGCGCGCCGGCGGGATTGTGAGCGCCATCGAGCAGCACCAACGGACGCTCGGCCGCAATTTCCAAACGGCCCGGCCAGGTAGCATGGCGCAAGCCTTCCAGGATGGCGGACTGGCCGATTGCATAGCCTTGGCGGCGAAGTTCCCACGCTGCCGTGATGGCCGTGGCGGCATTCTCGACCTGGAAGCGGCCCAGAAGCGGCGAGGTGAGCCCGGGAAAGAATTCGCCGTCCAGCGCAAAGTCAAATTCATAGCGGCCCTGATGGGTGCGGAGATTGTGAACTCGACCGAGGGACGCAGTCTCTATGAGCGGCGATCCCAGCTCTGCACATTGCTGCCGGATCACGTCGAGCCCTTCAGCCTCCATACGGCCCACGACGACCGGACGGCCGGACTTGATCACTCCCGCTTTCTCGCGGGCAATGGCGGCTCGGGTGTTTCCCAGGAATTCCTGGTGGTCGAGATCGACGTTGGTAATTACCGCCACGCGAGGATCGGTGACATTGGTGGCATCCAAGCGCCCGCCCATTCCCACTTCGAGCACGGCGAAATTCACCCGCGCCCGGGCAAAGTGCAGGAAGGCCGCGGCCGTCAGAAACTCGAAGAAGCTGGGGCGGGACTCCAAAACACCGGCGGCGAGCAGGCTGTCCACCGCCCGGCGAACTTCACTGAAGACAGAGGCGAAATCCTCGTCGGATATTTCCCCGCCGCCAACCAGGATTCGCTCGTTCACCCGCACGAGTTGCGGCGACGTGTAAAGGCCGGTGCGGTAGCCCGCCGCGCCGAAAATGCTGGCCAGCATAGCGGACGTGGATCCCTTGCCGTTCGTTCCCGCTACGATGGCCGTGGGATATTGCCGGTGAGGATCGCCGAGCCGGGCGAGGATGGCGGTAGTCGCCTCCAGGCGGAAGAGCACGCCGCGCAGTTCGTGCCCCAGATCGCGGAGGTAGGAAAGACACTCTTCGTAGTTCATGCCATTCGTTGGGCCAGACGGAAACCGGCGAGAGAAAATCGCAACTCAAAGTTCGGAACTAGGTTCGGAAAGCAATTGCCGGCAGTTTGACCAATTCTTGGCCTTGTTCAGGCACGGCGCATCGCCACTCACCGGCCGTTCCAGGCGCCCAGAAGACCCAGGGCCCGCGCCAGATAGGCCTTCATTTCCTTGCGCGGAACGATGGCGTCGATCATGCCGTGCGCGAGCAGGAACTCCGACCGCTGGAAGCCCTCGGGCAGTTTCTGCCGGATCGTCTGTTCGATCACCCGCGGGCCGGCGAATCCGATCAGCGCGCCCGGCTCAGCGATATTGAGGTCGCCCAGCATCGCGTAGCTGGCAGTCACACCGCCCGTGGTCGGATCAGTCAGGACCGAAATGAATGGTTTGCGGACTTCATCCAGACGCGCCAAGCCGGCACTGATTTTGGCCATCTGCATCAGGCTGATGGCGCCTTCCATCATGCGCGCGCCGCCCGAGCAGGAGACGATCACCAGGGGCAGCTTCTGCGCGATGCAGTGGTCGATGGCGCGGGTGATCTTCTCGCCCACTACCGCGCCCATGCTCCCGCCGATAAAGCCGAACTCCATGGTGCAAATGATCGTCGGGCGCCCCTCGATCAGGCCCTCTCCGGTCAGCAGCGCGTCCGTGAGCCCCGTTTCCTTCTCCGCTTTTTTGATGCGATCGCGATAGCTCTTCGTATCCTTGAAGCCCAGGGGATCGGTCGTGACCAGCTTCGAGTCGTGCTCGGTGTAACGGCCGTCGTCGAGGAGCATCTCCAGGCGCGCCCGCGAGCCCATCTTGAAATGGGCGTTGCACTTCGGGCAGCACTGGAAGTTGGCATCGAGGTCCTTCTTCCAGAGGATCTGCTTGCAGCCGTCGCACTTAACCCACAGGCCCTCGGTCTGCACGACCTTCTCCTGCGGGACTCCCAGCGCTTTTTTCTCTCGTCTGAACCAAGCCATAGGCGTTCAGTATTCTATGCCACGTTGCGCCTGCATGCCTCTTTGATAAGGGTGCTTGACTTCACGCATCTCGGTGACAAGATCGGCGCACTCGACGATTAGGGGGTGCGCGTTCCGCCCCGTGAGAATCACGTGGAGCATCTCCGGTTTGGCCTTCAGCGTCTCGACCACAATCTCCGGGCTCAACATCTTGTAGCTGATGGCGTAGTTGATCTCATCCAGGATGATGAGATCGTACTCTCGGCTCTGCATCTTTTCCGAGGCAGAGCGCCACGCCTCTTCGACGAGCCGAACGTCTTCCGGGTCGGGTCTTTCCGCCCCGATCTTCACGAACCCCCGCCCCATGGTCTGGATTGTGAAGCGGTCTTCGCCCAGCATCTTGGCGGCGTCCAGTTCACCATAGTGCCACGAACCCTTGAGGAATTGAACCATCAGAACTTTGAGGCCTTGTCCCACGGCGCGGAAAGCGGTGCCCATCGCCGCCGTGGTCTTGCCCTTACCCGGCCCGGTGTGAACGATGATCAAGCCTTTCCTGGTTTCCGGCAAGTTCGCCTCGGGGTCTCGCGACGGTCACCGCGAATAGGGATAACCTCGGAGAATCGTGAAACTGCGATAAATCTGTTCCAGCAACAGCACTCGCGCCCAGTCGCTTGTCAGGGTCAGGCGCGAAAGGGAAAGCAGCAGGTCAGCCTCGCGACGCACCGTTTCGGAGAACCCGTCCGGGCCTCCGATGAAAAAGGTGAGCTCACGAGTTCCGCGCAGCGCCTGCTGGCCGAGCCACTCGGCGAGTTCCTCCGAGGTCCATTCGCGTCCTCGCGGATCGAGAACTACCCTCGTACTGCCCGCGACCTTGGCTAGCAATTGCTTCTCCGCGACTCCCGGTCGTCGGCGACCTCGGGTGCCTGGACGGTGCCCGCCCAGCTCCTGGATGACCAGTTCGCTGAAAGGCCGGATCCGCTCCGCGTAGCCTTCCGCGAGGGCGCGCAAGTGCGAGTTTCTGATCTTGCCTTCCCAAACGATACGGATGCGCATGAAATCCTAGCAAAGGCGTCGGTGGCGTTTCCGCGCGCCGGCTCACGACGCCGGGACGGGGACGTGTTTGGCCGTCTTCCAGAGGCGCTCGAGGTCGTAAAACTGCCGCGCGCTTCCGGAAAAAATGTGAACTACGAAGTTCAGGTAGTCCACCAGGATCCATTCGGCGCGCGCGTAACCTTCGATGTGCGCCGGTGAGACACCGGACTTCTTGAACCGCTCAACGATGGCATCGCAGATCGCCTGCGTGTGTCGAGTCGAGGTGCCGTTGCAGATAATGAAGAAGTCCGTGAACGAGCAAACCCCTCTCACGTCGAGAACGCCCAGATCCACAGCCTTCCGGTCCTGAGCGGCTCGGATCGCCTCATGGAGCTGCGGTGTCAGCATGATTCGTGCCCCGGCGAGCGGGGGAGATAAAGACCCTCCTTCCGGATGTATTCTTCCACAAGGGGTGGGATAAGACCAGTCACGCGCCGCCCGGCGCGAATCGCCTGGCGGATGTCGCGCGACGCGATGGCCACGTCGAGCCCTTCCAGTACATGCATGGCAGTGCGCTTCAGAAGCACTGCCTTGGGTGGCGCCTTGGCTGCCGGGCGGCGAAGCAGAAGCAGTCCGGGCGGCACAATCTTGGTGATTTCGCGAATCGAGAAGCCCGGCCGCGAGACGACGATGAAATTCGCGGAATTGAGCAACTGCCGGTATTGCTTCCAATGGGGCAGATCGTGGAAGGCGTCCGCGCCGAGCAGGAAGAAAAGCTCATCATTCCGACGCAAGGCGCGCCGGGCCGCTCGCACCGTATTAATGGAATAGCGGGGCCGGCGATCGGCGGTCGGCGCCTCCAGCAGGGAGGGGACAAAACGCGGGTCGGAGGAGCAGGCCAGCGCCACCATGGCGTGGCGATGATGGAACGCCGTGAGGTGATCCCGCGTCTTGTGCGGCGGGTTCCCGGAAGGCACGAAGAGAATCCGGTCCAGATGGAACTTACGCGCCGCGGCTCGGGCCGCGCGCATGTGCCCGGAATGGATGGGATCGAAAGTGCCGCCGAAGAGAGCGATTCTCAATGGGTCCTGCTTCCTAATGCGGTCCCTCTGTTGCCTCATCGGCCTCGGGCAGAGGTTTCGGGATCTGTTCCAGCCGGCTCCACGCCGCCTGCTTCAATTCTTCCAATCCTTCCCCCGTGACGCAAGAGATCTCATAAAGCGGCTGGCCGGATTTGCGGCAGAATTCCCGTAGGGCCAGGAGTCGGTCGCCCTCGCCTGCTGCGTCGACGCGCGAGGCGACCAGCAGCACCGGCTTGCCCGCCACCGTGGGGCTGAAACTGTCCAGCTCCTTCATGATGATACCGTAGTCCTCGACCGGGTCGCGCCCGGATTGCTCGGCGACGTCCAGCAGATGGAGGAGCAAGCGGGTTCGTTCCACATGCCGCAGAAAGCGCGTCCCAAGTCCCTTGCCTTCATGCGCGCCCGCAATCAGGCCGGGGATGTCCGCCATGACGAAAGAGCGGTCACTGTCGAGGGCCACCACGCCGAGGCATGGCTCGAGCGTTGTGAAAGGGTAGTCAGCGATTTTAGGGCGCGCCGCGCTGAGGCGCGAGATCAGCGTCGATTTTCCCACGTTGGGAAAACCCACCAGCCCAACGTCGGCGAGCAATCGCAGTTCAAGTTTCAGCGCGTGCTCTTCGCCCTCCTCGCCGGGCTCGGCCTTGCGCGGAGCCTGATGGGTGGAGGTGGCAAAACGCGCGTTGCCACGCCCGCCGCGCCCACCGGCGGCGGCCCGGAAGCGCTGCCCCGGGGCAGTGAAGTCTTGCACCTTTTCGCCGGTCGATCCGTCATAGAGGATCGTGCCGACCGGAACCAGGATGGTCAGGTCGTCGCCGTCCTTGCCGTGGCGGTTGGAACCTTCGCCGTGGCCGCCGCGTCCGGCTTCAAATTCACGGTTGTAGCGAAACTTGATGAGGGTGTTGAGATGCTCGGTACTCTCCACGTAGACGCTGCCGCCGTGCCCACCGTCGCCCCCGCTGGGCCCTCCGCGGGGGACGAACTTCTCCCGCCGGAAGGCCACGCATCCTCTTCCGCCGTGCCCGCCCGCAACGTGGATTTTGGCTTCGTCGATGAACATCGGGATTCGGGGCTCGGGGTTCGGGATTCGGGAAGGCTCGCAAGCCCCGAGTCCCGAGTCGCGAGTCCCGAGCTCTTGTGGCCAGAAACAATAAGAGCGGCGGGCGAATGGGTCAAGCCGCATTCAGCCTCGCCGCTGCGAAGGTTAGCTTGCCGAAGGAACCAGGATGTGGACGTAACGGCCGAGGCGGCCTTTGTCCTCGAACCTCACCACACCCGCCACCTTGGCAAAGAGGGTGTCGTCCTTGCCGCGGCCGACGTTGTCGCCGGGCTTCAGCGGCGTGCCGCGCTGGCGGACCAGGATCGACCCGCCGGTCACCATCTGACCGTCAAAACGTTTCACACCCAGCCGCTGCGCGTTGGAGTCGCGCCCATTCCGCGAACTGCCGAGCCCTTTCTTATGAGCCATAGGGAATTGCCTCGAATCGATTGAACTTTGGGCGAAGCGGCGTTATGCGGTCACGATCTCCTTGATCAGAACTTCGCTGAACGCCTGACGGTGTCCGATGGTGCGGCGGTACTGCTTTTTGCGCTTGTATTTCAGCACTCGGACCTTGGGCGTGCGCGCGTTGCGCACGATGACGCCCATCACTTTGGCGTTTTCGACGAGCGGCGTGCCTACGGTCAGAGCCTGCTTGCGCACGGCGAGAACGTGGTTGAACTCCACGCCCGCGCCCGCCTCGCCCGGCAGCTTTTCCACCCGCACCACATCCCCCGGCGACGCCTTGTATTCCTTCCCGCCCGTACGGAAAACTGCGTACATTCAGTCGCCTCTCTTGTCCTAAGTAGCAAACTCCATTTTAACCAAGGTTCAGCGATGTGTCAACGCCGCGTTACCGCCGACAGTGGTGTGGTTTGATGCAGCGCCGCCCTTCAGGCCGGCAGGTGGAGTATTAAAACAGGGCGCTTCGCAGACATCACACCACGATGTCTGATGCCATGAAGGGGGCGGCTCGATTCGAGTAGGATTTGGTTGTTGCAGACTAAATCTTACGTTCGAAAGGAGAGCCCCCTATGGGAAAGTTATACCTGGGAGTGGACCTGCACAAGCGGAGTTGTTGGGTGACCGTCCTCGAGGCGGACGGTCAGCTGATCGAGTCGCGGAAGCTGGGGACGGAGAAGTGGGAGCTGCTAGAGTTTT